>MRWF01008506.1_pt1 | contig 14525 bp, 13 predicted proteins | sample 1013331 | NCBI WGS metagenome assembly MRWF01 (sample SAMN06117577, study PRJNA244670) | biofilm metagenome | biome: Water; feature: Cathode Biofilm; material: Biofilm; isolation source: microbial consortium enriched at the cathode of a solar microbial fuel cell | place: USA: District of Columbia ... | reverse complement strand
GATCGTCGTCGACGAGTGCTCGATGGTCGACGAGCAATTGGGGCGCGATCTTTTGACCTTCGGCACGCCGGTGCTGGTTCTGGGCGATCCGGCGCAGCTGCCGCCGATTTCGGGCGGCGGGTTCTTTACCGAACACGAGCCCGATTTCCTGCTGACCGAGATCCACCGCCAGGCGCGCGACAATCCGATCATCCGGCTGGCGCTCGACGTGCGCGAGGGGCGCGAGTTCATGAAGGGCGATTTCGGAACCGCCCAGGTGATCGGCCGCGAGGACGTCGACCAGGATCTGGTTCTGTCGGCCGACCAGGTGCTTGTGGGCACCAACCGCACCCGGCGGCGCTACAATCAGCGCCTGCGCGAATTGAAGGGCTTTTCCGGGCCGCTGCCACAGGCCGGCGACAAGCTGGTGTGTCTGAGAAACGATCCGGCCAAGGGGCTGCTCAACGGGTCCTTGTGGAAGGTGATGACGGCGTCGAAGGAAACGGTGAAGCCCGGCATCAATCTTCTGGTGTCGCCGGAGGAGGACGATCCCGACCGGGGCGTGTCCAAGATCAAGCTGCTGAAGGCCGCGTTCGAGACGCCCGAGGCCGACATTCCCTGGCAGCAGAAGAAGCGTTTCGACGATTTCGATTACGGCTACGCGCTTACCGTGCACAAGGCGCAGGGCTCGCAATGGGACGAGGTCGTCTTGTTCGACGAAAGCTACGCGTTCCGCGACACCCGCCAGCGCTGGCTTTACACCGCGATCACCCGCGCCGCCGAGCGTCTGACCATCGTGCGATAAAAGGCGGCCGCCGTCAGCTCTCGGCCGGCTGGGCATCCAGCCACGTCCAGGCCTCGGCTTCCTGGTCGGCCTCGAAATGGCGCATCTCCATTGACATGAACGGCTTGAAGACCGTCATCATGGTGGCGATCCAGGCCGGTCCGCCGACGACGGCATATTTGCGGATATGCCGCAGCGCGTGGGTTTTGCCGATCATGGTGGTTTCCTTGAAGGCCGCGCTCCAGTCGAAGCCCTCATAGGACGACATGCGTACCAGAAGGTCGATCTTGTCGTGGATTTCGTAGGCTCCTTCGAGCAATCCGTACATGTTTTCGATGTCCGGCGCGGTGACATGACCGGCGACGTCGAAGGCGTAGGCGTCGTCGCGCGTGGTGTCGATGCGTTTTATGGTGGGCGGGTTTTCGTTGACGAGCATGATGCTGATCCTCTTTGGCCGTTGTGCTGTCCATAAAATGAACGGCGTTTGGTCCTGTGCGTTCCGGCAAAAGCGATTATACATCGTCGCGTCGAAAAATTCCGCGAGTCAGCCATGCCGGCAAGTCTGTCCGTAAATCTCAACGCCATCGCGATGCTGCGCAACCGGCGCGATCTGCCGTGGCCGAGCGTGACGGGTCTCGGCCGCATCGCGCTGGCGGCGGGCGCCGGCGGGCTGACCGTGCATCCGCGCCCCGACCAGCGCCATATACGCTTCACGGACGTGCCGGAGATCCGGGCGCTGATCGACGACGAGTTTCCCGACCGCGAGTTCAATATCGAGGGGTATCCGACGCAGGACTTCCTCGATCTCGTCGAAAGGGCCGAACCCGAGCAGGTGACGCTGGTGCCCGACGACCCCGAGCAGGCCACCTCCGATCACGGCTGGGATTTCGTTGCCAATGGCGACATTCTGCGCGCCATCGTCGCACGGCTGAAGGGGAACGGGGCGCGGGTGTCGCTGTTTTGCGACCCCGATGCCTCGCAGGCCCAGATCGCGGCGGCCAAGGCGACCGGGGCGGACCGCGTCGAGTTCTATACCGGGCCTTACGGCGCCTGCTACGATGATTCCGAAAAGGCGGCCAAAGAGCTGGAAAAACTCAAAGAAACCGCCTTGCGCGCAAAGGATGCCGGGCTCGGCGTCAATGCCGGCCACGATTTGACGGTCGCCAATCTGCCGGGGCTCGCACGCGCGATCCCGCATCTCGCCGAAGTCTCCATCGGCCAGGGGCTGACGGCCGATGCGCTCGAATACGGCATGGCCGAAACCGTGCGGCGGTTTCTCCGCGCGTGCACGGGCCAATAAACACTGCGCCGGGCCGGCCTTTCGGTCAGAATTTATTAGGATTTTAGCGATTACATCCTCGTTAGAGCACGAGGATTTGTTATTCGTACCGTCGTCGCCATCGTTTTGTTGATTGCGCTCGCAGGCTGTGGGTCCACGCCGCGCGGCATCAACAATGTGTGCACCGTCTTCGATCAGAAGGACGGCTGGTTCGGCAATTGGTACCGGGCGGCCAAAAAGACGGAGCGCGAATACGGCGTTCCGGCGTCGGTTCTGATGGCGACCATCCGCATCGAGTCCGGTTTCGATTCCGATGCGCGGCCGCCGCGCAAGAAACTGCTCGGGATCATTCCCTGGAAGCGCAAATCGACGGCCTACGGCTATTCGCAGGCGCTCGACGGCACCTGGCAGGGATATAAGCGCGAGACCGGCCGCTGGCGGGCCAGCCGCACCGATTTCGCCGACGCGATCCACTTCGTCGGCTGGTATCACTATAACAGCCATCGCAAGAACGGCATCGCGCTCAACGACGCCTACAGTCTCTATCTGGCTTATTATGCCGGTCAGGCCGGCTATGCGCGGGGCGTGTGGCGGGGCAATGCCGGCATGCAGAAAGCGGCGCGCAAGGCGGCCACCATGGCCAATTCCTATGACAGGCAGATGCGCCAGTGCGGGCGCTAGGCTTTCGCACCTGAAAGCCGGACGGGTTTTCAAGCCAACGCATCCACGGACATCACAAGCGCTCATCACGGTACCGTCTGGCGGGGCCGTGCCGAAACGCCGTGGCCGGTCGACCCGGCGCGGGCCGCGCGAATGACGGCCGCGCGGCCTTTCGCTTGTCAGGGCCGCGCCCGGCGTGCCATTCCGTGGTCGAACGGGGGATTTCGGCCGGATGGACATCGCGATTGCAGGGGCTGGCCCGGCCGGGCTCGCCGCGGCGCTTTTTCTCGACCGCGCCGGGCACCGGGTGACGGTTTTCGAGCGTTTCGAGACGGCGCAGCCGCTGGGTTCGGGGCTGATCCTGCAGCCGACGGGCCTGACGGTGCTGGCCGCGCTCGGCCTTCTCGACGCGATCGTGCCGCGCGGCAGCCGCATTAACCGCCTGCACGGCAGCGACGCGCGGTCGGGGCGCACGGTGCTGGATGTACGCTACGCGGCCTGGCGGGGCGGCCGCTTCGGCCTGTCCGTGCACCGCGCCGCCCTGTTCGACGTGCTGTTCGACGCGGTCAGGGCGACTGACATCGGCGTGGAAACGGGCACCGAGATCGAGGCGCTTGATCATGCGGGGGACCGTCCGCGCATCGTCACCGCGACCGGCCGCATGCTCGGCCCGTTCGATCTCGTCGTGGATGCCAGCGGGGCGCGCTCGAAGCTGAAGCGACATGTGCGCTGGCCGTGCGAGCCGCGGCCGCTCGCCTACGGCGCGTTCTGGGCCTCGCTCGGCTGGCGCGCCGACGGGTTTGATCCGCACGCGCTGGTGCAGCGCTACGACAAGGCGAGCGTGATGATCGGCGTGTTGCCGATCGGCCGGCCAAGGCCGGACGGCGAGGCGCAGGCGGCGTTTTTCTGGAGTTTGAAGCCGGCGCAGGCGGCCGCGGTTCGCGCGGCCGGGCTGGAGGCCTGGAAAGACCGGGTCGAACGGCTCTGGCCCGAAACGCGAGCCTATCTCGACCAGATCTCGGATTTCGACCAGCTCACCCTAGCGCGCTACGGCCACCATACGCTCAAGCTTCCGGCCGGGCGCGGGCTGGCGGTGATCGGCGATGCCGCGCACTCGACCAGCCCGCAACTGGGGCAGGGGGCCAATATGGCCTTGCTCGACGCGGCGGCGCTGGCGCAGGCATTGGCTGCTGCGCCCGACCTGACGGCCGCACTGGAGGCCTATTGCGCGATGCGACGCTGGCACGTGCGCGCCTTTCAGGCGTTGTCGGCAGCCTTCACGCCGTTTTACCAGTCGGACTCCACGGCGATGCCGTTCGTGCGCGACCGGTTGGTAGCCACAGTCGCGCGTGTGCCGCCGGTGCCGCAGATACTGGCGTCGATGGTTGCCGGAACGCTGCTATCGCCGTTTCGCCCGATCGGACTTCGGGAAGTCGACTGGCGCGCCACATAGGCCTTGCAAGGGGCGGGACGATGGCGCTATGAGATGCGAACCGTAACGTACGGTACGCTATTTTGCGGCTACCGCCGGAGATCCAGTTTGCAGGTCGCGCTCGAGACAGAACGGGTGGAAACGCTGACCCCGCGCCAGGGCGAAGTGCTCGACGCGGTGCTTGCGCTTCTGGTCGAGGGACGCGACGCGCTTACCATGAGCGCGGTGGCGCGGCGGGCGAGCTGCTCGAAGGAAACGCTCTACAAATGGTTCGGCGACCGCGACGGGCTGCTGACGGCGACCGTGCGCTGGCAGGCGGCGAAGGTGCGCACGGGCAGTTACGAGCGCCAGCGGCTCGACGCGGCGGCCTTGCGCGAAAGCCTGGAGGATTTCGCCGCTACCTGGCTGCGCGTCATCTCCTCGAAAAGCTCGATCGCGCTCAACCGGGTGGCGATCTCGCATGCCGGGTCCGGCAAGAGCAATCTCGGCCGGATCGTGCTGGCCAATGGCCGTTTTGCCATCGGCGAAAGGCTGAAACCCGTTTTGGAAGCCGGACGCGCAGCCGGCCTGCTTGTCTTCGATGACGCCGAAACGGCTTTCCGCACCTTTTTCGGCCTGGTGGGCCGTGACGTCCAGATCCGGCTCCTGCTCGGTGACCGGCTGGACATGAACGAGTCCGAGATCGCCCGCGACGCCGAATGCGCGACGCGGCAGTTCTTGGCTCTCTACGAAGCAAAACCGGCGCCGGATTCCGGCGCCGCCGGAACGCAAACCCAGGAAAGGAATTGACCATGCGTGTCTATTACGATCGCGACGCCGATCTCAATCTCATCAAGGGCAAGAAAGTGGCCATTATCGGCTACGGCTCGCAGGGCAGGGCGCACGCGCTCAACCTGAAGGATTCGGGCGCCAAGGAGATCGCGGTCGGCCTGAAAGAGGGCTCGGCGACCGCCAAGAAGGTCGAGGCCGACGGGCTGAAGGTGATGAGCGTGGCCGAGGCCGCCAAATGGGCCGACCTGATGATGATGGCCACGCCCGACGAATTGCAGGCCGACATCTACAAGAACGAGATCGCGCCGAATATCCGCGACGGCGCCGCGATCGCCTTCGCGCACGGCCTGAACGTGCATTTCGGCCTGATCGAGCCGAAGGCGAGTGTCGACGTGCTGATGATCGCGCCGAAGGGCCCGGGCCATACGGTGCGCGGCGAATACCAGAAGGGCGGCGGCGTGCCGTGCCTGGTGGCGGTTCATCAGGATCCGTCCGGCAACGCGCTCGACCTGGCGCTTTCCTACGCGTGCGGCGTCGGCGGCGGCCGCTCGGGCATCATCGAGACCAATTTCCGCGAGGAATGCGAGACCGACCTGTTCGGCGAGCAGGTGGTGTTGTGCGGCGGCCTGGTCGAGCTGATCCGGGCCGGTTTCGAAACGCTGGTGGAAGCCGGCTACGCGCCCGAGATGGCCTATTTCGAGTGCCTGCACGAGGTCAAGCTGATCGTCGACCTGATCTACGAGGGCGGCATCGCCAACATGAACTACTCGATCTCCAACACGGCCGAATGGGGCGAATATGTCTCCGGGCCGCGCATCATCACCGCCGAGACCAAGGCGGAGATGAAGCGCGTGCTCAACGACATCCAGACCGGCAAGTTCACCTCGGAATGGATGCAGGAATATCGTTCGGGCGCGGCGCGCTTCAAGGGTATCCGGCGCATGAACGACGACCATCCGATCGAGCAGGTCGGCGAGAAGCTGCGCGGCATGATGCCGTGGATCTCGGCCAACAAGCTGGTCGACAAAGCCAAGAACTAACCGACCGGCAGACCCCGCCGGCGGCTGCGGCCACCCGGCAAGGGTTGGTACGATTGAAAAATGCACAGGCGCCGGCCTTCTGGTCCGGCGCCTGTGCCGTTCCGGCACAGGCGGTCTGGCACGAAAATCGCTTCCTCGACCCTATCAATGCGAGGAGGCTCGACATGATGCCGATTACCAAGAAGTCGATCGCCATCGATGGCCGCATTTTCCCCGACCGTCGCCGCGAACTGCGCCACAGGGTTCTGAAAGGCGCGAAACTTTCCTTCAACAACGGATATGGCGCGAGCGAATGCGTGGTGCGCAACCTGTCCGACCGGGGGGCGAAACTTGCCTTCGGCGACACGCTCGGCGTGCCGCCGCGGTTCCGGTTGCAGATTGCCGCAGACGCGGTCACCCATGAGGCCGTGGTGTGCTGGCGTGGCATTGGCGAGATCGGCGTGCGCTTCACATAATAATAACAGGCGCATGCCAGGCTGACCGGCCGCGGCGTGGGGCGGGCCGGTCAGCCGTAATGCCATGACGGCTTGGCCGTCGATCCCGAAAAGACCAATCCGGCCTGATTGCCGCGGCGCCAGCGCAGGTTCGCCCTGTAGGCCACGCCGTCAAGCGGTACGTAAAGCAGGAAGTCCTCGGGCACCCGGGTTCCGTCTGGAACCCTGATCTCCGCACCATTCGCGTGCATGTTCCTGACCACGCACGCGATCTCGGAATTGGCAATGCCGGTCAGGATCGTCGCGCGTTTCAGCACCCGGTTACGATGCTGGCGCTCCGGTGGGTTTTCTGGCTGCCCCGACATCCATGCGGCTCCGCTCGGTCTGATCTGGCCTGTATGCGGAACGAGGATTAAGGGCGGGTTTACCGCCTGCAAGGACGGACCCGGCCGTGGCGCGGTCTGGTGATCGCGCCGCGGCCATTTATGTGCCGCTAGGGGGCTTAACTATAGGGCGACACGCATTGGCGACGTCGGCCATGATAGGGCTGGAACGTGTTGTCACGCACCCTGTAGGACCGGTAGCGATCGAAGCACCACTGGATATGAGCCCCGGACAGGCCGTAGGACCGGTCATAACGCCGGCGCGGCTGCACGTAACGCCGCGGCGGATAGGCATCGTAAAGCAGCCCGGGAACGTTGAGATAGATCCGCGGCCCGCCATGGCGGTAGATGCGGCGTTTGTGGCGATGCTTATAGCGGCGCTTGTAAATGCGATGATCGCGGAAGTCGTGATCTCTGTACACATGCCGGCGCTTCAAACGGCGGTCGAAATAGACGCCGCCGCCGCGATTGATGATCGTCGGGCAGTCGGTCGAACCGCCGGCGCAGCCGATCGCGTTCAGGCCGCCGCTGTGGCGCCACAGGCGTTCACCGGCCGAGGCCGAATTGGTGCTCATTGACAGCGCGCCGACGACAAGCGCCGCGCACCAGACAAAGAGCGGAAAGATTCTAGACATTATCGAGCCTCCTTGCGCAGTTGCCTTCCCGCGCCCACGGGGCCCAGAAAGCCGTAGCAAACACCCCCATTAGCCAATCTTACCTGAACTAGGGATGAACGAAAGCTTTTCAACTGCTGCGCGCAAGCGTGACCGGCGTCTTGTTATTTGCGGTCGCGGCGGGCAAGTATGCCGCCCATGTCCGTGCGCCTCGCCACCTTCAATGTCGAGAACCTGATGAACAGGTTCGATTTTTCCGGCTATCACAACGAGCTGTGGCAGGACAGGGCCGTGGCGCTGTTCGACATCAAGGACGAGGCCGAATATCGCGAGGTCGAGCGGGCGCGCGCGATCGCCCACACCGACGACACCCGCCAGCTGTCCGCGCTTGCCATCGCCGAAACCGGTGCCGACATCCTCTGTCTGCAGGAAGTCGACAATCTCGACGCACTGAAGGCGTTCGAATACGGCTATCTCTTCAAGATGGTCGGGCGCGGCTATCGCTACAAATACATGACGGCCGGCAACGACGGGCGCGGTATCGACGTCGCGGTGATGATGCGGCCGGAAACCCGGCACGGCCAACCGATCGAATTCGTGGCCATGACCAGCCATGCCCACGTCACCTTCGAGGATTTCGATCTCCATACGCCCGAACTGGCCGAACTGGGCATCGAACCGTTTGCCCGCATCTTCCGCCGCGACTGTCTGGAAGTCGACGTGCTGGTCGACGGGCGGCCGCTGACCATCTACACGGTCCATTTCAAGTCGATGGGCACGCCGCGCAACGGGCTCTCGGGCCGTGATGCAAGCATGCCGGTGCGGATTGCCGAGGCGCGGGCGGTGCGGCGCATCATCGAGGACCGCTTTGGGCCTGACGAAGCGGCGGACAAGCGCTGGGTGATCTGCGGCGACATGAACGACTACCAGGAACGGGTCGTCATCAGCGGCGACCGGTTTTCCGGCTATGGCTTCACACCGGTGCGCGAGGATTTTTCCTGTGTCGATCTCCTGACCGAGGACGGTTTCAGCGTCAACCCGGTCGAGCGCCGGCCGGAGCTGGACCGCTGGACGCTCTACCACACGCGGGGGCCGCAGGAGCGCCATCTGTGCCAGCTCGATTATATCCTGTTGTCGCCTGCGCTGGCGCGCGGCAATGCCAAGGCGGTGCCCGACATCGTGCGCGCCGGACAGCCGTTCCGGACCCTGTTTCCGCCCGGCCAGGCGGTGGAGCGCTATCCGCGCATCGGCTGGGACCGGCCGAAGGCGTCGGACCATTGTCCGATCGCGATCACGCTCGACCTGGTGTGAGGGCGTACGCGTGTCCGCCAACGTTCTTCGTTCCGGCGAGATTGTATCAGCATCGGCGGCGCGGCTGTGCGTTGCCGATGGCAGGCATCCCTACGAGGTCGAGCATAGCGCGGCGATCGAGGCGAACTGGCGGATGGAGAAGGCCCGCCAGCCGGCCCTGTTTGACGGGCAGGTCGTCCTGTTCGAGCGCCTGCTGCTCGAGAACGGGCGCCTGGCGGGTTGCGGGCGGTTGGTTCGTTTCGCCACCTTTCTGCACTGGCGCGCCAGTGGCCGTCGACACGGCGCGCACCATGCCTATGCCAACGCAATTCCGGTAACACGGGATAATCGTCTGATCGCGGTGGAGATGGCCGCGCACACGGCCAATCCGGGTCGCATCTATTTTCCAAGCGGCAGTTTCGATCGCGACGACGTCCATGCGGGCCGGATCGATGTCGCCGGCAACATGATCCGGGAAGTGCGCGAGGAAACCGGGCTCGCGTTTGCCGGCCTGGCATGCGAGCGGACCTATAGCGTGCTGCCGCTGGCCAGCGGCACGGTCATTGCAAAGCGCGTGCTGCTCGAGATGACCGGCGACGAGGCGCAGGCGCGGATCGAGCGCTTCGTCGCCAGCCAGCGGCAGCCCGAGATTGCCAGGCCGGTCGTGATCGACGGGCCACTGGCTGCGGGAGCGCCTTTCGCCGACCAGATGGCGTTGCTGGTCGACTGGCATTTCGCCAATCCCGTCGACACGAACCGGCTTGAGCGACTGTGAGCCCGGCCTATTTGCTCTGGCCGATGGCGAAGCAGGGATAATAGGTCGCCGGGTCGACGGCGGCCGCGGCGCACTGATCGAGCACGGTGAACTCGCTCTGGTCGTCGTAAAGCAGATAGGGGTCGACCAGCATGCGGCCGGACAGGTCGCGCGAATTGCCGAACCTGTCGATCTGGCCCTCGACTTCGGGGCTGAGTTCAAGCAGGGCGCGGCGCAGCACGTCGCCCTCCAGAAAATTGTCCGGTAGCTGGTCGAACGGCCCGTCGAAAAACGTGTTGAGCGAGGTTTCGTAGGCGCGCACCCCGACCAGGATCCGGCGGTCGAGATAGCGGTCCTGGTACCAGGCGAAGCCGGTGCGTCGTCCGATGCTGACCTGGTTCGAGGTCTCGGACGGGAAATAGGATTCCGACGGCACGTTGTCGTCGAGCACGTAGAGGAACATTTTCAGTTCCTGGTTCCACAACAAGAACATCTGCACGCCGGCCTCGTCGAAGACCGGGCCGAGATACGCCTCGCCCGGCCCGAGCTTGGATTTCGGGATCCGTACGTCGCGCAGATCGTTGAGATGGAACGTCACCGTGCGTCCCTTGCGGGTCAGCGCATAGGTCAGGTCGTCCTTTTTCTCCACCGTCACGCCCAGCGCGGCCGAATAGGCGCGATGCTTGGACAGTTCCTGTTCGGTGAAGGGGTTGTTTTCGGTGAAATAGGCGAAGTGGACGATGCCGTCGTCGCGGTCGGCGATGTCGAGACGGAAATTGCCGGCATAAGGCACCGCGTCGTGGATGAATTTAAAATAGTAGTAGTTCTCGGTCGGATAGACGGTGACGTCATCCTTGAGCTGGGAAAACACGTGGTCGAAGACCGCGTCGATGTCGGTGATGTCGAATGCCGGCGCGGCGCGCACGGCGTCGACATAGGCTTCGTTGGTCGTGATCGTGCTGGTGGACGCGGCCGCGACCGGCTGCGCCCAAACCATCACCGCGGCCGCCAGGCCGAAACAAAGCCGGGCAACGCAGAAGCCCCGCGGCATGAATGATGCCGGTGTCATGTCGATCTCCATTCCAATCTTCGGGAACTGCCGGGGAGCCTGGCCTGCAGGCTCCCCGCGCATCTGAATTGCGCAAGCCTAGAGCTTGGGCAGGAATGCCGGCGGCTTTTCGATCGCCGAGCCCTTTTTCAGGTGCGATTGCAGCTTGTTGTGCGGCCTGACCGAACCGGTCTTGTTGTGCGACTGCGCTTTGGTGTGAGGCCTGACCGAACCAATCTTCTTGTGTGATTGCGCCTTGTTGTGCGGCGAGCCGGTCTTGAGGTGCGACTGCGTCTTCTTGTGCGGCGAGCCGGTTTTCAGGTGCGATTGCAGCTTCTTATGCGGCGAGCCTGTCTTGAGATGTGACTGCGTCTTCTTGTGCGGCGAGCCGGTCTTGAGGTGCGACTGCAGCTTGTTGTGCGGCGAACCCGTCTTGAGATGCGACTGGATCTTGTTGTGCGGCGATCCTGTCTTGAGGTGCGACTGCAGCTTGTTGTGCGGCGAACCAGTCTTGAGATGCGACTGGATCTTGTTGTGCGGCGATCCTGTCTTGAGATGCGACTGCAGCTTGTTGTGCGGCGAGCCGGTCTTGAGGTGCGACTGCAGCTTGTTATGCGGCGAGCCTGTCTTGAGGTGCGACTGCAGCTTGTTATGCGGCGAGCCAGTCTTGAGATGCGACTGCAGCTTGTTATGCGGCGAGCCTGTCTTGAGGTGCGACTGGATCTTGTTGTGCGGCGAACCAGTCTTGAGATGCGACTGGATCTTGTTGTGCGGCGAGCCGGTCTTGAGGTGCGACTGCAGCTTGTTGTGCGGCGAGCCGGTCTTGAGATGCGACTGGATCTTGTTGTGCGGCGAGCCCGTCTTGAGATGCGACTGCAGCTTGTTGTGGGGCGAGCCGGTCTTGAGATGCGACTGGATCTTATTGTGGGGCGATCCTGTCTTGAGGTGCGATTGCAGCTTGTTGTGGGGCGATCCTGTCTTGAGGTGCGACTGCAGCTTGTTGTGGGGCGATCCTGTCTTGAGATGCGACTGGATCTTGTTGTGCGGCGAGCCCGTCTTGAGATGCGACTGGATCTTGTTATGTGGCGAACCCGTCTTCAGATGCGAGTTCCACTTGGAATGGATCGGCGCGGGGTCGCCGGTGCCGACATCGTGGCAATCCTGGTCGTTGGTGCTGTCGAGATCGCCGATGATCCCCACCATGCCGGGATAGAGCAGACCGAGCGTGTCGTCGTCGAGTTCGCCGGTCGGATCGAGACCGCTGTCGGACTGCAACTGCGCCAGCGCAGACCGGGTCTGCGGTCCCAGAATGCCGTCGATCGGACCTGGGTCGTAACCCAGAAGCGCGAGCGCGACCTGGATGGCTTGCGCGTCGACGTCCCCGTCCTCGCCATAGAGCCACTGGATGCTGACGCAATTTGTGAGGATGTCGGAGCCGTAATCCGCCGGAATGGAGATCTTGAGCGCGAATTCGGTCGATTCGCCAACGCCGAGCGTCACGCTCGGATTGTAGCACTGGATGCCCGCATCGAGCTCGAAGCAGTTCCAGCCCGTTCCGATGGTCTCGACGAAGGGCGCGGCCTCGGGATCGATCACGTCCCAGAGATAGACGGGACCCGAGAAATCGACGGGGCCGTTATTGGTCAGCTTGATGGTGAAGCTGCATTCCGAACCCGGCAGACATTCGACGGGACCGCTCTTGTCGATGTCGAGATCGTAGCCCTGCGGTTGCGGCAGCGCCGGTTCGCCGGGCGGCGGGGCGCCGGGGCCGGCGCGATAAATCTCCACGTCGCCGATCTTGGTGGCGTCGTGCTTGAGCGCCTCGACGGCGATCGGGTTGCCGGCCTCATCGATATTGGTGTCGAGGTCGATCATGTAGGAGGCGAGCACCGCGTCGGCGGGGTAAGGGTCGCCGGTGTCGGGATAGGCGCCGAGAGCGGCCTCGGGCAGCACCTCGTCGAGCGCCTCCACGGGCGTGCCCTGAATGCCGTGCACCTCGGAGAGATCGGTGCGTTCGCCGGTCGAGGGCTCCAGGCAGGGCCCGTCGGGCGAGCACAGCGAATCGCCGGAGGCCCAGACGCTGCCATAAGGCCGATCCGCGTCGATCGTGCCGTCGGTGGTATAACCGTAACCGAAATCGACACCGCCGGCGGCATTGGCGCGGATATGCGGCGCGCCAAGCGATTTGCGGTCATAAAAGCCGATGTCGTAGCGGCCGAGCGGGACCCAGAACCCCTCGCTCGTCAGCGTGTATTGCAGCACGCGCGCGGCATGTGGCGTGGCAAAGGGCTGCGGCTGGTCGAGGCCGAGATTGCGCACCCCGCCACGTTCGCCGATCAGCATCACGCCTTCGCTGGAGATGGCAAGGTCGGGCACCGCGCGCGGCGTTGCGTCATCGCCGCCGAATTCCGGCAGCACGATTTCGCGGCGCACATCGGCACCGTTGAAGCCGCCGTTTTCGTCCAGGCCGATCGACCACACGCTGTTGGCGGCGTCGTCGCTGGCGCTGTCCCATTCGGGATTGCCCATGCCGTCCGCGCCCGACACGGCATAATAGAGCCGGGTTTCGTTCGACAGCGGGTCGGTGAACACCGCCAGGCCGAACACGCGGCGGCGGAAATCGGCATAGTTCCAGCATGCGGGCGTCTGCGCGAAGGTCTGGGGCGCCCCGCCGGCATCCGCGCAGTCGCCGATCGCCGCGCTCGAGGCCGCATCGAAGGCGATCGCGGGAAGCGTCGCGGTCTCGCCGGTAATGGCGTCGAGGAAGCCTGTGCGCGCGTCGGCGCCATGGTCGAAACGATCGATCTGCGTGCCGTCGAGCGACAGTCGGTGGATCATGCCCGTTTCGAGGTCGGAGACGAACAATTGCCCGTGCGCCTTGTCGAAGGCGACATTGCCGAGGCCGGCGCCGGTGTTCTCGCGTCCGTCCAGCGTGATGACGGCAAGCAGTTCGGGCTCGTAGTCATTGTCGGCGTTGAGCCTGTAGAGGCCGCCGGGGCCGCCTTCGCCCCACTGTCCGGGCAGCCAGTCCGTGTTGTCGGGATCGCGATGCAGGCCGAATTGCGAGGTGGCCGTCAGGTAGATATTGGCCGGACTGCCGTCATCGATGGCAATGCCGAAGACCTGGCCGACCTGGCCGGCGGTCACCGGCAGGCGTTGCGGCTCGTCGATCCAGTGGCGACCGTCGGCGGCAAAGCCGGGATTGCGCACGTCAACGACGGAGCCGACCACACCGCTCTCGTCGATCAGGGTCAGGCGCTCGCCGTCGGCGAGGGTGATTTCGGTGGTGCCGGAAAAGCGTGTGGCAAAGGCCTCTCCGGCCGACAGCGCCTCTTGCGCAAGGGCGGCCGGCACCAGCGCGGACGAACCCAAAAGCAGGGCCGAGGCAAAGGCGAGGCGTTTCTTGTTCAGGGTGCGGCGTGAAAACTGGCGGTTGGGTGACGGGTTGGCGGCCATGGGATGCTCCTCCTCCTGGCAGGCTGTCTGTCCCTTTTTATTCGGGCCTTCACTAGGTCCGCTTGCCCTCCGGGTAAATGAAGCACTTCACACCACCCGCGGGACACAAAGCTAGGCACGAAATCTCGTCATGGTAAAGCGCTGCTGTGTTCTGTTCCTGTTTTGGCCTTGCTCTTGCAGAAATCCGCCATGGATTTTTCAACTTACAGGCGATTTCTGCGTCAGAGTTTTTGACTGGACGAAATCTTGCCGATTGCGTGTGAACCGAAGCTGAACGGTCAAAGATGAAGGCGCAGCGGGGTGACGCGAGGCATAAGCGGCACGTCGGCGACCGGGCGTCGCCGCGACAATGCGGCTCAGATCGGCTTGCCGGAACCAGAAAATCCCACGTGTGACGTGTGACGGGTCACACGGCGTCACACGTTCACGGTGTGTTCCGCCATCATTGCCGCTAAGTCATTGAAATGATTGGTGGGTGATGTAGGGATCGAACCTACGACCCGCTGATTAAGAGTCAGCTGCTCTACCAACTGAGCTAATCACCCACGGAGCCGCGTCTCAAGGAGCACGAGCGTGCGGCTCTATAGCCGCTCGTTCCGGC
>MRWF01013427.1_pt1 | contig 14539 bp, 14 predicted proteins | sample 1013331 | NCBI WGS metagenome assembly MRWF01 (sample SAMN06117577, study PRJNA244670) | biofilm metagenome | biome: Water; feature: Cathode Biofilm; material: Biofilm; isolation source: microbial consortium enriched at the cathode of a solar microbial fuel cell | place: USA: District of Columbia ... | reverse complement strand
ACTCGAGCGTCGGCGGCAAGCCTATCGCGGCACGCGCAAGCCGATCGACGTCGCCGGACGCACGGTGATCCTCGTCGATGACGGTGCAGCCACCGGCACCACGGCTAAGGCCGCGCTTCGCGCTCTGGCCCGCCGCCGCCCCGCGCGCGTGCTTCTGGCCGTTCCCGTCGCTCCGCCGGACGTGATCGCCGCGCTGGCGCGCGAGGCCGATATGGTTGTGTGTCCACGCCAGCCCGACCATTTTCGGGCCTTGAGCTTGCATTATCGCGATTTTCCGCAGCTCACCGACCGCGAAGTGTTGAAGATACTGGCCGCAGCCGGGCCGACGGACACGACGCGATAGCCCGGTCTCGCGCGTTGCAATTGCAACCGGAGCTGGCTACGCTGATTGCGCGTCCATGAAAGGCATTGCGCATGCCGGTGACCCACGAACCCCTTGGCGGCCAACGCCTTCTGTTCGCACGGACGACGCTGAAAGACCTGTTGGCGCTGCTCAAGCCCCGCGTGATGGCGCTTGCCGTTTTCACCGCGCTGGTCGGACTTGTCGTGGCGCCCGACGCGCTGCCGCCCGGCCGGGCGCTGTTCGCGATTGTCGCCATCGCCATCGGCGCCGGCGGCGCGGGCGCCCTCAACATGTGGTACGACGCCGACATCGATGCGGCCATGGCGCGCACACGCCAGCGTCCGGTGCCGCGCGGACGGGTCACGCCGGCCTCGGCATTGGTCTTCGGCTTGTTTCTGTCCGTCTCTGGCACACTCCTTTTAGGCGCGGTCGCCAACGGGCTTGCAGCGCTGTTGCTTGCCTTCACGATCTTCTTCTACGCCGTCATCTACACGATCTGGCTCAAGCGCCGGACGCCGCAGAACATCGTCATCGGCGGCGCGGCCGGTGCCCTGCCGCCGGTGATCGGCTGGACCGCCGCCACCGGCTCGTTCGGCGTGGAGGCAATTGTGCTGTTTTTGATCGTCTTCTTGTGGACCCCACCGCATTTCTGGGCGCTGGCCTTGCTGCGCGAGCATGATTATGCGCGGGCAGGCATTCCGATGATGCCGAACGTGGCCGGATCGTCATCCACCCGCCGGCAAATCCTGGCTTATGCGGCGGCGACCGCTCTGACAGGCGTCATGCCCTGGCCCCTCGGGTTCGCCGGCCCCGTGTTCGGCCTCGGCGCGATCGTGCTCGGCGCCGTTTTCATCGGCCAGGCATACCTCACACTCGCTCCGCCCCGCATGTCGGGCCCGGCGCGGCCCGAACGCCGGCTTTTCGCCTACTCGATCGTCTATTTGTTTGCGGTGTTCGCCCTGCTTCTGGCGGAAACGGTCGCGACCCGCACCCTGATGGCGAACTGAGGCCGGATTAAGCGCGAGCACCGTTCGCAAGCCCCGGCCGGGCGCTTGCGCCCGGCCGCGAAGAGGTCGAAAAGAGTTCCGTCAGGGTTTCGGGTCGGCCTCTAGATAAGCAATGACATTGGCGATGTCCTCATCCTTCTTCAGACCGGGAAACGCCATCTTGCCCTTGGGAATCATATCCTTCGGATTGCGCAGATAGGCGGTGAGATTTTCCTCGTCCCAGACGAGACCGTCAGCGCCGGCTTCCTTGATATTGGCTGAATAGCGCGGCTGGAAATCCTCCAGCGAACCGGCTGTGCGGCCGACGACCCCCACAAGATGCGGTCCGACCTTGTTCTTCTCGTTCTCGGCGTCGTGGCAGGCCCTGCATTTGTTGAACACTTTCTTTCCGGCCGCGGCATCGGCCGCGATCGCCGCCGGCGACATGGCCAGGGCAAGGCCGAAACAGGTCCCGGTGAGCAGAAGCTTCAAGGTCATGGCGGGCAGTCCTCCAAAATTGGTTGTCAGTTCGGCCGGCTCCAGGGTCACCGACCGGGTCTGCGCGATGGCACAGACACGCCAGACGACGCACGGCAGGGCGGATCACAGCCCTCCCACGCCAAACCCGATCAGGAGAAGGATTGCCAAGCCGATCCCGATCAACAGCAAAAGCCTGCGATCCATCGCCAAACTCCCGAGCCGTCGTCGTGTCTGGCGAGATTAGCCAAGAACGGGGAACCGCGCCAGCGCAACCGCGCGCTTGACGGCACAAAAGACAGCGACAAATCGCCCGTACGCGGGTATGCTGCGTGCGGTAGGTCGCGGATTTCGCGTGACCAGACCCGTCAGAAGGCGGCACCGCGAACCGCACCCCCCAGGACACGATCCAGGAGGAGTGGTCATGGCGAGCTTTCACGTCTTTGCAGGATCCCAGAAAACGATCGCGCATCCCAAGGTGCGGCATATGAGTGTCGGGGACGTGTTCGACGCCTTGCGTCTCGGGTTCGAGGATTTTTGGGAAAAGCCGTCCCATTATGTCTTTCTGTGCCTGATCTATCCCGTCACCGGAATCGTCCTGCTGACCTGGGCCTCGGGCGGCAACGCGCTGCAATTGCTGTTTCCACTGATGTCCGGCTTCGCGCTTCTGGGGCCCTTCGCCGCGATCGGGCTCTATGAGATAAGCCGGCGCCGGGAGCTTGGGCTCGACACGTCGTGGTCGCATGCGCTGCAGGTGCGCAAGTCGCCCGCAATACCGGCCATCATCGCCGTCGGCGCCCTTCTCGTGGTCCTGTTCCTGACCTGGCTCTATACCGCGCAGTCGCTTTACGTGTGGCTGTTCGGCACGGCCGAGCCCGCCTCGGTGCCGGCCTTCCTGACCGGTCTTTTGACCACCCAGCAAGGCTGGACGCTGATCATCGTCGGCAATCTCGTCGGTTTTCTGTTCGCGCTTGTCGTGCTGAGCACCACGGTGATCGCTTTCCCGCTCCTGCTTGACCGCGATGTCGGGGCCTATGTGGCGATCGAAACCTCTGCACGCGCGGTATTGGCCAATCCGATTCCCATGATGTTGTGGGGTCTGATCGTGGCAATCGGGCTGCTCGCCGGCTCGCTGCCGTTTCTTGCCGGCCTGGCGGTCACCATTCCCGTACTCGGCCATGCCACCTGGCATATCTACCGCAAGGCGATCGTGCCGGCCGGAACACGCCGGACCGCGGCCTCGTCCACGAAATAGCGCGAGGGTCAACGCCCCTGCCCCGCCGGCCGCCCGATGCATACGGGCGACCGCTCCTCGCTCGGCTGCAACAGGACCGGCGGCGTTGCCGGCGGCGCCGCGCCTGTGCCGGCTCTGCGCCGGACCGCCCTTTGAGCCCAACCCCGGCGGCGGGGTTTCCAACGGTCCGGTCTCCGCACCTTGCGGGACGCTATCCGCCGCCGAAAAAGGTCATTCTGGTGAGGACTGTATGATCTGATTCGATCACCATGATGGCCACGAACACCAGCACGGCGATCGGCGGCAGGATGATCGCCCAGGACAGGGCGGCCCGTTCCCACATCATATGCATGAACACCGCCATGATCAGTCCCGCCTTCAAGACCATGAAGATCAGGATCAGGCTCCAGCGCAACAGGCCTTCGAGATGGACATAATCGACCATGTAGGAACAGGCGCTCAGAACGAACAGCCAGCCCCAGACGATCAGATAGAGGCGGATCGGATGCTGCTGGCCTTCGCCATGGCCGGCGACGGCCGCCTCGCCCGGTTGTGCTTGATGCGTATCCGCGGATGACGAAGACATGAGCGTGCCTCACCACAAATAGAAGAATGCGAAAATGAAAACCCAGACCAGATCGACGAAGTGCCAGTAAAGCCCCATGATCTCGACCTGTTCGTAGTCGCCGCGCCGACTGGTGAAGAAGCCGCGCTCGCCGCGATCGTAATCGCCGCGCCACACCTTTCTGGCGACGATCAGCAGGAAGACGACGCCGATCGTAACATGGGTGCCGTGAAAGCCGGTGATCATGAAGAAGGACGAACCGAACTGCGCCGCCCCCCACGGATTGCCCCACGGCCGCACGCCTTCCTGGATCAGCTTGGTCCATTCAAACGCCTGCATGCCGACGAAGGTCGCGCCCATCAGCGCGGTAAAGAGCATCAAGATCACGGTCATGCGACGGTTGCGCCGATAGGCGAAATTGACGGCCATCGCCATCGTGCCGCTCGACGAAATCAGCACGAAGGTCATGATCGCGATCAGGATCAGCGGAATATCGGCACCGAACATGTGCAGCGCGAACACCTCGCTCGAATTCGGCCACGCCACCGTCGTCGACATGCGCGCCGTCATGTAGGACAGCAGGAAGCAGCCGAACACGAACGTGTCGGACAACAGGAAAATCCACATCATCGCCTTGCCCCAGCTCGCGCTCTTGAAGGCGCGCTGATCGGAGGCCCAGTCCGCGGCGATCCCTTTGAGGCCGTCGGGCCGGTCGGGTGCGGTTTGTGCGATATCGGCCATAGTCCACTCCTCAGATCAGGAACTGAAGGCACACGGCGATGAAGTCGTTCGCCCATCCGGCAAGCAGCACGAACACGCCAAGCCAGACCAGAAGCAGGAAGTGCCAGTACATGGCGCACAGTTCGATGCCCAGGCGGGTGTTTTCGTCGTCGCTGCCCCGCATGATGCGCGCGCTCACGCGCGCGAGGCCGACAATGCCGCCGACGATGTGCAGCCCGTGCATGCCGGTGATCAGGTAGAAGAAGCTGCTGGCGGGATTGCCGTCGAGCAGATAGCCGTCCGCCGTCAGGTCGCGCCAGGCCGTCCACTGGCCGGCCAGAAAGGCGATCGTGGTCAGACCGGCGGTGACCAGCGCCAGCCGGACCGTGTCGAAGTGCCCCTTGCGCGAGGCGATCACCGCGATCTGCAGCGCCACGCTCGCCATCGCCAGGATCGCGGTATTGAGCCACAGGATCGAGGGCAGCGGCGTGGCCTGCCAGTCGGCATAGTCCATGCGCATGAAATAGGCGCTGGCAAACAGCGCGAAGAGCGCGCCGACCACGGCCAGGAAGATGCCGAGCGCGATCTTCGCCGTCGGCATCCCGGTTACGTCGGTGTCGGGAAACGCCGCCGGCACGCCCTGCTCCAGCCAGGGTTTCGACATCAGTCGCTGATGCGACAGCCACCAGCCGGCAACGCCGAGAACCACCAGCAAAAAGACCAGGATGACGCTCATGCCGGCCCCGCCGCGTGCCCGGCCTGCGGCCCGGGATCGTTCTGGGCGATAAAGTCCTCCGGCGCGCCGGGCACCGAATAATCATAGGCCCAGCGATAGACCACCGGCAGCGTATCGCCCCAATTGCCGTGCGGCGGCGGCGTGGTCGGCGTCTGCCATTCCAGCGACGTCGCCCGCCACGGATTGCCGCCGGCGTCGCGGCCGAATTTCAGGCTCCAGAACAGGTTGAACAGGAAGACGAGCTGGGCGAAGCCGACGATCAGCGCGGCAATGGTGATGAAGGCGTTCAGCGTGTGCACGGAGTCGGGAATGAAGCTCGTGCCGCCAATGTCGGGATAGCGCCGCGGCACGCCGACCAACCCTACATAATGCATCGGAAAGAAGATCGCGTAGGCGCCCAGGAAGGTGACCCAGAAATGGAACTGGCCCATGACCTCGTTGAGCATCCGGCCGGTGATCTTCGGGTACCAGTGATAGATCGCGCCGAAAATCACCAGGATCGGCGCCACGCCCATCACCATGTGGAAATGCGCGACCACGAACATCGTATCGGACAGGGGCACGTCTACGACCACGTTGCCGAGGAACAGGCCGGTCAGCCCACCATTGACGAAGGTGACGATGAACGCGAGCGCGAACAGCATGGGAAGGGTGAGATGGATGTCGCCACGCCACAAGGTCAGCACCCAGTTATAGACCTTGAGCGCGGTCGGAACGGCGATGATCAGCGTGGTGGTGGCAAAGAAGAAACCGAACCAGGGATGCATGCCCGACACGTACATATGGTGCGCCCACACGACGAAGGACAGGGCGCCGATAATGACGATCGCCCACACCATCATCCGGTAGCCGAAAATATTCTTCCGTGCATGGGTGCTGATCAGGTCGGAGACGATGCCGAAGGCCGGCAGCGCGACGATATAGACTTCCGGATGGCCGAAGAACCAGAACAGGTGCTGGAACAGGATCGGGCTGCCGCCGCCATACTCGAGCTGCTGGCCGAGCTCGACCAGCGCCGGCATGAAGAAGCTGGTGCCCAGGAGCCGGTCGAACAGCATCATCACGCAGGCCACGAACAGCGCCGGAAAGGCCAGCAGCGCCATCACGGTGGCGGTGAAGATGCCCCACACCGTCAGCGGCATGCGCATCAGCGTCATGCCGCGCGCACGGCCCTGCAGCACGGTGACGACATAGTTGAGCCCGCCCATGGTGAAGCCGATGATGAACAGGATCAGCGAGACCAGCATCAAGACGATGCCCCAGGCCTGGCCGCCCGGCGTGCCCGACAGGATCGCCTGCGGCGGGTAGAGCGTCCAGCCGGCGCCGGTCGGCCCGCCCGGCGCGAAGAAGCTCGCGACCAGAACGAGCACTGCCAGCAGGTAGATCCAGTAGGACAGCATGTTGGCGTAGGGAAACACCATGTCGCGCGCGCCGACCATCAGCGGGATCAGGTAATTGCCGAACCCGCCGAGAAACAGCGCCGTCAAAAGATAGATCACCATGATCATGCCGTGCATGGTGATGAACTGGTAGTAGGCTTCCGGGGTGATGAAGTCGAACGTGCCGGGAAAGCCGAGCTGCAGGCGCATCAGCCACGACAGCACCAACGCCACCATGCCGATCGCGATCGCGGTGCCCGAATACTGGATGGCGATGACCTTGGCGTCCTGCGAGAACACATAGGTCGTCCACCAGCTTTTCGGATGGTAGAGCTCGACATCGGCGACTTCCGCGGCCGGGACGGTATTGTTGGCATGCTGCGTGACATTGACCATTCATCCACCTCCCGTCGCTGCGGCGCCCGCCCCGGCGGGATCGCCGCGCACTCTTATGCGGCCGCCTCCCCGCTCACCGCCGCGCCTCGCCGGCGGCGCTGACTTGTTCCGGCGCCGTCAGTTGCGCGAAGGTGGACTGCTCCTGCAGCCAGACCCGATAGTCTTCCTCCGTGTCGACCATGACGGTTCCGCGCATGTAGCCGTGGCCGGTGCCGCATAGCTCCGCGCACAGCACGTCGAACGTTCCCGTGCGGGTCGGGGTGAACCAGAAATAGGTGACCGTGCCAGGCACCATGTCCATCTTGGCGCGGAATTCCGGCACGTAGAAATCGTGCAGAACGTCGATCGAGCGCAGGAGCATCTTTACCGGCTTGCCGATCGGCAGGTGCAGATCGCCCGCCTCGACCACGACGTCGTCCTGGCCGTTCGGATCGTCGGGATTGACGCCCAGCGGATTGTCGAAGGAGACGAGACGGCTGTTCGACGTACCGAGCTTGCCGTCGGCGCCCGGCAGGCGGAAACTCCACTGCCATTGCTGGCCGACGACCTCGACCTCGACGGCGTCGTCGGGCACCGTGACGAACTGGTACCAGACGAACAGGCCGGGCGCGAGCATCACCGCCACGCCCAGGGCCGTGGCGACCGTCAGCCAGGTCTCCAGCTTCTTGCTTTCCGGCTCGTAGTCGGCCTTGCGGCCTTCCTTGTGGCGGAACCGGAACACGCAATAGGCCATGAACAGCACCACGGCCGCAAAGACCACGCCGGTGATCCAGAACGTGATGACGAGCGTGGTGTCGATATAACCCCAATTGGAGGCAATCGGGGTCCACCACCACGGGCTCAGGATGTGAAACAGGACCGAGCCGGCGACAATAAGAACGAGTACAAGCGCAACCGCCATTCACCGTTCCTCCCGGCATCCCTTTGGCGTCGGTGCACCAAAACCGGATGTCACTTGACCATAACCTGAGATATTGAGCCGAGGCCACAGCGTTGCGGCACGCGGCAGCGCGAAACCGGTTCCGGGGCGCCCTGCCTAGGACGGACTTGACGACATGACCCGGCGTCAAGCTATTGATCGACAATGCGGAACCTGTCGCGACCGGGGCGCGGCATTTCAGCATGCGTCAAAATGTCGTACCTGGGGAGAATCGCCGACACGGGCCGCGAAACCTGCGACACGGGCCAGCCCCATCGGGCGGCCGATCCACGTCGCTCAGGAAACCAGCGGCAGCAGTTTCAGCGCCAGATGATAATGAAGCCGCAATTTCGGCTGCAGCGCCTTCCCGCCGGTCATCTCGGTGATCTGGGAGATCCGGTAGCGCACTGTATTGTGATGCATGTTGAGCAGCCGCGCCGTCTCCCGGTAATTGCCGTTGCAATCCAGAAAGACCCGGAACGTCTCGATCAGATCGATCCGGTGCGTCCCGTCATGCTCGATCAACGCGCCCAGCCATTCGTGGACGAAGCGATGCACATCCGGCTGCATCGCGCTCTTGGAAAACAGCCTGTAGAAGCCGGTTTCGTCGTAAAGATGCACGCCCCCTGCCTTGCTGGTGTTGCGACCGTGTTCGAGCGCCTGTTCGGCCTGCTCATAGGCGCGGTAGAAATGCTCGAGCGCCGTAGCCTGACTGACACCCGCCGACCAGACCACCTCCTGCGCGCCGATCTTCATCAGCCGGGTGTCGACCTGTTCCTTGAAGACCTCAGGCTGGCACAGCCGCTCGTCGTCCTCGGGAACCAGGATGACGACCCGGTTGTTGCGGATGATCCCGGTGATCGTCTCGCCATGTTTGGAGAAATGGACCCGCAAGGCGTTGGAAAGCGCGCGGAAGCGATCGGTGCCGATATCGTGGAAGGCGACCACGACGCCGACATACCGCGCATGCAGTCGCTTGCCCATTGCGCTGTAGCGCGCCGCCAGCGCCGCGCGGGTCTGGCTGCCCATGCTGCGGTCGATCAGCGACAGGACGAATTCGTTCTGGCGCTCGAAAATGACGCTCTGATCGGCCCGAATCTGACGGACTTTGAGCGAAATGAGGACTTTCGCGTAGCTCAGATGATCCAACTCCTCATCGCTCAGCCTGCGGTTGCGCTCCACGACGACCAGCGTACCCGTCATCCCGTTCGCCTGTTCGTAGGGCGTAAAGACGATGCTGGTGCGCCGCCCCTTCCGGCGGGTGAGCGCGTTCTTGGCGTCGATCGTCTCGCTGGCCCAGCCCTCCTCCTCCAGAAGCGCCAGCGCATCCTGCATGTCCGGCTCGGGATGGACCGGCGCGCTCAGCGCCAGGCCGTCCATCGGGCTGATCACCATGACGGGATTGGCCAGCAGCGCATTGAGATCGCCGAGCAGGTCCTGGAGTGCTGAATCCGCCAGCAGCGCCTGGTTCAGGCGGCCGCCGAACAGTTCCGGCTGGAGGACCTTGCCGGCTTTCGCCTCGAAGAACTTCGACATGACGGGCGTGATGATTTCCACCCACGCCACGCCTTCGGGAACCACGATAATGGGAAAGTCGAGCGCGTCGGCACAGTCGATCATCTTTTGCGGCACGCGCTTCATGTACCGGTTCAGCTTGAGCCCGAGCCCCGACGCGCCATGCTCGACCAACTCGTGGACGAACTGGTCGAGCCTGTGACGAAGCTGGAGCAGCGGATAGGTCGACGTCAGGGCCAGCTCCTGGCCGCGCAACCAGCGCACGGCGTCGGGCGCGTCGAGAACCGTTGCGGTTTCCACGACGCGATCGAGCCCCTTGCTGCCAGCCAGCAAGGACCCCTCCTGCATTGCGGGCAGCGCCAGAATCTGCCCGACCGTCAACGCCATGATCTCCTCCCCTTCCGAATTCCGCAGATCGACCCGGTCGATCTTATCGGTCCATTTTTGTATTTTAGATACAAAAAAATTAGCTATCGTTTCATGCCCGTGGTCAATAGTTTTTCGCCCCCGAGCCGATAGGCTTCCTGTCGGTTTTAGGGAGAGTGGACTGGTGAAGACCAACGACTTTGCGGTGGCGGAGACGCCATGTGACGCGCTCGCCTTTCTTCAGCAGGTCGTTGGCTGCAACACCGTTTCACCGCCCGGCAACGAGATCGCGCTGGCCCGTATCATCGAGGCGCGATTGGCCGAATCTGGCATTCCGGCCCGGATCTTCCAGGAGAACGAACACCAGGCGAACCTGGTTGCGACGCTGAAGGGCGGCGCGCCCGGGCCGCGCCTTGTCCTGAGCGGACATCTCGACACGGTGCCGATCGGCGACGCGGCCTGGAAACACGATCCCTTTTCCGCGACCGTCGAAGACGGTCGCGTCTACGGCCGCGGTACGGCCGACATGAAAGGCGGCCTGCTGGCGCTGCTTTACGCCTTCATGCAGCAAAAGGAAATCGCGCCCGACCGGTGGCGCGGCGAACTCGTCTTCGCCGCCACCTATGCCGAGGAGGTCGGCGCGCTCGGCGCGGCCACCATGGTGCGCGAACGCCAGATCCCCGAATTCGACGCCATGATCATCGCCGAGCCGACAAGCAACGGCCTGGTGATCGCCCACAAGGGCGTTTTGTGGCTGCGCGTGACCAGCTTCGGCAGGACCGCGCATGGCTCGATGCCGGCGGCCGGCACCAATGCCGTCGACAAGCTGCATCTGTTTTACGAGCGCCTGAAATCGCTCGAGCTCGGCGTCTCCACCACGCCGCTTCTGTCGGATCCGACCTTTGCCGTCACCACCTTCAACGGCGGCAGCAACACCAATGTCATTCCCGACCTGTGCCGGATGACCATCGACATCCGCACCGTGCCGGGACAGGACCATCGCGCCATCGTCGCCCGCATCGAGGCCATGGCCGCCGCGCTCGCCGCGGAGGACCCGGACGCGCGTTTCGCAATCGAATCCACGCTCGATCTACCCGGTCTGCTGACCGAGGAGAGCTCCAGGATCGTCGCCGACTGCCGGTCGGTTCTGGCCGAACGGGGGCCCGGCGCGGACACGGTACGCGGCGCGCAATACTTCACCGATGCCTCTGCATTCGCCGCTCATGGCGGCGACATCGTCATCCTCGGTCCCGGCGAGCCGGAGCAGGCACACCAGACCGACGAGCACCTCGCCATCGACGCCTATTTCGGCGCGATCGAGATCTACCGCCGGATCATCGGGCGGTTTTTGAGCAAGAGTTAACAGGAGGAAAGGGAGAACATGACCTGTATTGCAAAGACCAAGGCCGCACTCGCCGCGGCATTGCTGAGCGCCGGAACCATGCTCGGGGCCGGAATCGCCCACGCCGAAACGACTTTGAAGGTGGGGCACGTTTTCGCCGCCGACCATCCCTGGCAGATCGCGCTCGAGGGCCTGTCCAAGGACGTGGCCGCGGCAACCGACGGCGAAGTCGTCATCCAGGTCTATCCGAGCTCGCAGCTCGGCGGCGACCGTGAAGTCGCCGAAGGGCTTCAGCTCGGCACCGTCGAGATGGGTCTGTTCGGCACCGGCGCGCTGCAGGTGCTCGACAAGCGGCTGATCATCGAGGAACTGCCTTATGCCTGGCCGACCCGCGAGAAGGCCTACGCCGCCGTCGATGGCGAGCTGGGCGAAGCGCTGGCCGAGATTCTGGCGACCAAGAACATCAATACGCTCAGCTGGTGGGAAAGCGGCTATCGCCACATCACCAACTCGGCCCGCCCGATCGAAACGCCGGCGGACTTGAAGGGCATCAAGCTGCGCGTGCCGGAGGCCGAACTGCGCCTCGACACCTTCCGCGAACTCGGCGCGCTGCCGACGCCGATGGCGTTCTCGGAGGTGTTCACCTCCCTGCAGCAGAACGTCGTCGACGGCCAGGAGAACCCGCTGGCGACGATCTACGCCTCGAAATTCTACGAGGTCCAGGAAAACCTGGCGCTTTCGGGTCACATCTGGGGCTCGGCGATCTTGACGATTTCCAAACAGGCCTGGGACAAGCTCACCGACGAGCAGAAGACCATCCTGCGCGAGAAGGCGGAAATCTGGAAGGAAAAGGAACGCGAGATGATCCGCAAGAGCGACGAGGAAGTTCTCGCCAAGCTCGAAGCCGAAGGCATGAAGGTCACGCGTCCGGACCCCGCCGCTTTCCAGGAAATGGTCCAGCCGGTCTGGGACAAGTACGAGAGCGTCTTCGGTGAAGACCTGCTCGCAATCGTCCGCAAATACTCGAACTGATCGATCGATCGCGCGGGCCGGCCGCACAGGCCGGCCCGCGAACTCCGGGGTGAAATAGGCGATGACGCAAGCCTTGCATGCCGCCAAGCGGCTTCTCGTCAAGATTGTCCAATGGCTGCTTATGCTGATGCTGTTGGCGACGACCGGCGTGATGTTCGCCCAGGTCGTCTGGCGCTACCTTTTGCAGTCGCCTCTGGTCTGGTCCGAGGAACTGGCCCTTCTCCTGATGGTCTGGATGACGTTCCTGGGCTCGGCGCTGATGCTGGAGCGCAAAGAACACGTCGCCATCGACCTGTTCGTTGAATGGCTGCCGCCGGCTCTCAATCGCCTGGCGCAGATCGTCGGCGCGGTGGTGGTGCTGGCCTTCAATTGCGCGCTGACCTACGGCGCCTTCGTGATCGCCGAGACGGCCAGCGAATCGATCATGCCCGGCCTGAAGATCTCCAGCGCCTGGCAATATATCGGCGTCCTGATCGGCGGCGGCCTGCTGGTGCTGGTTTCCGTAGAGGCCTTGGTGGGGGCGGTCCGCGGCGGCGCGGCAGGGGAGAAACACTCATGAGCATCGTCCTGTTCGTCCTGTTGCTCGGGCTGATCGTCATCAATGTCCCGATCGCCTTTGCGATCGGCTTTGCCTGCCTGAGCTATGTCCTGGTCAAGGACATCAACATCGCCCTGGTCGCGCAGCGCGCGGCGACCGGCATCTATTCCTACCCGTTCCTGGCGCTCCCCATGTTTGTGTTCGCCGGCGTGCTGATGGAGCACGGCGGCATCACCCAGCGCATGATGCGGCTCGCCAACGCCGTCATCGGACATATTTCGGGCGGGCTCGCCGCGGTCACGGTCGCCGGCAGCGCGCTGTTCGGCGCCCTGTCGGGCTCGGCGATCGGCGACACCGCCGCGATCGGCTCGATCATGATCCCGGCCATGAAGGCCAAGCGCTACGCGGCCGGTTTCGCCGCCGCTCTCCAGGGCTGCAGCGGCGTGCTCGCCTCGCTCATTCCCCCGAGCCTGACCATGGTCATCCTCGGCGCGACCGGCAATATCTCGATTGCCGGCCTGCTGGTCGGCGGGCTGGTTCCCGGGCTCCTGATGGCGTTTCTGCTGATCATGGTCTCGCTGCTCATCAGTCGCCGCCGCGGCTACGGCAAGGGCGAGCGCGCCACCTGGCGCGAATTCGTCGCCGCGGTCTCGGACTCCGTCCTGCCGCTGCTCTTGCCGGTGATCATACTCGGCGGCATTCTGGGCGGCATCGTCACCGTCACAGAGGCCGCCGTTCTCGCGGTCGTCTACGCCTTTTTCCTGTCGTCGGTGGTCTATCGCGAGGTCAAACTCACCGACCTGCCCGAAATCAGCATGCAGGTGCTGCGCATCGCGGTGCCCGTGCAGCTCATCGTCGCGATCTCGCATCTGTTCGCCTGGATCGTGACCACGGAGCAGATCCCGCAGCAATTGACCGCGTTCTTCGCCGCCGTCGCACCCGATCCGCTCACTTTCCTGATCATGCTCAATTTCCTGCTGCTTTTGCTGGGCACGTTCATGGAGAGCAACGCGCTGATCATCATCCTGATTCCGATCCTGATGCCGGTGGTCCAGCAATACGGCATCGACCCGCTGCATTTCGGCGTCATGTTCGTGGTCAATCTGTGCATCGGCGCCAACACGCCGCCGCTCGGGGTCACGCTGATGACGGCGGCCAAGATCGCCGAAGTCCGCTTCGCCGAGGCCTCGCGCGCCGTTCTCCCGTTCCTTGCGGCGATGATCGTGGTACTGATCCTGACGATCCTGTTCCCGCAATTGTCGACCTTCTTGCCGAGCCTCTTCCTCTAGGTCGGGCCCAGCGAGCCATCCAGGAGTTTGATGTTGGAAAAGACAGCCATCCAGATCAAGGAAAGCGACCATGTCGCGACCGCAACGGTCGAGCTATTGCCGTCCGAGACAGTGATCGTGTCGGGCATCGGCAACGGCCGGCCGCTGAAGGTGGAAGAGCGCATTCCGCGCGGCCACAAGATCGCGCTGCGCGACATCGCCGCCCAGGAGGAAATCCACAAATACGGCGAGGTCATCGGCATCGCCACCCAGCCGATCTCAGCCGGCCACTGGGTGCATGTGCACAATTGCCGCGGAGCCAAAGGCCGCCGATTCGACACCAACCATGCGCAACGGCAAGGTGACTGACATGAAATTCAAGGGCTATCGCCGCGCCGACGGCTCGATCGGCATCCGCAACCATATCCTCGTCATCCCGACCGTCTCCTGCGTCAATCGGGTCGCGCTCGACATCGCCTCCAAGACCGGGGCCGTGACCTTCATGCATCCCTATGGCTGCACCTTCGACGCGGAGGAAAACACCACCACCGAGGATACCTTCATTGGCCATGGCCGCCATCAGAATGTCGGCGCCGTGCTGGTGGTCAGCCTCGGCTGTGAAACCGCCTCCGCCCGGCGCATCGCCGACGCGATCGCGCCGACCGGCAAGCCGGTCGAGATGCTGATCGTCCAGAAGCAGGGCGGCGCGCGCTCCACGCGCGA
>MRWF01019112.1_pt1 | contig 14635 bp, 17 predicted proteins | sample 1013331 | NCBI WGS metagenome assembly MRWF01 (sample SAMN06117577, study PRJNA244670) | biofilm metagenome | biome: Water; feature: Cathode Biofilm; material: Biofilm; isolation source: microbial consortium enriched at the cathode of a solar microbial fuel cell | place: USA: District of Columbia ... | reverse complement strand
CGGGCTTTCCGGCAACATCTTGCGCCGACGGCATCGCAGTCAGCCTGCATGACCGGCGACGAACGCCGCCGGTCTTTTCTCTTGGTACGGTCAGCCGGCCTTGGCGAACGCCTGCTCGAGATCGGCGATGATGTCGTCTGCGTCCTCGATACCGACCGAAAGCCGCACCACGTCGGGGCCTGCGCCGGCGGCGGTCTGCTGTTCGTCCGACAATTGCTTGTGCGTGGTCGAAGCCGGATGGATGATCAGCGAGCGAACGTCGCCGATATTGGCAAGGTGCGAGAACAGCTCGACATTCTCGACCACTTTCACGCCGGCGTCGAAACCGCCCTTCAGCCCGAAGGTAAACACCGCGCCGGCGCCCTTGGGCGAATATTTCTTCATCAGCGCGTGATTGGGGTCGGACGGCAGGCCCGGATAGGACACCCACTCGACCAGCGGATGTTTTTCGAGCCATGCGGCGACCTTCAGGGCATTGTCGCAGTGACGCTGCATCCGCAACGCCAGCGTCTCGATACCCTGCAGCAGCAAAAACGCGTTGAAGGGCGAGATCGACGGCCCGAAATCGCGCAGGCCGAGCACCCGGCAGGCGATCGCGAAGGCGAAATTGCCGAAGGTCTCGTGCAGCACCATGCCGGCATATTCCGGCCGCGGTTCCGACAGCATCGGGTAGTTGCCGGATTTGGACCAGTTAAACGTGCCGCCGTCGACGATCGCCCCACCCATGGAATTGCCGTGGCCGCCCATGAACTTGGTCAGGGAATGCACGACGATGTCGGCGCCGTGTTCGATCGGCCGCAGCAAATAGGGCGAGGCCATGGTGTTGTCGACGATCAGCGGCAGGCCGTGCTTGCGCGCAATGTCGCCGATCTTTTCCAGATCGACGAACTTGCCGCCGGGATTGGCCAGGCTTTCGACAAAAATCGCTCGCGTCTTGTCGTCGATCAGGCCGTCGAAGCTTTCCGGCTCGTCGGTATCGGCCCAGCGCACTTCCCAGCCGAAATTCTTGAAGGCATGCCCGAACTGATTGATGGAGCCGCCGTATAGCTTGTTGGCGGCGATGAAATTGTCGCCCGGCCGCATCAGGGTGTGGAAGATCAGCAACTGGGCGGCGTGGCCGGAGGCGGTGGCGAGCGCGGCGGTGCCGCCTTCAAGCGCGGCGATGCGCTCCTCGAGCACGGCCTGGGTCGGGTTCATGATGCGGGTGTAGATGTTGCCAAACGCCTTCAGCCCGAACAAGGAGGCGGCGTGGTCGACGTCGTCGAAGACGAAAGAGGTGGTCTGGTAGATCGGCGTGGCGCGCGCGCCGGTAGCCGGGTCCGGCTGCGCGCCGGCATGGATGGCAAGTGTGTCGAATCCGGGCGTGCGCTGAACCATCTACTATCTCCCTGAATGGATGTGCGCGCCATACATCGCAAAGGGAGGGCGGCTTGGCAAAGCAGAAATTTGCGTGGCATGGGAGCATCCGGGATCAAACCCGTCGCAGCAAGCCGCCCTTTCGGTTGACTATTTTCGCGAGCGGGGCTTTTCGGCCGCCTGGTAGAGGCCGAGACCGAATCCGTCGGGGTCCTGAAAGTCGGCGCTCCATCCCCCGGGTGCCTCTTCGACCGGGGTCACGATAGTCACTCCCTGTTCGGCGAGCGCCGCGACGATGTCGTCGATACCGCCATCCTCGAGGTCGAAGACCAGCGCCGGCGTGTTGCCGCGACTGGCCTCCATCTCGAAGAAGACCATCTCGAGACCGCTATCCAGCGTGCCTTGCAGCCAGAAGGGTTCGGCCCCTTCCTGCCGGACCAGCCCCAGCCCGAGGACGTCGTTGTAGAAAGCTTCCGTGCGGACGATATCCGAGACGTAGAAGACGATCGAAGCGCGATGCGGTTTGGGCAGCATGTTCGGGAGTTCCTTGTTGGTGACGTGATACGCCTATCGTTGCCGCGCCCGCGACTTTTGTGAGCGCCGTATCAGAAAAATGTGCCCGTCCGGATCATGGCTGGCGAAATCACCGTTCTTACGCGCCAGATAGGGCCGCAATCCCTGCCTTATGCGTCCGTACGGCAGATCGAGGCTCAGACCGGGCAGTCCGTCCGGCAGGCGGCTGCCGCTTTGTGCGAGCGCCTTCCTGAGCGCCGAGACGCGCTGGCGCACCGCAGTGTCGGTGAGCCCGAGCAGGTAGGCGATCTCGCGCCGTGTGTGGCCCGACAGCGCCAGCGCGGCGACGACGCGCAGCGATTTCGGCAGGGCAGACGGAATGGGCGTGTCGGTCCCGGCAGCGTCAGGCGCCGGCTCGGCTTGCTGCTGCCATTGCCTCTCGCGGATTTTTCGCCGCATGGCGCTGCGCGCGTCAAACGCGGCGCGCTTGCGGATCGCCCCGACGATCCATCGCCGGTTTTCCGGCTTCGACATGTCGATCCGGCCGGCCGCAAAGGCGGCGAGAAGCACCTCCTGGACGATGTCTTCTGCTTCGTCGGGGCGACGCGCATGGCGCCGTGCGGCCTCCAGAAGCGTGGTATGGTGGCGTGCATGCTTCATGCGTGTAAGCCTTGGTGTGGACTGCCGGAAACTACGCCCCTGCCGCCCCGCGCCGCAAGGCTGGCGCGCTATCGCTTGACGATGCCAAGACTCTGGTAGCCGTCGCGCATCAGCGGTTTTTTGGCCGAAATCACCCGGCTGTTGACGCCGTTCCAGCCGATTTCGCCGGAAAGTCGCGCATATTCGATCTTCGGACAGCGATCCATCACCACCTTGATGCCGGCCGCCTCCGCGCGCGCGGCGGCCTCGTCGTGACGTACGGTGAGCTGCATCCAGATCACTTTCGGCAACGGGTCGAGCGCCAGCGCCTCCTCGACGATGCCGGGCACGGCGTCCGTGGCGCGAAAGATGTCGACCATGTCGATCGGCTCGGGAATGTCGGCGAGCCGGGCGAAAACCGGCCGGTCGAGAATGGTGCCGCCGGCCTTGCCCGGATTGACCGGGAAGACCGTGTAGCCCTTATCGATCAGATATTTGGTCACGAAAAAGGACGGTCTGACATCGTTGGCCGAGGCGCCGACGATGGCGACCGATTTCATTGCGCTGAGAATATCAGCGATATAGGCGTTGTCGTATGCGTCGTGGTTCATGCCATGCCTGTGCCGGAAGCCGCCGCGGCATTCAAGCCCGTGCGCGCCAATTCCGGTCTCCCGGGGGCGCTCGGATCTCGAGGCGCGAGAAAAAAAGCCAGGAGCGCGCACCAAGAGGCCAACATCTAACCGGGCCTTCTGGCGCGCATGGCCCAGGCGCGCGCAGGCAGTACGATGGGCCCGCCCTTGTCCAGCCTGGCTGCGAGATGTGTCTTCAGCAATTCCCGGCGGTCGTCCGACAGGTTTTTGCAGTATCCGGGAGCCGGCCCCGCGCCCAGCGTGAACGGATGCCAGAACGCCTCAAAATCCTGAAACACGGTTTCGACCTCGATCGGGGCAATCTCGGCCTCCGGGATGCCTGCGTCGGCGCATAATTTGGCAAGCCCCTCCCCGGTGCAAAACGGAAAACGCGCGCTCTCGTCCAGCTCCGCAGCTGCCGGATCGACCTCGGCTGCCGCCCTCCAAAAGGCATCGATGAACCCCATGCCGCCGCCCGGATAATCCCAGACGTAAAATGAAACGATGCCGCCGGGCCGCAGAACGCGGCACATTTCAGCGAGCGCCTTTTTCCTGTCTGGAACGAAATTCAAGACCAGAGCCGACGTCACGACGTCGACGGTCGCATCGTCGACCGGCAGGCGCATCGCATCGGCGACCTCAAAACGCATCCGATCGTCAGCGGTGTTGGCGCGCGCATAGGCCACGAAGGCATCGGACCGGTCGGTCGCCAGGATCGAACGTGGCGCGGCTGAGGACAAGACGGTCCGGGTCAGCGCCCCGGTTCCGCACCCCACCTCCAGCCAGTCCGCGCCGGCAGGCGGAGCGAGCCATTCGACAAAGCGCTCGGCGACCCTCCGGCTCCAGCGCCCCATATAATGTTCGTAGCTCTGTCCCGCGCTCCATGCATCGTATGCGGTCTGCGTCGCCATCCCACCGCCCAAAGGTTTGAGGCCGATTGTCGGCCCCGTTTTCGCGCATCCAAGGGCGACGATAACACAGTTTTGACATCGAACTCATACGCACGCGCGCACGCGCCTGTTCGGACAAATCGGCGCCCGGCCTGCATCATGCGGGACGCACAGGCGTTTTGCCGACAGATGTCGTCCTTTGAGGGCGCCGCCGATCGCCGCGTGCCTGCCGGGCGCGCCTGTAGCCGGGAGGCACGGACGCGCCTGCGTATTCGCACCTACTGCCCCGTCCACTCCGGATCGCGCTTGTCGAAAAAGGCGTCGAGGCCTTCTTCGGAATCGCGGGTCATGAAACCGTCGACCATGACGGCGGAGGCGTAGTCGTAGGCTTCCGACAGGCGCATGTCGGCCTGTTCGTAGAAGGCACGCTTGCCGCGGGCGATCGCCACCGGCGATTTGGAGGCGATGGCGGCGGCGTATTTCGCCACCACCTGGTCGAGATATTCCTCCGGCACGACCCGGTTGACGAGGCCGAACTCGCGCGCGGTCGCCGCGTCGATCATCTCGCCGGTCAGGAGCATCTCCATGGCGTGCTTGCGCGACACATTGCGCGACAGCGCTACCATCGGCGTGGAGCAGAAACCGCCCAGATTGACGCCAGGCGTGCAGAAGCGCGCCGTTTCGGAGGCGATCGCCAGGTCGCAACTCGCGACGAGCTGGCAGCCGGCGGCCGTCGCCACGCCGCCGACCTTGGCGATCACCGGCATGGGCAGGCGCACCACCGCCTTCATCATCTCCGAACAGCGCCGGAACAATTCTTCCAGAAAGACGCGGCCACGGTCGGGATCGCGCCGGCGCGCGGCCATCTCCTTGAGATCGTGACCGGCGCAAAAGATCTTGCCGGTGGCGGCAAGCACCACGACCCGCACGGCCCGGTCCTCGCGCGCCGCCAGCAGCGCCTCGTGCAGCGCGCCGATCATCTCCATCGACAGGGCGTGCGCGGGCGGATTGGCCAGCGTCAGCGTCATGACGCCGTCGCGGGTCGCCACGTCGATCAGCCCGGCGGGCGTTTCGCTGCTCGCGAGGTTCACGATCTCGGCCATCGGCCACCTCCCTTTCGGTCCACATCGTCGCAGTTCGTCGACCATGCCTATCATGCCAAGGCTTGAAGATCAGCCGGGAAACGGCAATTGTGATTGACGTTTACGAAAACGGAAGCGGTGCCGGGAGGAGCGGATGGCCAAGGTTTTGTATGAAAAGGACGGGCGCATCGCCCGTATCACGCTCAACCGGCCGGAGGTTCTCAACGCTATCGACGACGACCTGCCGCGCGAACTGGCCGAATGCGTTGCCCGCGCAAACGACGAGCCGGGCGTGCACGTGATCGTGCTTGCCGGCGCCGGACGCGCCTTCTGCGCCGGATACGATCTCGCCTACTACGCCGAGGCGGCCGGCGGCGACGGCCACGCGGTGACCCAGGAAATGCCGTGGGACCCGATGAAGGATTACGCCTTCATGATGCGCAACACGGAACTGTTCATGTCGCTGTGGCGCAGCCACCGGCCGGTGCTGTGCAAGGTGCACGGCTTCGCAGTCGCCGGCGGCTCGGACATCGCGCTGTGCGCAGACATGATCGTGATGGCCGAGGACGCAGAGATCGGCTACATGCCGGTGCGGGTCTGGGGCTGTCCGACCACGGCGATGTGGGTCTACCGGCTGGGACCGGAACGGGCCAAGCGCATGCTTTTTACCGGCGACCGGATCACCGGCAGCGAGGCCGAGCGGCTCGGCCTGGTGCTCAAGGCGGTGCCGGCCGACCGGCTCGACGACGAGGTCGACGCACTCGCCGAACGCATGGCCGGCGTGCCGGTGAACCAGTTGATGATGCAAAAGCTGGTGGTGAACCAGGCGATCGAGGCGATGGGTCTGAAGCAGACGCAGATGTTCGCCACGCTCTTCGACGGCATCACCCGCCATTCGCCGGAAGGGCTCAATTTCAAACATCGCGCCGAAGAGACCGGCTGGAAACAGGCGGTGCGCGAACGCGATCTCGGCACATTCGACTGGACCGAGAACCGGCCGATCAATCCAAAATAGGAGGCCCGGTCCGATGAGCGGCTATGTCGGCGACGAAAATCAGCGACTCCTTCAGCAACGCGCGGAACTCGACTACGACTGGACGATGAACACGCCGGGCGCATGCAATATGGGACGGTTGATCGGCACCGACGATCCGGAGCGGCTGGGCGCGGCCGAGATTGTCAGGGTGCTGGAACGCGACGGGGCGTTCGCGTTCCGCATGCTCGCACCCGACACGGCCAAACAGACGAGCCTGCAGATGGCGCAACTGGGCTACCATGTCGCTTACTGGGACATGTTCAGCGCCGACGCGCACACTGCCCTTCAAGGGAGCGAGGCCGTGTTGGACGGGGCGCGTGCCAGCGATGTCACGGTCGTGCGGCTTGACGCAGATGCGGACGACGCGGACGCAGCGCGCTTTCAACGGCTGATGCACGAGAACGGTATCACCCCGTTCTCGGCCTCGTTCCTACGGGGCAATCTCGGACATGCCGTGACCGTAGGGCTGGAGGACGCGTCCGGCGTCTTGCTCGCCTGCGGCCACGGGTATCTCCCGCACAATCGCTTCAGCCGTTATGCGCGCCACGCCTGGTGCGGGCTTATCGCCGTGGCGGCGGCAGCCCGGCGCCGGGGCCTGGGGACGCTGGTCAACGCGATATCGGTTCGAGACGCGATAAGAACGCTGGGAGCCACGCATGTCTACGAGTTTGTTTCACCAACCAACACGGCATCCCGACGGATGGTCGAAGCCTGCGGGCTCAGGCTGAATACCGGGCTGCAAGGCGGCATCGCGACCCGCGGACAAGCGCGCTTCACCCGCTAGAATCAGGAGCAGCCAATGACGATCCACGAACCGAAGCTCGACGCCGACCAGATCAACGCGCTGTTGCGACGCGCCTATCCACAACTCAACGCCGAGTTTTCCGATTACGTCACGCTTGACGTCTTCGCCGGCGGCTGCACCGTCAGGCTCAATGCGAACGAACGCCATTTGCGGCCGGGCGACACGGTCTCGGGTCCGTCCCTGTTCACGCTCGCCGACATTGGCGGTTATGTGTGCGTGCTTTCGCATGCGGGCCCCGACGCGCTGTCGGTGACGACCAATCTCAACATCAATTTCGTGCGCAAGGCGCCGGCCGGCCCGATCGACGGCCATTGCCGCATCATCAAGCTGGGCCGGAACCTGATGGTGTTCGAGGTCGACATGAAGGCTGGGGCAGACGGGCTGACGGTCGCGCACGCCACCGGAACCTATTCGATCCCGCCGAACCGGAATGGCTGAAAAATCCTCATGCAGCCGGAACTCCGGGTGTCAGCCCTCCCGGTGCCGGGTCGCGAAAACGACCCTTCAAATGTGGTATTTTAATACCGTATTTTTAACCTATTGATTTTACTTACTTTATTTTCTCGCGCCCGAACACTACCTCTTGACCACGTCGTTTGCGGCGTTTATGGGAACGCGCGAGCGCACCGGAAAATCCCGAGGGCGATCCGTATTGCTGGCGGGCCCTGCCCCAACCGGCAATCGAAGCAACAAGAAACGCCTTCGCCAGCGAAGGTCATGATGGAAACCGAAACCATGAAAACATTTTCGCAGAAGCCTGCGGACGTGACCAAGAAGTGGGTGCTGATCGACGCAGAAGGACTCGTCGTCGGCCGCCTCGCCTCGATCGTCGCCAACCGCCTGCGCGGCAAGCACAAGCCGAGCTTCACCCCGCATGTCGACGACGGCGACAACGTCATCGTCATCAATGCCGACAAGGTGGCGCTGACCGGCAAGAAATACACCGACAAGACCTATTACTGGCACACCGGCCATCCCGGCGGCATCAAGGAACGCACCGCGCGTCAGCTGCTTGAGGGCCGCTTTCCCGAGCGCGTTATCGAAAAGGCCGTCGAACGCATGATCCCGCGCGGCCCGCTCGGCCGTCGCCAGATGAAGAACCTGCGTGTCTATGCCGGCACCGACCATCCGCATGTCGCCCAGCAGCCGGAGACGCTCGACGTCGCCGCGCTCAACCGCAAGAACAAGAGGGCCTGATATGGCTGAGCTCAACTCGCTCGAAGAACTCGGCGCCGCGACCGGCGCTGTCGCCACGACGGAAGAGCCGCAAGCGCCGGTTCACGTCCAGAAGCTCGACGACCAGGGCCGCGCCTATGCCACCGGCAAGCGCAAGGACGCGATCGCACGCGTCTGGGTCAAGCCGGGTTCCGGCAAGATCACGGTCAACGACAAGGACTTCGACAAATATTTCGCGCGTCCGGTTTTGCAGATGATCCTGCGCCAGCCGATCGTTGCGACCAACCGCGACGGTCAGTACGACATCGTCGCCACCGTCACGGGCGGCGGGCTTTCGGGCCAGGCCGGTGCGGTTCGCCACGGTATCTCCAAGGCGCTGACCTATTATGAGCCGATGCTGCGCGGCACGCTCAAGAAGGGCGGCTTCCTGACCCGCGACAGCCGCGTGGTCGAGCGCAAGAAGTACGGCAAGCGCAAGGCCCGCCGGTCGTTCCAGTTCTCGAAGCGCTGATCTTCGCAACTGGTATCGCTTTCAAAAGCGGGCCTTCGGGCCCGCTTTTTTGTTGCGTCCACGTCACCGAGCCCCGATAGCTTGCTTCGACCACCAGCAAGGAGCCCGCCATGCCCGCATCCGCGATCGACCATGCCTTCACCGCCCGCTCCAATCTGGGCGCGGCCGGCGATCCGACCTATGCCGGTGCGCTGTCATTCATGCGTCGCCGCTACACGAAAAACGCGAAAGGCGCTGACGCCGTGGTGTGGGGCATTCCCTTCGACGCCGCCGTCACCAACCGGCCCGGCGCACGGTTCGGCCCGCAGGCGATCCGGCGCGCGGCGGCAATCTTCGACAACGACCCGCAATACCCGTTCGCGCGCGACCTGTTTGCCGAATTGGCCGTGATCGATTACGGCGATTGCCTGCTCGACAACGGCAACCATCAAAAAACGCCGGCCACGATCGAACGCGAAGCAAAGAAACTGCTCAAGTCCGGTGCGTTCCTGCTGTCGCTGGGCGGCGATCATTTCGTCACCTGGCCGCTCTTGAAGGCGCATGCCGCACGACACGGGCCGCTCGCCCTCGTCCAGTTCGACGCGCACCAGGACACGTGGTTCGACGATGGCAAGCGCATCGATCACGGCTCCTTCGTCGGCCGCGCGGTGCGCGACGGCGTGATCGATCCCGAGCGCTCGATCCAGATCGGCATCCGTACCCACGCGCCGCAGGATTGCGGCATCCGGATTCTCTACGGTCACGAGATCGACGAGATGCGCGCCGACGAGATCGCCTACCAGATCGCCGAGCGCACGGGGGGACGCAAGGTCTACATCACCTTCGACATCGACTGCCTGGACCCCGCCTATGCGCCCGGCACCGGCACGCCGGTAGCAGGCGGCCCCTCCTCGGCCAAGATGCTGTCGGTGCTGCGCCAGCTCGGCCAGCTCGACATTGTCGGCGCCGACATCGTGGAGGTTTCGCCGCCCTACGACCATGCCGACATCACTGCGATCGCCGGCGCAACGGTGGCGCAGCACTATCTGGGATTGCTGGCCGAACGAAAGGCGCGGGAACAAGCATAGGCGCAGCCGGTGCAACGCCCGGCCCTGATCTGGCGCGCGAGGGCGTTGATGCGCTGAGTCAAACGCCTCGGTCGTTGATTCAAACGAACGCGGCAAGCCATTGATGGCAGATTCCTTTTTGAGCTAGAGAAGGCCATGAAACCGAAAATCTTCATCGATGGCGAACACGGCACGACGGGCCTACAGATACGCACCCGGCTGTCCGGCCGCGCCGACCTCGACATGCTCTCGATTCCCGAGGCCGAGCGGCGCAACCGCGACCTGCGCGCGGCGATGCTGAGGGACGCAGACATAGCCATATTGTGCCTGCCCGACGACGCGGCGCGCGAATCGGTCGCCATGCTGGAGGGCGTCAACTCGACCCGCATCATCGACACGTCGACCGCGCACCGCACCCACCCCGACTGGGCGTACGGTTTTGCCGAGATGACCGCCGGCCAGGCCGACAAGATCGCCAAGGCGCGGCTGGTCGCCAATCCGGGCTGCTATCCGACCGGCGCGATCTCTTTGCTGCGTCCCCTGGCCGAGACCGGCATCCTGCCTGCGGACTATCCCGTCTCGGTCAACGCGGTTTCGGGTTATTCGGGCGGCGGCAAGCAGATGATCGCTCAGATGGAGGACGAGACCCATCCAGAGCATATCGCAGCGCCCCATTTTCTCTACGGGCTGCCCCTGGCGCACAAGCACGTGCCGGAAATGAAGACCCACGGCCTTCTCGCCCGCGCGCCGATCTTTTCACCGAGCGTCGGTCGTTTCGCCCAGGGCATGATCGTGCAGGTGCCGCTGCATCTAGCCGATCTTTCCGGTGCGCCGCGGCTTGGCGACATCCATGCCGCGCTGGAGGCGCATTATGCCGGACAGCCGGTCGTGGAGGTGGTGCCATTGGCCGAAAGCGCCGCGCTTACACGCCTCGACCCGACCGCGCTCAACGGTACGGACGCCATGCGGCTTTACGTCTTCGGCACCGAAGGCAAAAGGCAGGCCAACCTGGTCGCCGTCCTCGATAATCTCGGCAAGGGCGCCTCGGGCGCTGCCGTGCAGAACATGGCGCTGATGCTCGGCGTGGCGTGACTTCCACCGGTGACGCCTTCCTTCCCCGACCGCTGGAGGGTCTCAAATCCAGTCCTGATCGCCGAGACCTTCAGCAGCCACATCTGGAAAGTCGCGTTTGAGGACGGCCGCCCCGGCGTGGTCAAGGTGCTGAAGCCGTTCGAGGACGTTGCCGACGAACTGCGCGGGCGCCATTTGCTGCGCTGGCGGCGCGGCGAAGGGCTGGTGAAGCTTTACGGCGTCGACGGCCGTCGCATGCTGATAGAATATGCCGGAGAACGACTGCTCGCCGCCGAAATCGACACCGCCGGCGACACGCGCGCCACTGCCATCGCCGCGGCAGTAGTGAGGCGGCTGCACGCATCTTCCACGCTCAGGCCGCCGACCGAACTGCAACCGCTGCGCGAACGCTTCAAAAGCCTGTTCAACAAGGCCGCGGCCGACCGTAAGGCGGGAGGCGTCAGCCCTTATGTCGAGGCGGCGCGCATTGCAGGGCGTCTGCTCGACAATCAGCTCAACCCGCGCCCACTGCACGGCGACCTGCACCACGACAACATTCTGCTTTCCGCGCGCGGCTGGTTGGCTGTCGACCCGAAAGGGCTGATCGGCGACCCCTGTTTTGACGCCGCCAACATGTTCTACAACCCGCTTGATCGCGACGACCTGCGCCTCGCCCCCGAACGCGTCGCCGCGATGGCCACGACATTCTCAAAAACGCTCGGGCGGGATCCGCGCACGATCCTCGATCACGCGATTGCCTATGGCTGCCTGTCGGCGGCCTGGCACCACGAGGGCGGAAACCGGCAGGACGAGGACGGCACACTGGCCGTGTCGGCCGTCATCCGGGCCGTGCGCGTCAAGTTCTGAGTTCGACTTCCGTCTCGCGCGGATAACTGCCCCTGGTGCCGCGCCAGTGGGCGGCGGCGAAGCCGAGCACGACCAAGGCGGCGGCCTGGTGCCACAAGGCCCAGCCGAGCGGCACTTGCATGATGAGCGTCATGATGCCGATCGCGGCCTGGGCCAGGACCAGAACAAAAAGCAGTACGGCGCGGCGCGCATGGGTCGTGCCGGCTTCGGCCCGCAGCGTGGCGATCATGTGCCAGAGCGCGGCCAGGAGCACCATGTAGGCGCCCAGGCGGTGGACGAACTGAACCGTTTTGGGGTTTTCGAAAAAATTGGCGATCGCGGGCGATTGCACGAACAGGCCGCCGGGAACGAGGCTGCCGTCCATCAGCGGCCAGGTATTGTAGGCAAGCCCCGCGTCGAGCCCGGCTACGAGACCGCCCAGATAGATCTGCACCATGACCAGAACGACCAGCCAGCCAGCCCAGCGCCGCGTCGCGCGGGCGGACGGTTCCTGCGAATGCGGCGCCAGACCGCGCGCCACGACCATGGTGGCGGCGAAGATCAGACAGGCGAGCGTCAGGTGTGTCGCCAGCCTGTACTGGCTGACGCTGGTGCGCTCGACGAGCCCGGAGGCGACCATCCACCAGCCAATCGCCCCCTGCAGCCCCCCAAGCGCAAGCAGGCCGAGCAGTTTCGGCTTGACGCGGCGCTCGAGGCGACCGCTTGCCCAGAAATAGATCAACGGCAGGGCGAAGATGAAACCGACGCCGCGGGCAAGCAGCCTGTGAGCCCATTCCCACCAGAAAATCACCTTGAATTCGGCAAGGCTCATGCCCTTGTTGATCTGCTGGTATTGCGGGATCTGCCGGTATTTTTCGAATTCTTCGTGCCATTCGGCGGCATTGAGCGGCGGGATGACACCGTGGATCGGCTTCCATTCGGTGATCGACAGGCCCGAACCGGTGAGCCGGGTCGCGCCGCCGACCACAACCAGGGCAAACAGCACCACCAGCACGACATAGAGCCAGGCCCGCACCTGGGCCCGGTCGCGGTCGAGCTTGGCGAGCGCACCGTGAAGCGGCGTCTGCGCAATGGCGGTCATGGGCACCGTTCCCTGCTGCGGAGATGACGGCGAACAGGTGGACCAATTGCCCCGCTCTGGCAAGCTTGGCCCACGCGGCAAGCCGTCGCGCCGGACGTTTCGCCCCCCGACGGGATTGCGCAGGTCGGCAGGAAGGCGCAATAAGCGCGCCATAAAAGGAAGACCGATGTCCGTGCGAGTAAAAAAGCTGATCGGCACCGTGCTGCTGGTGGCGCTGGTGGTGATCTACGCGCTTCTGGCCACCGCGATCGCCACCGCAAGGCTGGCGGAGTCCGGCGCGCTGGTGCACCTCGCCTATTTCCTGTTCACCGGCCTGTTGTGGATCCTGCCGGCGATGGCAATCATCAAATGGATGGTCGGACCGCCGAAATCGCGTTCCTAGAACGGTTCACAGCGTCACGACCCGGCGACCGCGATTGGCCAGCGGCGTGGTGATGCCCGACAGCATCGTGCGCACATGCGACACGCGCTGATAGCGACCGTTGATCGAGATGCGCGGCAGCGAGTGCAGGTGACGGGCATGCTCGGCCTGCACCATGCCATGGCGGGTCGTGACGGCCGTGCTGTATCCGGCCTCGCGCGCCAGCGCGACCTCGCGCTCGCCAACGGCCGAAGCGTAGCCGTAGGGATAGGCCATGTGCCGGGGACGCGCCCCGAGCTCGATTTCCAGAATGCCGCCAGCATCGACGATCTCGCGGCGGGCCTTGTCTTCGGCAAGCCGCCGCAAATTATAGTGGTGGACGGTGTGCGATCCGATCGTGACCAGCGGGTGGGCGGCCGCGGCGCGAATCTCGTCCCAGTTCATCAGCGTCTCGCGGTTTGGACCGTCCGGGTCGACACCGGCGGCGAACGCCAGATCGCGAATGACGGCGCGCTGGTCCTCCTCCGGCACCTCGCGCGTCAGATAATCATGAATGGCGTTATTGGCGTTCAGCTTGCCGGCCGGCGTGGAACAGTCGAGCGCCACCTTGCCGTGGCCCGTCGGCAGATAGACGGTATCGCGGCACGACACGATCCGTTCCAGCACGTCCCACCACAGCAGAGACCGGCCTTCGATCAGCGCCGGTGCGACATAGATGGTGATCGGCGCCTGGTGCTTTTCCAATACCGGAAGCGCTTCCTGCACATTGTCGCGATAGGCGTCGTCGGCCGTGATGGTGACGAAGGGTTCGCCGCGGCCGCCTGAGGACAGCCGTTCGACCGCCTCGTCCATGGTCACGAACCGGTAGCCGAGCCGGCTCACCTCGGCCAGAAGCGCGTCGAGAAATTGCGGCGAGACCGTCAAATGGCGATTGGCGCCGATCACCTCGCCCGGCGTCGCGGTCACCCGATGCAACATCAAGATAGCACCGATACCACGATAAAAACCGCCGGCAATTGGCCCCAGGAGGCTGAACCGCGCCACGTTCAGGGCCAGTTTGCGCAGCAATTCCCCCCTGTCGATCATTCCTTCACCATTGCCGGTTAGGTTCGGCGCATCGGCCGAAAGGCCCGTTCGGCCCCGTTACCGATCGACGTCTACACCCGAAGGTTAAAGGTATGGTTGACGCGAGGAGCCCTGTGACGACACGACCGGTACGCTCGACGCACCGCCATGCCGGACACGCCGAACGCCAGGCGCAAACCGGTCGGCTGGCGCTGCAGGCGGCGTGCCTGCAGGGCGACGCCGCGGTGTCGGCCTATGCCGCCTTGTGCCTGGAGGCTGTCTTCGCGCCCGCCCAGAGTCCGCACTGGATCGAGTGCTGGAAACGGCACTGCAACGCCGACATCGTCGTCGCCACATTGTCGCGTCAACATCGGCAAGTCTTCGCGGTGGCGCTGGAAGTCGTGGCACATGGCTCCGTCACGCTGGCCTGCCTGGTCGGCGGCACCCATGCCAACGGCAATTTCTCGCCTGTCGTGGCGGGCGCGGCCGCCGACATAGGCGCGGGCG
>MRWF01024722.1_pt1 | contig 14696 bp, 19 predicted proteins | sample 1013331 | NCBI WGS metagenome assembly MRWF01 (sample SAMN06117577, study PRJNA244670) | biofilm metagenome | biome: Water; feature: Cathode Biofilm; material: Biofilm; isolation source: microbial consortium enriched at the cathode of a solar microbial fuel cell | place: USA: District of Columbia ... | reverse complement strand
GACATGGATCGCGGCGCGCGCGGCGGTTGAGGAAGGCGAGCAGATAGGCCGCCCGCTCCAGCGCCGACCGGCGGCCGAGGCTGAGCAGGTGTTCGTCCAGGATGCGCTCCTCGCGCGCCGCGATCCATGTCAGGTCGAAGCCGAGATTTGGATAGCCTGAAAACAATGAGCCCAGCCGTGCGCGCTCGAAAACGCACAGGGTCAGCGGCGTCAGCGCCTCCACCGTATGCTGCATTTCCCCCATCAGCGAGCCCTGCAGGCCGGCGAGATCGCCGGGCAGAATGAAGTTCAGGATCTGGCGGCGCCCGTCATCGAGAATCTTGTAGCGGAAGGCCCACCCGTCGAGAACGGTGAACAAATGGGCGCTGTGGCTGCCTTCCACCAGGATCGCCGCACCGGCGTCGGCGGTCAATTCCCCGGTCTTGAAGGTCGACACGAAGTCGAGCTCGTCCGCCTCGAAATCGCGGAAATGATCGCGCTTGCGCAGCGGACAGGCCGAACACTTTGTGCGCGGGGCGATCAGCTTACCGTTCTTTTCCATGGAACTAGCCCGTTATGCGCCCGTCAACGCCGCCCCCGGCGGCCCGGGGTCGTGTCTTTTTTAAATGACAGCGCGCACCGCACAAGGCAGTTGAAACGGAACGAAACCGGCTGATCCTCGACCCAGGGCCAGCCGACAACAACGACTGGACCGATGCCTTGCCCGACCAGAAACCCTCCATCCTGGTAGTCGATTCGGAATATCTGATCGCCTTCGACACGGCGCAAATCCTCTCCGAGGTCCTGGATTGCGATGTGGAGACGGCCACACCGGAAGCGGCCCAGCACGTGCTGTGCACGCGTCGTTTCGATATCGTGGTGATCGAGGTCCAGAGCGAACCGCACACGACCGAGACCCTGGTCTCGGCCACGTGTGCGGCCGGCGGCGCGGTGATCTTTACGTCCACCTCCGACGAGGACCGCAACGGCGTCGACGGCTTTCGCGAATGGCCGGTCGTGCTAAAACCGTTTCCCTCCGGCGAGATTGCCCGGTCGGTGACCGCCATTCTGCACGCCAGACGCCCCACGGCCCGTTAGCCGGCGAAGGCGCGTGAGACGATCGAGGCCGAATCGCGATCGGGCCCGTAATCAGCCTCGCCCGAGACGCTCAAAAGCTCCTGCAGGCGCTGGCGCGCCCGGCTGACACGGCTCTTGATCGTGCCGACCGCGCAGCCGCAGATCGCCGCCGCCTCCTCGTAGGCGAAACCGGACGCGCCGACCAGGATGATGGCTTCACGCTGATCGTCAGGCAGTTCGGCCAGCGCCTTGCGGAAGTCGGCAAGGTCGAGCGAGCCGTATTGCGCGGGATGGGTGGACAGTCTTTCAGTGAAGATGCCGTCGCTGTCCTGCACCTCGCGGCCGCGCTTGCGCATCTGGCTGTAGAATTCGTTGCGCAGGATGGTGAACAGCCAGGCCTTCAAATTCGTACCGGGCTCGAAGCTGTCCTGCTTGGCCCAGGCCTTCATGATCGTGTCCTGGACCAGATCGTCTGCCCGGTCATGGCGACCGATCAGCGAAACCGCAAAGGCCCGCAGATTGGGAAGCGACGCCAGAAGTTCGCGTTTGAACGCCGGCTCCTCGCTGGAAGAAGCGGACCTCATGGGCGGTCCTTTCCGCTTTCGGGGGCGGAAGCCGATTTTTCCACCTCGTCCAGTTTCTCAAGCAGATCGAGAAACCGATCCGGGATCGCCTCCTCCTTGATGGAATCGTAAAGTTCACGCAATTTAGTCGAGATGCGACCGCCCGTTTCAGACGATCCGGCAAAGTCGGCTTGCGCTGGATCGATTGCCGGCATTTTCCTGTTTTCCTTCATTTTCAACGGTTTCCCGAGCCCTGGTTCAATCTAAAATGCAAAAGCCGACAAAAAGTTCCATCGCCGGGAACTTTTTTGTCCATGATGCGTTGACCAGCACTTTGAACGTCCAACCAATGTCATGACAAGGGAGACCCGTCACGATGTCGCTTTCCACCCGCATCGCCCCTCATCTGCCTCTCCTGCGGCGATATGCGCGCGCGGTAACGGGTTCGCAAACCTCAGGCGACGCCTATGTCGCGGCCGTGCTTGAAGCCCTGATCGCGGACGTATCGGCCTTTCCCGAAACTTCGAGCGACCGGGTTGCCGTCTACAAACTCTTTTCAGTCGTCTTCGGTTCCACCACCATCGCGATCGAGCCGCCGCAATCGCCCTTCGCCTGGGAGCAGCGCGCCGCGTCCAATCTGGCCGCCATTCCTCCTGTCGCGCGCCAGGCCTATCTGCTGGTGGCGGTCGAAGAGTTCAGCCAGTCCGAGGCGGCCGAGATCCTCGATCTCGACGAGGATGAGATCGGTACCCTGCTCGAGGCGGCGGCCACCGAGATCTCGCGCCAGGTGGCCACGGAGATCATGATCATCGAGGACGAACCGCTGATCGCGATGGATATCGAGCAGATCGTCGAAGAACTCGGCCACACGGTGACAGGCATCGCGCGCACGCACGCAGAGGCGGTCGCGCTTTATCGCGGCACGACCCCGAAAATGGTGCTCGCCGACATCCAGCTCGCCGATGGCAGCTCGGGCATTGATGCGGTCAACGATATCCTCAAGTCGGCAAACGTGCCGGTGATCTTCATCACCGCGTTTCCGGAGCGCCTTCTGACCGGCGAACGGCCGGAACCGGCCTTTCTGATGACCAAGCCATTCAATCCGCAAATGCTCAAGGCTTTGATCAGCCAGGCGCTGTTTTTCAACGAAAATGCCGAAGCGGCCGCATGATCGCGGCCGGGACGCCGGGCGCCCAATGATTTCAGCTCGTTCAGCGGAACATAAAGTGAGCGAGACCGTTTGTTCTCCTACATATCCAAAGGAGAACGGCAATGCTCTATTATGCTCTGGTCTTTCTCGTGATCGCCATCATCGCCGGCGTGCTCGGTTTCGGTGGCATCGCGGGAGCCGCGACGGGAATCGCGCAGATCCTGTTCTATCTTTTTCTGATTCTGCTGGTGATATCGCTGGTGGCGAGCTTCATAAGGCGAACATAAGACGGATACGATCCGAAACCGACCCGGCCGCGCCAAAGGCGGCCGGGTCGCTGGCGGAGAATTGTGTTGAGTAGAAAAGCAGCCGACGAGACGAAACGGAACTGGGAACGGCCAGACCAGGATACGCAAAGGCTTCGGCGCCACCTGATCACGGCGCTGCTGCGCTCGGGCATTTGCCTGACGCTGCAGGATGCGCAGGGACGTTACGTCTTCATCATCAATCTTCCCGATAGCTGGACGTTGCCTGACGAAGGCGAACCGCAAGACGAGCGGATTTACGGCGCCGAACTCTCCGGCCGGCTCGACCTGGCCAAGGCCAGGGTCCGCAAGAGCGGCAATGCCGAACGCGTCCACGCCGAACGAGCGGACGGACGCTATTTCGAGTTTTATGTCGAATCCTATCCCGACGGCAACGAGGTCGCACTTCTGACGACCGTAACGGAGCTGACGGAGGAGCGCCGGCGCGAAAAGGTGCTGAAGAGCCTGTTGCGCGAGGTCAGCCATCGGTCGAAAAACCTGATGGCCATTATCCAGAGTATCGCCTCGCAGACGGCGCGCTCGTCCAGTTCGCTCGCCAGTTTCCTGCCCAATTTCTACGGCCGGCTGCATTCGCTGTCGAGATCGCAGGATCTGATTACCGATTCGAGCTGGCGCGGCGCCAGTTTCCGTAGCCTCGCTTACCAGCAGGGCGCAAAGTATTTTCGCGACGTGACCAAGACGATGCAGCTCAGTGGCGACGATCCGATCCTGTCGCCGAACGAGACGGTCCATGTCGGGCTGGCACTGCACGAGTTGATCGTCAACGCGGTGGCGGCGTCGCGATTGAACGGCGGCGCGCCGCAAATCCAGCTCGATTGCACGGTCGTCGAAGAAGCTGGCGTCGAAACAGCGTCGATAGACTGGCGCGAACACCGGCATCCCGGTGACAGCGAATCCGTCGGCGAAGAAGACGAAGACGCTTTCGCCAGCGCCGTCCTCAACCGGATCGCACCGTCGGCGCTCGACGGCACGGCGCGCTACGGCGACGTCGAAGGCGTCGTTTCCTACACTCTGTCATTTCCGTTGTATGCGAACCGGTAATGCACCGTGCGCGAGGACGGCTGCAACGGCAGGACACGCACAAAAGGCGGGCCCGTCGGGACCCGCCCTTGCGCGACCGGCATGTGCGCCCGGCCCGGGGCAACTCAGTGGCGGTTCAGCCAATCGTCGATCTCGCGCTCGGCGTCGGCCTCGGCCTTGCCGTAACGCTCCTGCAGCTTGCCGGCGAGCTGTTTGCGGTTACCCGCAACAACGTCAAGGTCGTCACCGGTCAGCTTGCCCCACTGCTCCTGCACCTTGCCCTTGAATTGTTCCCAGTTTCCTTCAACCTGATTCCAGTTCATGCCATTCTCCATTTCTCGTCTGACAATCGATGAATGATCGTCGTCTTCAAAACGTTTGGCAGGCAGCGGGGTTCCACCGCAGGCAGTACCCAAATGGGAAAGCTCGGCGGAAAAGTGCCATGTTCGGCGCGCAGGAAGCATGCGACCGGGCGCCGACCTCCAACAACTCGTTGCAGCCGCCGGCAACGATGCTAACACTCGCCGGCTGCAACTACGGACACACGACGTGAAACGATATCTGCCCCTGATCGCCTTTCTGCTTGTCGCCCTGGTCGGGGGTGGCGTCGCCTCTGTGGTTTACCAGACCGAGGAAGCGGCGAATCGAGCCCGCTTCGAGGTGATCGCCAACGAGGCCGTCGATCGGATCAGCAACCGGGTCAACCAGCATATCGCCCTTCTGGTGGCGACGATATCGTTCTTCGAGGCGAACGACGGCAATGTCACCCGGTCAGCCTTTGCCCGGTTCGTCAATGGACTCGATCTCGACGGTGAGTTCGACGGCATGCAGGGTATCGGCTTCGCCCGGCTTTCGACATCGGCCGACGACGCCAGGATCGCTCGGGAAATCGCCCGCAATTACGGCATCGAGCGCGCCATACGACCGGAGACGGACCAATCGCTGCGCGCATCGATCGTCCTTCTGGAACCCCAGGACGCGCGCAATCGCGAGGCCCTGGGCTTCGACATGTACAGCCAGCCCAAACGCCGCGACGCCATGGAGCGCGCGATGGTCAGCGGCAAGCCGCGCGCCAGCGCGCCGGTGGAACTCGTACAGGAGATCACCAACCAGAAGCAGGCCGGCTTCCTGGTCTATCTGCCCTTGCCCTCGCAGGGCGCGCAGGATGCGGGCCTGCGCGACCATGTCGGCTTCGTCTACGCGCCCTTCCGGGCGGGAGACCTTCACGAAGCCGCGCTCAACACCAGTTACGAACTGCCGGTCGAAGTGGAGACGCTCGATACCACCGGCGACGACGCCTGGTCTCTTTATCGCTCGGAAAATTTCGACGGCGACGACGCGACCACGCATTATGTGGTCAGCCGCTCGATAGAGGTCGCCGGGCGGCAATGGACACTCAGAATGCATGAGAGCCCCGGCTTTCTTCGCGGCCGGACCAATTTCTACACCTTCATCGTCGGGGCGATCTCTCTGCTGCTCGCCGCGGCGATCGCCGCCTCGGCGCGCTGGCAGATCAAGGCGGTCGAAAGCGCGCACGCGCTTCATGCGATCTCCGAAAAGACAGTGAAGGAAAAGGAACTGATCCTCCAGGAAATGAAGCATCGCCTGAAGAACGCGATCGCTCGTATCCTGGCCATGGCGCGTCAGACGGGTGCGCGGGCCGCCTCGGTGGAGGAGTTTTCGGAATCCTTCACGGCCCGCCTGCAGGCGATGGCCAACGCGCAGGACATGCTGACGCGGTCGCGTTGGCAAAAGGCCGATCTGCGCGAATTGCTGTGCACGGAACTCGATCAGGTCTTCGGCGAAGCGCTGGGCGGGGACCGTGTCGCGGGGCCCCGCGTGGAACTCGACGAAAAACAGAGCCAGGCTTTTGCGCTCACCTTTCACGAACTGGCGACCAACACGCTCAAATACGGCTCGGGCGCGGAACAGCAAGGACGGCTGAAAGTGACGTGGCGCCTCGAGGGGCCACCGCGCAAGCGGATGCTACGCCTGATCTGGAGCGAACAGACCGAAGAGGCCGTGCGCGAACCCGAAACGCGCGGCTTCGGCAGCCGGCTGATCGACGCCAACATCATCGGCGAGTTGGGCGGCCGCGTCGAACGCAGCTACGGCGAGAGCGGGTTTTCGGTCACGATCACGGTTCCGCACCGTCGATAGCGGCGGGCGCGACGTGTCGCCGGTAGCCATTTGCGCCCTGCCGGCAAGATTCGGACATCCCGAGGTTGCGCACCGCGGCTTGACGAACGCATAGCTGAATGGTTATTGATTATTCAATAGCCAGAAAGTTATCGATTGCGATGCCGCAGCCTCACGACACGATTTTCAAGACACTCGCCGACCCGACCCGCCGGGCGATCTTCGAGCGCCTGTGCCGGGACGGGGAGCAGACGGTCAAGGCGCTGACGGCCCAGATAGGTATTTCGCAACCGGCCGTTTCCAAACATCTCGGTCTGCTGCGGCAGGCCGGGTTGGTGCGCGACCGCCACCAAGGCCGCCAGACCCATTATAGCGCACAACCCGGCGCGCTGGCTCCGCTCGTCGACTGGACGCAGCAGATGGCCGGCTTCTGGCAGAGCCGGTTCGACACCCTGGAAGACCTGTTGGCAAGGATGGACCAATGAACGAGGCCGCGACGGGCACGAAAACGATCGTCGTCGAGCGCGAGCTGCCGCATGCGCCCGAAAAGGTCTGGCGCGCGCTGACCCAGCCGCACCTGATCGCCGAGTGGCTGATGAAAAGCGATTTTTCCCCGGTTTTGGGCCACCGTTTCGGCCTTCACGCGGATTGGGGCACCGTCGCCTGCCAGGTCGAGGCCATCGAGCCCAACCGGACGCTGGCCTACACATGGGACACCAAGGATCTCAGGAGCGTCGTCACGTGGAGCCTCACACCAACACCGGCCGGCACAAGGCTGCGCCTGGAGCAAACCGGTTTTCGACCCGATCAGCAATCCTACTATCGGGGCGCCACCGCGGGTTGGCCGCGTTTTATGGCCAGTCTGGAGCGTGTTCTGGAAGGGCTGGACTGAAAAGCGCCGACCAACCCGCCAACGCCTATCTTCAAGAAGGAGGTTTCCTTGACCTGGAGCTTATGGATCAGACAGTGTCACCGCTGGTTGTCGATCGCCTTTGCCGTCGGATTTCTCGTCAACATCGTTGCCATCAACACCGGGCAAGACCCAGCCTTCTGGGTCTATCTGCTGGTGCTGATCCCGCTGTTCCTGCTGCTGCCCAGCGGCCTTTTTCTGTTCGTGCTGCCCTATGCCGCCAGGTGGCGCGGCGGGCGCGACACGGTCTAACCGCCCCGACAGGCACTGGAGGTACAATCGCCCCATGACCGCATCGCAGCGCATCGACCAGATGATCGCCGAGCTCGATGACTGGCGCGGCAAGACGTTGGCCGAGCTGCGCAAGGTCGTACTTGGTGCCGACCCCGGGATCGTCGAGGAATGGAAGTGGATGGGCAGTCCGACCTGGTCGCGCAACGGTCTGATCGCGGTCGGCAACGCGCACAAGAACAAGGTCAAGTTGACCTTCGCCCACGGGGCCAGCCTGCCGGACCCCGACGGCCTATTCAATGCGGGACTGGACGGCAATGCGCGGCGGGCGATCGACCTTTTCGAGGGCGATCGTGTCGCTACGCGCGCCCTGACGGCGCTGGTGCGCGCGGCCATCGACCACAACCGGACCAAATTGAAGAAAAACGCGTCCGCAGGCGCAAACAAGCGCGCCGGCAAGGTGGCATGACCGGGACCGGGCCGCGCCCGCCCGGCCCTTCACCCCGACATCTGCTAATCGCTTTCGCCGTCAAGCACGGGCACGCTCAGCCCGGCCAACTCGGCATTGGTCAGCCGTGCCGCGCCGGCGCGCGCGAAACGCAGCATCAGCGCGCGCCGGGTGGCCGGCGCCAGCCGGTGTTCGGGCGCTTCGCGCAGGATCTCGGCGCCGTAGCCGTCAGCGAGGATGAAACCGCACTCGGGCGGAAAGATCGATGCCGGCACGTCGGGATGGGTGGCGAAGAAAAACCGGTCGGAATGGGCCCGGTAGTCCGGCCATTTGCGGTCGACGCGAAAATCCTCCACCGACGATTTGATCTCGATGATCCAGAACTCGCCGTTGCGCATGATCGCCACCAGGTCGGCCCGGCGACCGCTGGCCAGCGACAGTTCGGGCAGCACGTGCGCATTCATCTGCGCGAGCATGCGCTGCACCCCGCGCCTGACAAGAAGCGCGTTATGCGACTGGCGGCCATCGGCCAGCGGGTTGGAGGATACGGGACTCACGATCGGCATGACGCCACATTGCCATGATCGCGCCGGCGCGCAAACCGCTCCGGCAGGCGGACGCATTCACTCCTGACAGGACAAGATGATCGGCAATTTTCTATCACAAATGCGTGAAAATGTTGCTCAAATGCAATGATGAACACCGCAAATGCTTTCCAAAGCTTGCCGGGCTCACTTCCCGACTTGGCAAAACAGGTTTATGGCGTTTAACGAACGTGGCATAAACATGGCTTGAATCAGGCGCAATTGCGCAGGGTGGGGAACGCGCGGATCGTGAGCATGACAATCAGATCATTGGTAACTGCCGCCGGGCTGGCACTGGTCGTGGCCCTGGCCGGGTGTACGAGTACGTCCTATCGGGTCTTTACGTCGGACTACGGATCGATACGGGATGCCGGCTACCGCCTGCCCTCGATCCCGATCAGCAAGGTCCCGCGCAAATATCACCGCCAGATCGTGCGTTACGACACAAAGGAAAAGCCGGGGACGATCATCGTCGATACCTCGGAGAAGTTCCTCTATTTCGTCATGCCCGAAGGCAAGGCGATGCGTTACGGCATCGGCGTCGGGCGCGAGGGTTTCGAATGGAGCGGCACCGCGCGTATTGCCGCCAAGCGGGAATGGCCGGTGTGGACGCCGCCGCCGGCGATGATCAGGCGGCAGCCGGAACTGGCCAAATATGCCGGTGGAATGCCGCCCGGCCTCAACAATGCGCTCGGCGCACGCGCGCTCTATCTGCACAACAAGCGCGGCGACACCGGCTACCGCCTGCACGGCACACCGGAATGGGCCTCGATCGGCCGGGCGATGTCGTCGGGCTGCATCCGGCTGATCAATCAGGACGTGATCGATCTCTACGAGCGCGCGGAGATCGGCGCCAAGGTGATCGTGAAGTAATCCGCGGACCGTCCAGGCAACACGGACGTCCCAAAAAAGGCCGGGTCCTCGCGACCCGGCCTTTTTGTCATGATGAGGACGAGAAACGGCGGCGACGGCGCGCTCAGACGACCTGCTCGACCTGCTGTACCTCCGGCACGAAATGGCGAAGCAGGTTCTGGATGCCGTGCTTGAGCGTCGCGGTCGAGGACGGACAACCGGCGCAGGCGCCCTTCATGTGCAGGAACACCGTTCCGTTCTCGAAGCCCCGAAAGGTGATGTCGCCGCCATCCTGCGCCACGGCGGGACGTACCCGCGTATCCAGCAGTTCCTTGATGGTGGCGACGATCTCCTCGTCGGCCTGGTCGTAGAACTCGCCGTCCTCGACCGGTTCGGCGCCGGCCACTGGCGTCGCCATGGCCGGCTGGCCGGACATGAAGTGCTCCATGATCGTGCCGAGAATGGCCGGCTTGAGATGCTGCCAGTCGGGCCCATCCTTGGTGACGGTGACGAAATCGTAGCCGAAGAACACGCCGGTCACGCCGGGAATCTCGAACAGGCGGCCGGCGAGCGGAGACGCCTCGCGCGCCTGGGCGGGATCGCGGAAGTCGGCGGTGCCCTCATTCATCACCACCACGCCGGGCAGGAATTTCAACGTCGCGGGATTGGGGGTCGCCTCGGTCTGAATGAACATGGCGGGACTCCAGCCTTTCCAGTTTTGAATAGTTCTAAATAATAGCTGCGGCCGGTTTGATCAAGCGACGACAAGGCCGCGGCAGGGGCTGCGATGGAATAGTTTTCTCAGGCCAGGCTTTCAATATCCGCGTCGCTGAGGTTCAGCGGCACGACAGTGACGGGAATGGGAAAGGCCGCGCCCTTGCCGGCGATCGACGAGACCAGCGGGCCGGGTCCCTCCTTGGCCGCGCCGGCGGCGAGCACCAGGATGGCGATGTCCTGATCTTCTTCGATCAGCTTGTGAATCTCCTCGGCCGGCTCGCCCTCGCGCACCACCAGTTCCGGCTCGATTCCCAGTTGCTCGCGCACCCGCCGCGCCGCTTGGTCGAGAGCGGCTGTGGCGGCGGCATTGGCCTCCTCGCGCATGATCTTTTCAACGCCGAACCATTGCTGGAAATCGGTCGGTTCGATCACGAACAACAGCACCAGCACCCCGCCCGTGCTCTGGGCACGCCGCGATGCGTAGGCGACGGCCCGTTCGCTTTCCGGCGTTTCGTCCACGATCGCGAGAAATTTGCGCCGGTGCCCGGCTTCGCGGCTCAGTCGTTTCGAAACCATTCAGTCATCCTGGAGCACCATGCCCGGGCGCAATCTGCCATCCGGCGGCAGGCACGGCAAGGCATGGCTTCGCGAACGCCGCCTCATCCGACACCCGCCGCGGCACGGACACCGGCTCAGTCGCCCAGCAGCCCGACGACCGCGCGCACGGACTTCATCGTCTGTTCTGCAAGCACGCCGGCACGTTCGCCGCCATCGCGCAGAACCGCGTCGACGAAGCCAGGATCGGCCGAAATGCGACGCATCTCGCCAGAAATCGGCGCCAGCTTGTCGACCGCAAGCTCGGCCAGGGCCGGCTTGAAGACCGAAAACTGCTTGCCGCCGAAATCGCCGATCACGGCGGCGCGCGACATGCCCGACAGCGCGGCGTAGATGCCGACCAGATTGTCCGCCTCCGGGCGGTCTGCCAGCCCCTCGACGTCCGAGGGCAGCGGCTCGGGGTCGGTCTTGGCCTTCTTGATCTTCTTGGCGATCTGGTCGGCGTCGTCGGTCAGGTTGATGCGCGACAGGTCCGACGGATCGGATTTCGACATTTTCTTGGTGCCGTCGCGCAGGCTCATCACCCGCGTGGCCGGTCCCTCGATCAGCGGTTCGGTCAGCGGGAAGAAGCCGTTGACCGTCTCCTCGCCCATCGCCATCTCGACGCCGAGGCCGCGCTCGGCGATCCGCTTGGAGAAGTCGTTGTTGAACTTGGTGGCGATGTCGCGCGTGAGTTCCAGATGCTGCTTCTGGTCGTCGCCGACCGGCACGTGCGTGGCGCGGTAGACCAGGATATCGGCCGCCATCAGGCTGGGATAGGCAAGCAGGCCGAGCGAGGCGTTCTCGCGATCCTTGCCGGCCTTGTCCTTGAACTGCGTCATGCGGTTCATCCAGCCGATGCGGGCGACGCAATTGAAGATCCAGGCCAGTTCGGCGTGCTGCGGCACGCGGCTCTGGTTGAAGACGATGTGCTTTTTCGGGTCGATGCCGGAGGCCAGAAATGCCGCGGTGATGGCGCGGGTCTGACCGGCGAGGTCGTCATGGACGAGCTGGGCGGTGATCGAGTGCAGGTCGACCACGCAATAGATGCAGTCATGGCTATCCTGCAGCGCGACGAATTTCTGCAGCGCGCCGAGATAATTGCCGAGATGCAGGTTCCCGGTCGGCTGGACGCCGGAAAAGACGAGCGGCTTGAAGGACGACATGAGTGTTGGTCTCCGGGGCTTGTGGAGGGCCTCGTATCTGGCGAGGGCATCGCGGAATGCGAGGCGCTTATGAACGAGGCCGGGCCTGCTTTCAAGCCGGATATGGGCGCAGCCACCCGCTTGCGGGCGCGCCGGCATCTTGCGGGGACACCGATACCCGCGTTATGCGTTGTCGTGCGATGGACGACGACGGCAAGAACGGCAAGACCACCGGGCAGGCCGCGACATACGCTCAGCTCGCGCTGGGGATGATCGTCTTCGGCTCGGCGACCCCGGTTTCCAAGATCGTCACCGAGGCCATGCCGGTTTTCGTGGGCGCGACCTTTCGCGTGGCGCTGGGCGCGGCCGTGCTCGCCCCCTTCGCCTGGGGCCAACGCCGTCGGCTTTCCGCCTTCGAACGAAACGACTGGCTGCTTGTATGCCTGATCGCACTGGTGGGCATGTTCGGTTTTACCGTTTTCATGCTCTACGGCATGCGTCTGGTTTCGGGCGTGGCCGGCTCGATCGTGATGGCGACCACGCCGGCGGTGACCGCGGGCGCGGCGATCTTGATGTTCGGCGAACGGGCGACCTGGCGCAAGCTCTTGGCGATCGCGCTCGCCGTCGCCGGCGTGCTGGTGCTGCAACTGGGCGGCGGCGACGGCCAACAGGCTTTCGGCGGAGCGCTCATCGCCGGTTCGGTGCTGATGTTCCTGGCCGTGTGCTGCGAGGCGGCCTATACGCTGCTTGGGCGCAAGATGAGCCGCGATCACGACCCGCGCCTGATCGCCTTTCTCGCCGCCGCGCTTTCAATCCCCGTCTTTCTGCCCTTCGCAGTACTGCAATGGCCGGGCTTCCAGTCCGCCGATATCGGCGCCGGCGTCTGGGTGGCCGCCCTATGGTACGGCGCGGGAACCCTGGCGCTCGGCAGCCTGCTCTGGTACGCCGGCATCGCCCGGACCCAGGGCTCGATCGCGGCCGGTTTCATGGCGCTGATGCCGGTTTCCGCGCTGGTCTTGTCCTATGTCCTGCTTGGCGAGGCCTTTCGCCTCATCCATCTGGCCGGATTCGCGATCGTGTTTGCCGGCGTCGTCGTGATGTCGTGGGAACATGCCCGCATGGCCGAGCGCTGACCCGGCGACGGCCCGCTCGTGGGAGACTCAGTCCGTTTCGGCCGGGGCGGCAGGCGCCCTGGCGCGACGGCGACGGACGAGCCCAGCCAGTTCCCGCCGGTCGAGCGCGCCGGTGGCGATCGCGACGCCGAAATAGACCGCCGCGCCGGCGCCGATCACCCCTATGACGGCGACAAGGCGTATCAGGAGCGGCGCACCCGCGAGGCTGGACGAAAACGTCTCCTGAAGCCACCAGACCACCCCGCCCATCAACGCGCTCGCCAGAACGATCAGCGCGACGCGGCGCAGCGTCACGGGCGACGGCCTAAACAGATCGCGCCGCCAGAGCGTCACGACCAGCAGCACGACATTGGCCCAGGCCGCGATCGAGGTGGCCGCGGCGATGCCGACATGGCCGTAGACCGGGAACAGGGCAAGGCTGAAGGAGATGTTGAGCACCACCTCAACGCCGGTGAACCACATCGGCGTCTTCATGTCCTCATGGGCAAAAAAGGCCGGCTGAAACACCTTTCTCAGCACGAAGGCCGGCAGGCCCACGGCAAAGGCGGCAAGGGCGGCGGCGGTCAGCGCGGTGGTCTCGGCGGTAAAGGCGCCGCGTTGGTAGAGCAGGCCGACGATCGGTGCGGGCATGACGGCGAGACCGACCGCGGCCGGCAGGGTCAGCGCCAGCGCGAATTCCAGCGAGCGGTTTTGCAGATGCTGCACGTCGGCGGCATCGCCGGCCTTGAGCGCGCGCGAGAGTTCCGGCAACAGCACCACGCCGACCGCAATACCGATGACGCCGAGCGGAAGCTGGTTGATGCGGTCGGCATAATTCAAAAGCGCGATCGCCCCGTCCTGGGCCGAGGCGATGATCTGGCCGACGAGCAGGTTGATCTGGGTGACGCCACCGGTCAGAAGCGCCGGCCCCATCAGGACGAGCAGGCGCTTGACTGATGGCGACAGACGCGGCCGGCGCAGGCGCATGGCATAGCCCTCGCGGGCCGCCGCCCACACCAGGATCGCGAGCTGGGCGATACCCGAGACCAGCACGCCCCAGGCCAGTCCCAGCCCGACGACGCGCTGCTCCGCCCCCATGACCAGCGCCGTGACCAGCACCGCGATCAAAATGATGTTGAGCAGCACCGGCACCGCTGCGGCGAGGAAATAGCGGCGCATGGAATTGAGGATGCCCGACAGCATCGCCACCAGCGACATGCAGAACAGATACGGGAACATGATCCGCGTCAGCACGACGGTCAGGTCGAACTTGTCCGGCGTGTCGGCGAATTTGGGTGCGATGATCGTGCCGACCAGAGACGGCATAAACACGATCGCCGCGACCGACAGCACCGCCAGGCACACCACCAGGACGGACAGCACTTCCTCGCCGAAGCGGCGCGCGCCGTCTATGCCGCCGCCTTCGAGTTCCTTGGCGAACAGCGGAATGAAGGCGGTGTTGAAGGCGCCCTCGGCGAACAGGCGCCGAAACAGGTTGGGAAAACGAAAGGCGGCGTAAAACGCGTCGGCGACCGGCCCGGCGCCCAGCGTGGCGCCGATCAGCGCCTCGCGCGCGAAACCGAAGACGCGGCTTGCCATCGTGCCCGAAGCCACGCTGGCGAATTTTCTGATCAGGCTCATGCGGGCAGGCACCTTGCGGGCGCGGCGGGGCGTCGATCAATGCGGGGACTGACGGTCCGGATCATCGGGTGCATACCTTCTTGCTTGTCTATTCCGCCGCCGCGGCGCGGCCGGCGCGCGCCGGCCGGGACGGCGCGGATCCCACAAGCGTGGCGACCAGGCGCTCGCGGATTGCGGCCTGGCGGGTCGGGTTTTCGATCTTCTGGCC
>MRWF01008508.1_pt1 | contig 14877 bp, 13 predicted proteins | sample 1013331 | NCBI WGS metagenome assembly MRWF01 (sample SAMN06117577, study PRJNA244670) | biofilm metagenome | biome: Water; feature: Cathode Biofilm; material: Biofilm; isolation source: microbial consortium enriched at the cathode of a solar microbial fuel cell | place: USA: District of Columbia ... | reverse complement strand
CTGGGGCTGAAATCGTTCAAGAACATATCGCGGCAAATGCCGGTGTGGCGGGTCGTCCTCGACGAACGCGGCGCGGTCGAGACCGGCTCCGGTGCCTCGTCGGGGGGACGCGCCATCGCCAAGCCGGTGATCGCGGTGATGCCGTTCGCCAATATGAGCGGCGACGCGGAACAGGAATTCTTCGTCGACGGGCTGACCGAAGACATCATCACCGAATTGTCGCGTCGCCACGAGCTGTTCGTGATCTCGCGCAACTCGACCTTCGTCTACAAGGGGCAGTCGGCCAATCTGCGCGAGGTGGCCCGCAAACTCGGCGCGCAGTACATCGTCGAGGGCAGCGTGCGCAAGGCGGGCAGCAATCTGCGGGTTACCGTCCAGCTGATCGACACCGCCAACGACGCCCATATCTGGGCCGAGCGTTACGATCGCAGGATGGACGACATCTTCGCCATCCAGGACGAGGTGACGGCGGCAATCGTGGCGACGCTGCCGGGACGGCTGGAAGCCGCACAGCGCGACCAGTTGGCGCGCAAGACGCCGGCCAACCTCGTCGCCTATGAATGCGTCCTCGCCGCCAAGGTTCTGCACCACAGGAGCACGCCCGACGACAACCGGCAGGCACAGTCCCTGATCCGTCGCGCGGTGGACCTTGAACCGGATTATGCCCATGCACGGGCCTGGCGCGGCTGCATACTCGGCCAGGCCTGGGTCCACGGCTGGTGCGACGACCAGGACGCGACATTCGAGGAAGTGGTCGGCGAGTTGGAGAAAGCGCTCGCACTCGACGACAACGATGCCGACGTGCACCGCATCCTTGCGGCCATCAACGTCAATCGAAACGACCTTACCCGCGCGCGCTACCACCAGGAGCGCGCCCTCGCCCTCAATCCCAACTACGATCTCGTCGTCGTGCAACAGGGCGAACTTTTGACATGGCTGGGCCGGCCAGAGGAAGGAATCGACTGGATTGGCAAGGCGATGCGCCTCAACCCCCATCACCCGGAACGGTTCTGGAGCCATCTCGGCAAGGCGTATTTCAACGCCAGGCGCTATCCCGAGGCGATCGAGGCCTTCATGCACCTGTCGGTGATGGACGCCACCCAGCACGCCTTCGCCGCCGCCGCCTATACCTGGCTCGGCGACGATACGGCGGCCGCGGCCCATGCCGGGCGCATCGCCGAGATCGATCCGGACTTTTCGCCCGAGACGTTGCAGGCGACATTGCACTATCTCGATCCCGACGATCAGGCACATCTGCTCAACGGCATCCAGAAGGCCAGGACACTGGTGGCGGGCGACGGGACAGCTGACAGGCAGGCTGCGCGCACGGGCAAGCCCACCGTCGTGACGCGGCCGACGCCGCTGGAAAAGCGACCGCGCGCTTCCTGAAACGGTGTGGCGAGACACGGTTCGGCTGGCAGATACCCCGAATGAAAAAAGCCTCGCCGGTTTCCCCTGCGAGGCTTCTGGTTTGCTGCGCGCGACCCGGTCGCGCCGCCTCAAAGGGCGGACGAGATCATCAACTCATCGACGCCGTCGCGGCCATAAATGTCATCACGGAAATGCACCACCTGATCGCCGGTCGACCAGGCCGAGACGTAGGTGAAGTAGACCGGTACCGGCGCCGCCAGCGCCACGGGCGTGCTTTCGCCGGTCTTGATGGTCTGCTCGAAACGTTGGCGATTCCAGCCATCGGTGTCGCGCAGCAGCCAGGTGACGAGATCGCGCACGTTCTGCACGCGCACGCAGCCGGACGAATCGAACCGCATGAGCTTGTTGAACAGGCCCTGCTGCGGCGTATCGTGCATGTAGACGGCATGCGGGTTGGGAAAGTTAATCTTCACCGAAGCCATGGCGTTGATCTTGCCTGGATCCTGGCGGAAACGCAGCTTGGTCGCCTCCTCGGTCGACCAGTCGATGGTGGCCGGATCGACCTCGGTGCCGCCAGGCCCGAGAATGCGAATGCTGTTTTCGGCAAGATAGTTCGGATTTTTGCGCACCAGCGGGATGATGTCCCTGCGCACGATGGAGACCGGCGCGTTCCAGTACGGATTGACGATCACCTCGTTGATCTTGGAATTGAGGATCGGCGTCTGGCGGTCGATCTTGCCGACAATGGCGGTGTGACGCAGCACGACGCGCGAATTCTCGACCGCCTCGATCTGGGCGGCGGGAATGTTGACCATCACATAACGGTCGCCCAGAAAACCCGACATCGAGCGCAGCCGCACAATATTGGTCTCGAGCTGGCCGAGGCGCACGGGCGCCGACACGTTCATGGCGGCGAAGGTGTAGCGGCCGAGCACGCCGTCGGCGGGCAGGCCGTGACGCGTCTGGAAGCGCTTGACGGCGGTATCGACATAGGTATCGAAGGCCGACGACATGCCCGCGCTCTGGGCCAGATCCCCCGAAATCATCAAGCGGCGACGCAAGGCTTCGACATCGCGATCAACCACGCCAAGACGCAGTTTCTTGGTGGCAGGCACCATCGGCCAGCCGCCGCGGGACACGACAGCGGAATATTGCGCGATCGCCTGTTCGACATGGCCGACGGTCTGCGGGCTGAGAATCGGCAGGTTCGAGGCCACTTTCTCGCCATCGCTGGCACGGGCGTCGAACTGGTCGTCCCAGGCGCCGCGCTTCGGCGACAGGATCAGATCGCGGATGACATCCTGCTGGGCGCGCGCGGGCGCAGTGGACAAGGAGGCGGCGGCCAGGCCCGCGCCAACAAGGAACGTGCGGCGATCCGTCTTCATCGTGCCAGTCAGCCTCATTATTCGTGTTTGCGCGCCCGGGGCGCGACGTAGCAATTGAGGGTCGACCCTAAGAGCGCGTGGTTAACAAAGCGCGTACCCGTCAAACGCGGGCGCCGGAATGACCCGTGAAACCGCATGTTCCTACACGAAAGAATATGGCGGCAAGAAGGCCCCGCCCCGACACATGTGCGTGAGAGGCCGAAAAGACGACGGGCCGGCGCCCGGCGCCGACCCGTTCGACATATCCAAACCGAGGCGAAGAGCGACTACATCCGGTAGGCGATGGTGTCGTTCCAGAACCGGTCCAGCCGCTGCAGGGCACGGTTCATCTGGCGGAATTCCTCGATGTTGATACCCCCGACCTGCTCGATCGAGCCGATATGGCGATTGTAAAGATTGCCGACGACCTCGGCGATCTCCTGGCCTTTCGGCGTCAGGCTGACCCGCACGGAGCGGCGGTCGACGCGCGAGCGCTGATGGTTGATGAAGCCGAGATCGACAAGCTTCTTGAGATTGTAGGATACGTTCGAGCCAAGATAGTAGCCGCGCGAACGCAGTTCCCCCGCCGTCAGCTCGGCATTGCCGATATTGAACAGCAACAGCGCCTGGATCGCGTTGATGTCGGAGCGGCCGTTGCGTTCGAACTCGTCCTTGATCACATCGAGCAGGCGGCGGTGAAGACGCTCCACCAGCTGCAGCGATTCCAGATAGAGGGAGCGGATGGCTTCGTGTCCCTCGCCTTCGGCCGGGGCGGCCTGCGGGGCCTGTCGTGACTTGATCATCGTCTTTGCCTCTTGTTTGACGCCCGGTGATTGTTTTTTGTTTTCACCTTGGCGCCGACCTTAGCGCGGACGAATAAAATTCGACTTAAACCTCAGCCTTAACAAGCGATTACGGAACGGAGATCAAAAGATGCGTTAATTTTTTCCCAATCCGCATCGCGCAATTTTCAATCAATTCGAGCTTTGCGGCGCTGCAACGCGATGACGATGCGAAACGCGACGAAGACCAGCGCCACGAGCAGATGCGACAGCGCGATCAAGGGACGGGCGCCGAACATCTCGGGAAAGCCCCAATACATCGTCGTCTCCATCGCCGCGCAGAGGAACCAGATCACCGGCCCCCAGGAGGCCGTCATCCACAGGCCGATCCCGGCGAACGGAAAAAGCACCGACAGCGACACCGACGCGACCTGCCATTCCACCGGCATCGTGTCGAAACGCCAGAGCGGCCCGTCATAATAGCCGATCAACCGGACCCAGTAGGCGACCCCGAACATCAAGCTGTAGGCGGCAACGACGCGCAGGAACCAGGGAAACGCCGCCTCGACCAGCCTTGGGCGCCACGCCGCGGCATCGACGCCGTCCTCGCTCATAGGTCCAGGTCCCGGTCGAGCGGCGCGAAATAGGCGTCCACGATCTCCGGCGTCACCGCATCGAGCGTCGCCGGCCGCCATACCGGTGTGTCGCCCTTGTCGATGATGGCCGCGCGGATGCCCTCGTAGAAATCGTGGCCGGCGAGCATGCGGCTGACAATGCGGTACTCCATGCGCATGCACGCGGCCATGTCGATTGCCGCGCCCTCGATGATCTGGCGGTGGGCGACGCGCAGACTGGTAGGCGAACGCTTGGAAAATGTCTCCAGCGTCGCGGCGGCGAAATTTTCGCCGGCCTCGGCCTCGCGGCGCAGGTCGGTAAGGGTCTGATCGAAATCGCCCGGCGCAAAATGGCGGGCGATGGATGACAGCGTGTCGACCGCGGTCTCGCACGGCACCGTTTGCGCGTAGCGCGCGGCAACCGCGTCGGCATCGCCGCTGTCGGCGAGCGCGGCCAGGATCGCCTCGAGATCGGCCTGTTGGACGGCGTGGCTTGCAAGCCCGCTCCACACCGCATCGCCCTGGCGGATGCGGGCGCCGGTCAGACCGAGATAGAGGCCGAAGCGATCCTTCAAGCGCGGCAGGATGTAGCTGCCGCCGACATCGGGGAAAAAGCCGATGCCGACCTCCGGCATAGCGAAGACGGCGTTTTCGCTCATCAAGCGGTGGCTGCCGTGAAACGACACGCCGACGCCGCCACCCATGGCGATGCCGTCGACCAGGGCGACATAGGGTTTGGGATAACGCGCAATGGCGAGGTTGAGGCGGTATTCGTCGGCGAAAAAGTCGAGCGGCGGATTGCCGGCGCGTCCGGCCTCGTAGATATGCAGGATATCGCCGCCGGCGGAAAACGCCCGGCCCTCGGCCTTGATGACGACCAGCGCCACCTCGGGATCGTCGGCCCAGGCCGCGAGCGCCCTTGTCAGCGCCAGCACCATGGCGTGGGTCACCGCGTTCAGCGCCTTCGGGCGCGTCAGCGTCACCACCCCGGCGGCCCCAAGCCTTTCGAAGCGTATGTCCTCGCCGCCGCCGAAATCCATGCCGATCGTCCTTCGCGTCGTCTGCGCCGCAAGGTCGCCGCACCGCATGATCCGGCCAGCCTCGCCCGATGCCGAGGCTTATGCGGCGACCGCGCCGGCGTCAATCTCGCCGGCGACAAAGCTGGAACCGATGACCCAAGCCGGGCTTTGTGCGCTGCCGCACCCATGCTATCCCTCGCCCGGAATTCGCCCCCGCCATGGAGTGCGCCATGAACCGCATGTTTCGCGACACCAAGACCGGCGCGCGCAGCGTCGACGAGATCACCGCAAGCCGGCGCCTGCGGCGCCTGCGCAAGGCCGACTGGTCGCGCCGCATGGTGCGAGAGAACCGGTTGACCGTCGACGACCTGATCTGGCCGATCTTCGTCATCGAGGGCGAGAACCGGCGCGAGGAAATCGCAGCCATGCCCGGCGTCTACCGCATGACGCTCGACCTGGCGGTCGCCCAGGTGGAGGAAGCCGCGAAACTCGGCATCCCGGCGATCGCGACCTTCCCCAATATCGAGCGCGGCCGGCGCGACCAGACCGGCTCGCACATTCTCGACACCGACAACATTCTCAACAAGGCGAGCCGGGCAATCAAGCAGGCGGTGCCGGAGATCGGCATCATCACCGACGCCGCGCTGGACCCGTTTACCGATCACGGCCATGACGGCATTCTGCGCGAGGGCGTCATCGTCAACGACGAATCGGTGGCGCAGATCGCCGAGGCGGCGGTGCTGCAGGCAGCAAGCGGCGCCGATGTGATTGCGCCATCGGACATGATGGACGGGCGCATCGGCGCGGTGCGCGACGCGCTCGACGCCAACGGCTTCCAGGACGTGGCGATCATGTCCTACGCGACCAAGTTCGCCTCGGCCTTCTACGGCCCCTATCGCGAGGCGGTCGGCACGGCCGGCCTGCTTCAGGGCGACAAACAGACCTATTATATCGACCATGCCAATTCCGACGAGGCGATGCGCGAGGCCGAGCAGGATCTCGCCGAAGGCGCCGACATGATCATGGTCAAGCCCGGCCTGCCCTATCTCGACATCGTCCACCGGCTGAAGGACGCCTTCGCGGTGCCAACGTTTGCCTACCAGGTGTCGGGCGAATACGCGATGATCAAGGCGGCGGGCGCCAATGGCTGGATCGACGAAGACCGCGCGATGATGGAATCGCTGCTGTGCCTCAAGCGCGCCGGCTGCGACGGCATCCTGACCTATTTCGCGCCGCAGGTGGCGCGGGTGCTGGCAGACCGTTGATGACCGCGACACGGATTTTGCGCCCCGGCCTAGCGCGACAGGGCGCGAGCCGATGAACGCGGCGCGTCTGCTCGTCCTGGCCGCGGGACTGACCGGCGCCGCGGGCGTGGCGCTGTCGGCGGCGGCCGCGCATGCCGGCGGCGGCAATGTGGCGACCGCGGCGCAATTCCTGCTGTTCCATGCCCCTGCCCTGCTGGCGCTCGGGCTTTTGTCGCGCGCGCGCCTGTCGCACGCGGCCGGGATTGCTCTTCTTGCCGGCCTGATGCTGTTTTCCGGCGACCTTCTGATGCGGCACTATGCCGGCATCCGGCTTTTCGCAATGGCCGCGCCGGCCGGCGGCACGCTGATGATCCTCGGCTGGCTTGGCGTCGCGGGCTCGGCCCTCGCCACGCCGCGCGGGACGGGATGACGACCACCGGGTGCGCAATTCTTGATTTCGGCCGGTCGATCCCCATCTGCAATGGGCAGGCGGACGGGTCCGCGACTGCGGAAAGGACAGGATGAGCGACAATATTCTCGACGGTGAAATTCTGGCCACGCGCCTCGACGACTGGCGCGTCTACGAGGGTGTGCGCACGCGCCGGGTCTTCGCCTTCCTGCTCGACTATCTGTTCATCGGCCTGCTTGTGATCCCCTTCGCGGTGCTGGTATTCCTGCTCGGCGTGCTGACGCTCGGACTGGGCTGGGCGCTGTTCGGCATTCTCGGCCCGATCGTGGCGCTGATCTATATCTGGAGCACGCTCGGCGGTGCAAAGCAGGCCACGCCCGGCATGCAGTTGATGAGCCTGCGCCTGGACCGGCTCGACGGACGCCCGGTAGACGGTCTCCTGGCCGTGGTCCATACCGTGCTTTTCTGGGCCGGCAATGCGATCCTGACCCCGTTCGTGCTCTTGGTCTCGCTGTTTGCCGACCGCAAGCGCACATTGCACGATCTGCTGCTCGGCACGGTGGTGACGCGCGCCGACCGGTAACGCGCGGCTTGCCGGCCGCGCCACGTTCAGGCTCCATTCAATATTTCTGATCACACTTGGCCTTGGCAAAGCCCAAGAAACGGTTGACGTTTTGCGTGCACCGCCCAAGCTATGGCCTGTCCGCAGATATCGGAAACCATGACGCAGCATACGACCCAGTCGCCGCAGTTCTTCCTGACCGCACCCTCGCCCTGCCCCTATATTGACGGGCAGTTCGAGCGGAAGGTGTTCACGCATCTGGTCGGCGACAAAGCCCCCGAGCTCAACGACCTGCTCACGCAGGGCGGGTTTCGTCGCTCGCAGAACATCGCCTACCGGCCCGCCTGCGAAACCTGTCGAGCCTGCGTTTCGGTACGCATCCTGACCGAGGACTTCCGGCCGTCGAAAAACATGAAGCGGATCGCGCACAAAAACGCCGACCTGATCGGAGCGGTGCACGACGCGGAGCCGACGACGGAGCAATATTCGCTGTTTCGCGCCTATCTCGACGCACGCCACCGCAAGGGTGGCATGTCGGACATGACCGTGCTCGACTACGCCATGATGGTCGAGGACACGCATGTCGACACCAAGATCATCGAATATCGCCGCCGCGGCCCGGAGAGTTTCATCACCGGCACCGGCCAGGGCGAGCTGATCGCGGTGGCGCTGTCGGACACGATGGCCGACGGGTTGTCGATGGTCTATTCCTTCTACGATCCGGCGCAGGAAGAACGCTCGCTCGGCACCTTCATGATTCTCGATCACATCGCACGGGCACGCTCTGCCGGACTGCCGCATGTCTATCTGGGCTACTGGGTCCACGGCTCACCCAAGATGGACTACAAGATACGCTTCCAGCCGCAGGAACATCTCGGTCCCAAAGGGTGGGAGCGCTACGACGGCGCGGCCTGACGGCACGAGGCCCGCCGCGCCGGGTTCCCGGCCAGCCGCGACCGGGGCAGGCATTGTCGAACGGAAAACGCTGAAACACTTGTCACGCGCGGCCGGGTAGTGCCGTGCCGAAACCCGGCTAAGGTCCCCGCATATCGCGCTGTTTTCAACCGGACCCGCCTCAGCCGCCATGACCGCTCCCCCCAGCCACCACACCAAGGGCCTCGTCATCACGGCGATCGGCGGCATGACGCTGACCAGCGACATCCCGCTGATCCGGCTCGCCGACGGCGATCCATGGTCGATCCTGCTGTTGCGCACCGGCACGACGGTCGTCGCCGCGCTGATCATCTGGTTCATCTGGCGGTTGGTGCGCGGCAACGCGCCGGCCCTGATTCCCGGACGGGCCGGGCTGATAGTCGCCGCGCTCTACGCGGTCTCATCGGTGACCTTCATCATGGCCGTCTACAACACCACGACCGCCGATCTGGTCTTCCTTCTGGCCTTCAACACCGTATTCGCCGCGCTGCTGTCGTGGCTGTTTTTGAACGAGCGCCCGCGACCGGCGACGCTGATCGCCATGACTACGATGCTGACGGGCATGCTGATCATCGTCTATGACGGCATCGGCACCGGCAATCTGGTCGGCGACCTGTTCGCCCTCGCCTCGGCCTTCATGCTTGCCACCGCGATCACGATTTCACGGGCGACAGGCAAGGATATGGGCTTTACCTCGCTGGTGGCGCTGTCGCTGCCGTTCGTGATCTCGGTCTTCATGGTCGCCAAGACCGGCTACCGGGTCGAGGCGCCGGGATGGATCCTGTTCAACGGCGCCGTCATCATGCCGATCTCGTTCTTCTGTCTGGCGACCGGTCCGAAATATATTTCCGGGCCCGAGGTGGCGATGTTCTATCTGCTGGAGACGGTGCTGGCGCCGGTCTGGGTGTGGATGATCTTCGCCGAGGTGCCGACTGCGGCCTCGATGACCGGCGGCGCGATCCTGATCGTGACGCTGATCGCGCATTCCCTGTGGCAATTGCGCGACGGCAGGCGCCGGCGCGCCGCGCTCGCGGTGCGCCACCCGGCCTGAGCGAAACGACGCGGCGTGCCGGCGATCAGTATTTCTGCGGCACGTAGAGTTCGGGCGGCAACACCTTGCGCTCGTAATTGGGGTTGAAGACCCGTTCCGGCAGCGCGATCTCCTCGTGCGGCACCGGCTCGTAAGGCACCTGATTGAGCAGGTGATCGATGCAATTCAGCCGCGCCCGCTTCTTGTCGTTACCCTGGACGATGTACCAGGGCGCCTCGGGAATGTTGGTACGGGCGAACATCTCCTCCTTGGCCTTGGTGTACCCTTCCCAGCGCACGCGGCTCTCCAGATCCATCGGCGACAGCTTCCACTGCTTCATCGGGTCGTGGATGCGCATCAGAAAGCGCATCTGCTGCTCCTCGTCGGTAATCGAGAACCAGTATTTGATCACCAGGATGCCCGAGCGCACCAACATGCGCTCGAATTCCGGCACGTCGCGAAAAAATTCCTCGACCTGGTCGGGCGTGGCGAACCCCATGACCCGCTCGACGCCGGCACGGTTGTACCAGGAGCGGTCGAACAGGACGATCTCGCCTCCGGCTGGCAGATGCGGCACATAACGCTGGAAATACCATTGCGAAGTCTCGCGCTCGGTCGGCGCGGGCAGCGCGACCACCCTGGCAATGCGCGGATTGAGACGCTGGGTGATGCGTTTGATGACGCCGCCCTTGCCGGCCGAGTCGCGCCCCTCGAATATCACCACCACCTTCTTTTTGTGATGGGCGACCCAGTCCTGAAGCTTGATCAGTTCCGACTGGAGCCGGATCAGTTCGCGGAAATAGGTCTGCCGGTCGATCGTATCGGGATGGGCCTTCTTGTAGACCTTGCGGATTTCCATCGACAGGGCCGGCTCCGACAGTTCGAGCTCGTAATCCTCGTCGAGCGTGTCGGCAAGCTCGGCCTCGAGCCAGTCCTTGCCGCCATCGGTGCTGTGCATCATGTCCCTCATCTTTCCTGCGCACGGGCTCGCCCGGCCGCGAACCCGCACAATGCTGCAAAGATCTAGCCCGCATCAATGACGGAATTATTGCAGCCGCGTGACGGGCTCTGACGCCCGTCGGGGCCGGCCGGCGCCCTGTCTTCGGCACATTGGACGACAGCCGGCCACGGACAGGCTATCAATGCAATGCGCCGTCATGCTTAGTAGACGAGGCCGCCGCCCGCTACACACTGCAACGCCATCGATCGCACGGACAAGCATGACAACGCCCGCCTTCACCACACGTTTCCAGATCAGCTTCGGCGACTGCGACCCGGCCGGAATCGTCTTCTACCCCAATTTCTACCGCTGGTTCGACGCGACCTGTCACGCCTGGTTCCGCGCCGCGGCCGGCAGCCATGCCCGGCTTTGCGAGGCTCTGGGCAGCGTCGGAGTGGGACTGGTCGATTCGGGGGCCAGTTTCCGTTCGCCGGCAACGGAGGGCGACGTGCTGGAGATGGCGCTTGCCGTGGAGGCGTGGAACCGCAAGACGCTGCGGCTCGGTTACCGCGGCACGGTCGGTGAGCGGCTGGTGGTCGAGGGTTTCGAACTGCGCGCCGTGTTCGTGCGCGCGGACGGGCGCATGCGCGCCGGCGAGACCGGACCGCTGCGAACCTTGCTCGAACAGTCCGGCGCGACGACCACCACGGCATCGTGAGGCGTCAAAAAAAACCGCCGGCCCATGGCCGGCGGTTCGCGAAGGGGTCTGCTGCGTTCAAGAACCGAATCAGCGCAGCGTCCGAACAGACTGATTTCGAATCGTTTCTGCGATCCGACGTCGTATCCGAGCGGGACCGGCCGGCTAGAAATCGAGGGCGATATCCTTGTCGCCTTCGCGCAGCCGCGTCGGCAGACCGATGCGGTTCAGCAGGCCGAGGAAAGGCTGCGGCGGCAGTTCCTCCACATTGACCATTTTCTGCACGTCCCAGGTGCCGTCGGCGATCAGCATGGCGGCAGCGACCGGCGGCACGCCGGCGGTATAGGAAATCGCTTGGCTACCGACCTCCTCGTAGCAGGCCTTGTGGTCGCAGATATTGTAGATGAAGACCTCGCGCGGCTTGCCGTCCTTCTCGCCCTTGACGAGATCGCCGATACAGGTGTTGCCGGTGTAGTGCGGCGCCAGAGAGGCTGGATCCGGCAGCACCGCCTTGACCACCTTGAGCGGCACCACCTCAAGCCCCTCGGCGGTCGTCACCGGCTGTTCCGACAACAGGCCGAGATTCTTCAGCACGGTGAAGACGGTGATGTAGCGTTCGCCGAAGCCCATCCAGAAACGGACGTCCGGCACGTCAAGGTTCTGCGACAGGGAATGGATCTCGTCATGGCCGGTCATGAAGGTCTGGCTTTCGCCGACGACCGGCAGGTCCCAGACCTTGCGGACCTCAAACATCTGGTTGGACGTCCATTTGCTGTCCTGCCACGACCAGACCTGTCCGGTGAACTCGCGGAAATTGATCTCGGGATCGAAGTTGGTCGAGAACCACCGATTATGGCTACCGGCATTAACGTCGATGATGTCGATGGAATCGACCCGGTCGAAATAGTCGTTGTTGGCCAGCGCTGCGTAGGCGTTGACGACACCCGGGTCGAACCCGACGCCGAGAATGGCGGTCACGCCCTTGTCCTCGCACTCCTTGCGCCGCTTCCACTCGTAATTGGCGTACCAGGGCGGCGTCTCGCAGACCTTGGCGGGATCCTCGTGGATGGCGGTGTCGAGATAGGCCACGCCGGTCTCCAGACAGGCCGACATTACCGACATGTTGACGAAGGCGGAGCCGACATTGATGACGATTTGGGCGCCGGTGCGCTCGATCAACGCCCTGGTGGCGGCGACATCGAGCGCGTCGAGCGGATGCGCCTCCAACACGCCGTCCTGCTTGAGGCTTCCCTTTTCGCGCACGCTGTCGACGATGGCCTGGCATTTTTCCACCGTGCGCGAGGCGATATGGATATCACCGAGCACGTCGTTATTTTGGGCACATTTATGAGCCACCACCTGGGCGACGCCACCGGCGCCGACGATCAAGACATTCTTTTTCATCCTGACTCGTTCAACTCCATAGTTGGAAACAATGATGATCCGGCGCCGGAGCGCCGGCGTGTCGGTTAAGACAGGCTCGTCACGTAGTCATCGAACGAAAACGTCCTGATGACATCGACGCTGCCGTCGAGCTGGCGCACGGCGATGGCGGGCATGTTCACGCCATTGAACCAGTTCTTCTTGACCATGGTGTAGCCTGCGGCGTCCTGGATCGAAATCCGATCGCCGATGGAGAGTTCCTTCTCGAAGCGAAATTCGCCGAAAATGTCGCCGGCCAGGCAGGATTTTCCGCAGATCATATAGCTGTGCGGGCCGGTATCGGGGCGGATCGTGGCGCGCTCGCGATAGATCAAAAGATCGAGCATATGCGCCTCGATCGAGGAATCCACGATCGCCAGATGCTTGCCGTTGAAGAGCGTGTCGAGTACGGAAACCTCGAGCGTGGTCGAGTTCGTCACCGCCGCCTCGCCTGGCTCCAGATAGACCTGGACCCCGAAGCGGTCGGCAAACGCAGACAGGCGGTCGCAGAAGGCGCCGAGCGGATAGTCCTCGCCGGTGAAATGAATGCCGCCGCCGAGACTGACCCAGTCGACATGGCCGAGCAGATCGCCGAAACGATTTTCGATCTCGCCCAGCATACGATCGAACAGCGCAAAATCGGCGTTTTCGCAATTGTTGTGGATCATGAAGCCGGAAATGCGATCGAGCACGCTGGCGATGCGGTCGGTGTCCCATTCGCCAAGCCGGCTGAACGGCCGCGCCGGATCGGCAAGGTCGAAACCGGAACTGCTGATACCCGGATTGAGGCGCAGGCCGCGCACGATGCCGGAGGCGGCGGCCTCGAACCGGTCGAGCTGGCCGATCGAATTGAAAATGATCTTGTCGGCATAGCCGACCACGGCGTCGATTTCATGATCGGCATAGGCGACCGAATAGGCATGGGTCTCGCCGCCGAACTTCTCGCGACCGAGCCCGACTTCGTAAAGCGACGACGAGGTCGTTCCATCCATGTAGTCGCGCATCAGGTCGAAGACCGACCAGGTGGCAAAGCACTTCAGAGCCAGCAGCGCCTTCGCGCCCGAGCGCTCGCGCACATGGGCGATCTTTTCCAGGTTGCGAAGGAGCTTCGACTTGTCGATTAGATAATATGGCGTCTGGATCATCGGCCCCGGTGGTCGCCTCGCAAGATTACCCGCTCTAGATTCGGAAATTAGCGCCGTGCCGGACGGCAACGCGCGTCCGGAGCTTCAGCCTGTCGGCCTTACTAGCCGAGACCGACCATCGCCCGCAACGCCCCGCGGCGAAAAACCCGCCACGCTCGGGGCGGCGTTTTGCTGCACGGCGGCCGCATCATCTTGCGGCTCAACGTCAAAGGGGCGGAAACGCCTCGACGACGGCGCGCGACCGTCAGCCGAACTTGCCGGTGCGCGGAAAGCCCTTCGGCGCCATGCGGCCGGCCGAGGCGCGCGCTCCCATCCACTCGGTCAGTTCCGCGCGGGCGCGGGTAAAGGTTCGCTCGGCCGAATCCTTCCAGGAAAGTCCTTCCTCGATGGAGAAGGTCTTGATGTCGCCGATGCCGCCGTCCTTGTATTTTTGCAGGCGCACGCCCTTGCCACGGGTGAGTTCGGGCACGTCCGCCAGGGCGAAGACCAGAAGCTTGCGATTTTCCCCGACGATGGCGACATGATCGCCGGCGACGGGAATGCAAAGCTTGGCCTCGTCCGGCGCCTTGACGTTCATGACCTGCCTGCCCTTACGGGTGTTGGCCACGACTTCGGCCTCCGGCACCACGAAACCATTGCCGGCCCAGGATGCCAAAAGCAGTTTGCGCGCGGGATCATGGGCGAAGGCGGTGACGATCGCCTGGTCATTGTCCATATCGACGATGATGCGCACCGGTTCGCCATGGCCGCGCCCGCCCGGCAGCCGGTCGGCGCCGATCGTATAGAACTTGCCGCCGGTGGTGAAGATCAACACCTTGTCGGTGGTCTGGGCGTGGAAGGCGAGCTTGAGCTTGTCGCCCTCCTTGAAGGACAGGCTCGACAGGTCCGACAAATGGCCCTTCATCGCGCGAAGCCAGCCCTTTTCCGACACCACGACCGTGACCGGTTCCTTCTCGATCATCGCCTGGTGGATGTCGGAGAGATCATGATCGGGAGCTTCGGAGAAGGTGGTGCGCCGCTTGCCGAGATCGGGGTTCTTTTCCGGCCCGAATTTCTCACGGATCTCGCCGATTTCCCAGGCCACCGTGCGCCATTGCTTGGCCTCGGATGCGAGCAAGGCCTCGATCTTGGCTTTTTCCTCGGCAAGCTGGTCGAATTCCTTGCGGATCTCGAACTCCTCGAGCTTGCGCAGGGCGCGCAGGCGCATGTTCAAGATCGCTTCGGCCTGGGTGTCGGTAAGCTCCCAGCGCGCCATCATCGTTTTCTTCGGCTCATCCTCCTCGCGGATGATGCGGATCACCTCGTCGATGTTGAGATAGGCGATCAGATAGCCGGCCAGAATCTC
>MRWF01001378.1_pt1 | contig 14945 bp, 10 predicted proteins | sample 1013331 | NCBI WGS metagenome assembly MRWF01 (sample SAMN06117577, study PRJNA244670) | biofilm metagenome | biome: Water; feature: Cathode Biofilm; material: Biofilm; isolation source: microbial consortium enriched at the cathode of a solar microbial fuel cell | place: USA: District of Columbia ... | reverse complement strand
CACCAGCAGGTGACGGCCGCAGAACACGTACAGCGGAAAGTAGCAGTGGTGGTCGTAATAAGCGTTAAAGAACTTGCCGGGCTGGTCGCCATGAACGGGGATATCGGTACCGTCAAAATCCAGCACGATTTCCTTCGGCGGTGTCTCGTGCTGTTCGATGAAATGCTGCCACAGCAATTCGTGGGCCTTGACCACCGACTGACGGGTTACTTGCTGCTCCATTCGGCAGAGCGTGGACTTGCCGGCCAAGTCGCGCTCTTTGCCGACCGCGGTTTGCAGAGCCTGATCAAAACGCAGCGCTTCATGATCGTTCAGATCTTCGTATCCTGCAGCCACGCCGAAGACCCGTTGCCGAGTCATGGTTTCCAGCTTGTGGCGAACCAGCACTGGATTCCGTGAATCGTTAAGCACCGAGGCCAGGCGCTGAGTCAGACGGTGCTGTTTGTCGACTTCCCGAAGCAGGAGCAACCCTGCATCGGAGGTGATATGACCACCGGAGAAATCGGCTTCAATTTGGCGGCGAGAGAGTGGCGAGAAGGTCAGTTTTTCAGGTAACATTTTGGATAGCGGCTGTTGGTTCAGTGGTGATGGTGTAAGGTCCTGAAACCATAGCACTTTCAGCCGCTCCCTTCCTCCTTACGCTACCCTCTCATGAGAAATCCGGGTTAGCAGAGCCGAATCGTTGGAGGGCTATAAGCTTTGCGACGAGGGTGACTTGGTAATGAACATTATGCTTGCGTGGAAGCGCGGACTTGGCGTGACAAACTATCGGGGGATCGTCAGCCCTGCTTATGCCGTGTTCCGGCTCGTAAGAGATGATTTTCCCTTTTATTACCATTACTTGCTACGCAGCAATGAATACATCGGTTACTTCAAAACCTTCTCATCTGGCGTTATTGATTCTCGCCTGAGGCTGTATCCCGAGGTATTTGGTCGACTTACGGCTATTGTGCCTCCTCTCAACGAACAAACCCAAATCGCCCGCTTTCTAGACCACGAAACCGCCAAAATCGACGGCCTGATCCGCGAGCAGGAACGCCTGATAGGGCTGCTTCAGGAAAAGCGCCAGGCGGTAATTTCTCACGCGGTAACCAAGGGCCTGAAGCCGGATGTGCCGATGAAGGACTCCGGGGTGGAGTGGCTTGGGCGTGTGCCGGCGCATTGGACGAGCAGCTCAATCAAGCGGTTCTGCTCCCTCGTTAAAGATGGTACGCATTTACCTCCTCCGCGCGTTTCGGAAGGAATACCTCTGCTCAGCGTCCGGAATATTGTGGGCGGAGAATTCGTTAGGCGCTCGGATGATTCGAAGATTTCTGAAAACGATTACGTCGCTCTTTGTCGATCTTTCACGCCACAGCAAAGAGACGTTTTGCTAGCTATTGTTGGTGCAACGCTTGGTAAAACGGCAATAATTTCTGATGCTATGGGACACTTTCACATCCAGCGTAGCTTGGCATTATTTCGCGCGGACGCATCGAAGCTAAACCCACACTGGCTGCACTGGGTTTTTCAAAGTGCAGGCTTTCAGAGCCTCTTGTGGGAATATGCGGGTTTTTCAGCCCAACCAGGTATTTATCTCGGCACATTGGCTTCATTTAAAATTCCTGTTCCTCCGATTAAAGAGCAAATTGAGATTAACGAGTGGATTGGGCGTCAAATTGATCCAATGAACACGTTAATTAAGGAAGCGGAGAGCGCTGTTTTGTTAATGAAAGAACGTCGTTCTTCTTTAATTTCTGCTGCCGTTACAGGGAAGATTGATATTCGGAATTGGCAACCGCCGGCAGATAGTATGGTTTTGAACGAAGGGGCGAGCGAGCTAGGGGTCGAGGAGACTGCGGCGGGCCGAAAGGTTTGAAGGATACAAGGAGTAGTCATGGCTGACAGCCGAGAGAGAGCATTCCAAAACGACATCATTACGACCCTGAGCGACCAGGGCTGGCTGGTAGGCAAGGCGTCGGACTACGACAAGGTGCAAGCTCTGTATCCGGAAGACCTGATCGGTTACTTCCAGAAGGCTTGGCCAGATCGTTGGGAAAAGTTCTGTAAGGGCAACCCGCAGAACCCGGAACAAGTGCTCATCCAGAAAACGGTTCGGGAGCTGGAAAAGAAAGGCACGCTCGATGTGCTGCGCCATGGCTTCAAAGTACCGGGTGTAAAGGTCGATCTCTGCAGCTTCAAGCCGGATCACGGCATGAACCCAGACACGGAGCGCCGATACAACGCCAACCGGTTACGTGTGGTCGAGGAAGTCTCCTATTCGCCTCATGCCCGCACCGGTGACTACAATCCCCGTCTCGACCTGGTGCTCTTCGTGAACGGGATTCCGACGGCGACACTGGAGCTCAAAAGCGAGTTCAAGCAGACCGTGGAACACGCCAAGCGCCAGTACAAAAAGGATCGCCCGGTAAAGGATCCGGTTACACGTAAGCCGGAGCCATTGTTGACGTTCAAGCGTGGGGCATTGGTCCATTTCGCGGTCAGCCAGGACGAGGTGGCGATGACCACCCGGCTGAATGGAAAGGACACGTTCTTCCTGCCGTTTAACCGAGGCACGGCTGATGGTGGTGCCGGGAATCCCCGCGCCGAGGATGAGGGTAGCTACGCCACGGCTTACCTATGGGAGCAGCTGTTCCAGAAAGACGCCTGGCTTAAGGTCCTTGGCCGTTTTCTGCACCTGGAAAAGAAAACCGAAGAAGATTTCCATGGCAACCGGAAGACCAAGGAAACCCTGATTTTCCCCCGGTACCACCAGTGGGACGTGGTCAACCATCTGATTCAGACGACCCGCGAAGAAGGTGCCGGCAAGCGCTACCTCATCCAGCACAGTGCGGGCTCCGGCAAATCCAACTCCATTGCCTGGGCGGCCCATCAGCTGGCGCAGCTCTACGATAACGAGGGCAATAAGCTGTTCAGCTCGGTCATCGTCGTGACCGACCGAACGGTGCTGGATAGCCAGCTTCAGGACACCATCTACCAGTTTGAGCACGCTCAGGGCGTGGTTCGACCCATCAATCGTGATTTGGGCAACCAGAGTAAATCGGAGCAGCTGGCTGAAGCTCTGGCCGAGCAGACCCGTATCATCATTGTGACCATCCAGACCTTCCCGGCGTTGTTCGATGCGCTGGAGAAGTATCCCAAACTGGCGTCCGGACGGTACGCCGTCATTGCGGACGAGGCTCACTCTTCGCAAACTGGCTCTTCCGCAACCAAGCTGAAGGCCATCCTGGGTGGTGATTTACCTGAAGGAGAGGAAATCAGTGCAGAAGAGCTGCTGGATGCTGCCGTCTCTGCGCGAAAGCCTAGTCAGGACATCAGCTACTACGCTTTTACCGCGACGCCTAAGGCCAAAACCATTGAGCTGTTTGGCCGTGAGCCGGATCCGTCACAGCCTCGAAGTGAGTCCAATAAGCCTGAGCCTTTCCATGTGTACTCCATGAGACAGGCCATCGAAGAGGGTTTCATTATCGATGTACTACGGCGCTACACCACCTATGCCGTCGCCTGGAAGCTGGCTCACCCGGACGCAGAGGACGATGAGGTCGACTCCAAGAAGGCCCGAACCACACTGGCCAAGTGGGTGCGCCTGCACCCTTATAACATCAGCCAGAAGGTTGAGGTGATCGTAGAGCACTTCCGCGAGAATGTCCGGCACCTGCTGGATGGCCAGGCCAAGGCCATGGTGGTGACCAGCAGTCGGCAGGAGGCCGTGCGTTACCAGCTGGCCTTGCAGCAGTATATCCAGGACAAGGGCTATCAGGACGTTCACCCCCTGGTGGCCTTCTCCGGAAGTCTGCCACCCGATGACGTGATCCCGGAAGAAGTCACCGAAACCAGCAGCCTTTTGAACCCAGGCTTGAATGGCCGCGATCACGCCAAGGCGTTCGAGACGGACGAGTACAACGTGATGCTGGTGGCCAATAAATACCAGACGGGCTTTGACCAGCCGAAGCTGTGCGCCATGTACGTGGACAAGAAGCTCAAGGGTGTGGAGTGCGTTCAGACACTCTCACGGCTGAACCGGCTGTTCCCGGGCAAAGAAACCTTCATCCTGGATTTCATCAACGATGCTCAGGACATCCTCGACTCCTTCCTGCCGTACTACAACAAGGCTGAACTGACCGGGGTTTCTGACGCCCAGGTGGTTTATGACATCCAGGAAGCTCTGGATGCCGAGCAGGTGTACCACTGGGACGAAGTAGAAGCCTTTGCGCGGGCGTTCTTCGATCCCAAAGCAGAATCCTCCAAGCTCAGCTATTACTGCCAACCGGCCCGGGAGCGCTTCAACAAGCGGTACAAGCTGCTTCACGACGAGCGAGCACAGGTCCGAGCGGCCCGGAAACAGGCTGAGGCTGATGGGAATACCATTGGTCTGAAGCAGGCCGACGCATCTTTGAAGGAGATTGACGAAGGTCTGGATCAGCTCGATCTGTTCAAGAAAAACCTTGGAAGTTTTGTTCGGACCTACGAGTTCCTGTCCCAGATCGTATTTTTTGAGGATTCAGAGCTCGAGCAGTTGTGTGTTTTTTCAAAACACCTGTTACCACTGCTGCGCCAGGAGGTTTTGGACGATGATGAAATTGATATCTCAGAGCTAGCACTGAGTCATTACCGAATCACCAAGCGAAAGGAGCATGAGCTGCGATTAGAGGGGGAGGATGACCCGGACGGCTTGGATCCGATTACAGGTGTTGGCACCGGAAAACCTCATGATATAGAGATGAAGCGCCTCTCCGAAATCATCGAAAAGTTAAATGACATCTTCGGTGCTGAAGTCAGTGATGAAGACCAGCTGCACTTTGCCAATGGCATTGCTGATCGGGTTCGCCGGGATGAAGCAGTGATGGCACAGGTAAACAGCCATTCAACGGATCAAGTGATGCATGGGCTGTTTCCGAAGCGGCTTACCGATTTGGTTCTGGATTCGATGACGGATCACGAAAAGCTGTCGATGGAAATTTTGGATAATGAAGATAATCAAAAAGCTTTCGCACTTTTGATACTGAGGCTGTTAACGGAACAGCGCCGAGAGATTATGAGCTGGGTAACCCCTGATCCTTAATATTGAAGAAACGATTTAATGCGTAAGCTTGGCACCTTTAGGGCATATCTCCAAAGAACTCTCCTTGAATGAACAAGAGGGTTTTAGCATAAGCTGTTAAGGACACTGCTGACAGGGTAATTTCCCACCCTGATGGACAAAGGGTGGGTTGATCCTGAGATGTTAATGTGACTCCTTCGTATGACAGCCGCACTGGATTTAATTTGGTCCCTCGAGCCGCAAAAAAACTGTGGAAGTGGGGGTTACTCCAGCCCCAGAGAATACGATTACAACTGTCTACCATCACAATAGCACATGGTTTAAATGATACCTCCACAAGTCTGCAAGCAGTTGCTGTCAAACTAGTGTGATATCGGGCAGCGAGACTAGCGGCCAGCTCAAGGTTGAAAATTTTCGCGTTAACCACCTGTCCCCGAATATCCGAAGTTGGCATTAACAAGTTTGAGGCAAAAACATTCGCCTCTCGCTCAATATCTATCCCGTGGGGCGGACCGCCCAGATTCTCTATATCTTCTGCGGAACAGCGTATTTCTTTACGGTCTTTGTGTAGGCAATAATGGCCAAGCTCGTGGCCAATGGTGAAGTTTTTTGCCCACGCTTAAGGCCACACCTTGAATTGCTGCCCGTTTCCAGATCCACCCCACCATAGTCAGCACCTGGAAGCGCGACCTATTGGAGAGCGCGTCCGACCTCCTCGAAGGCAAGAGTATAGTTGCATATTCCGGCCCATCGTGACCGCCCATTCCGTTTGAACGTGACCGCCTGTTCCGGGCGATCGTGACCGCTCATTCCGTTTTATCGTGACCGATTTCGGGTAGTTTTCCGGAATCGCCGGTCACGATGCCGGAATCACCGGTCACGTTCCTCCGGAATCCCTGCCAACACGCTGGAATTCTTCAACTTTATCCGGCATACCCCTTCCTTTTTCATCACGAGGAAGGGCAGATGCCGGCAGCGAGGATTTCCATGCGACAAATCATCGAGGTCTTGCGCCTCAAGTACGAAGCGGGCCTGAGCCACGAACGCATTGCCCGTGCCTGCGGGCTCTCCAAGGGCGTGGTCGGCAAGTACGTCAGCCTGGCCACCGCGCAGGGCATCACCTGGCCGTTGCCGGAAGGCACGGATGAAGCACGGTTAGAGGCCCAGCTGTTCCCGGCCAAGACGCCGCGCGAACGCTTTGCCGAGCCCGACTACTTCCAGGTCCATCAGGAACTGAAGACCAAGGGCGTGACCCTGCAACTGCTCTGGGCTGAGTACGTAGAGCGCCACGGCGACAAGGCTCGCCGGTACAGCCAGTTCTGCCATCACTACCGGCTCTGGCGCGGCCGGCAGCGACGCAGCATGCGTCAGGTCCACCGGGCCGGTGAAAAGATCTTTATCGATTACTGCGGCCCCACCGTGCCGGTGGTGGACCGCAGCACTGGCGAGATGCGCAAGGCCCAGGTCTTTGTGGCCGTGCTGGGTGCGTCCAGCTATACCTTCGCCGAGGCCACCTGGAGCCAGAGCCTCCCGGACTGGGTCGCCTCCCATCAGCGCATGCTGGCGTTCTACGGTGGCGTGCCGGAACTGCTGGTTCCGGACAATCTCAAGGCAGCGGTCACCAAGGCAGACCGATACACGCCCCAGATCAACGAGACCTATGCGGAACTGGCCGCCCATTACCAGACGGCAGTCTTACCGGCACGCCCCTACAAGCCCAAGGACAAAGCGAAGGCCGAAGCCGCTGTGCTGCTGGTTGAACGCTGGATCCTGGCCCGGTTGCGGCACCGAACGTTCTTCTCACTGGCCGAGCTGAACGCAGCCATCGCCGGACTGCTACCGGCGCTGAACCAGCGCCGGTTCCAGGGGCGTTCCGAGAGCCGCCAGAGTCTGTTCGAAACGCTGGACCGACCCGCACTGAAGCCACTGCCGGCAACGCCCTACGTTTATGCCGAGTGGCGTAAGGCACGACCGGGCATCGACTACCACATTGAGATCGACAAACGGCTGTACAGCGTGCCTCACGCTCTCGTGGGCGTGAAGCTGGATGTACGGGTGACCGACACCGCCGTGGAAGTCATGCACAAGGGCCAGCGGGTGGCGTTGCATCCCCGCCACGGCAAGAGCCGCTTCGTCACCCTGACCGAGCACATGCCCAAATCCCACCAGGCCCATCAGAACTGGTCTCCCGGACGGTTCCTGAACTGGGCCGCGGACATCGGCCCCGCCACGCTCGACGTGGTGCAGCGACAGCTCAAGGATCGCCCCCATCCCGAACATGGCTACCGGGCCTGCCTGGGGCTGTTGAACCTGAGTCGACGTTACAGCCGTGACCGGCTGGAGCAAGCCTGTGCCCGGGCGCTGTCCATCAACTCGGCCAGCTACCAGAGCATCACCTCGATCCTGAAGCAGGGCCTGGATCAGCTTCCCCTGACACTGACCGAGGAAGAACCGGAACTGGCCGATCTGCCCGTTCACACCAACGTTCGTGGCCCCCACTACTACCACTGATCCCGGAGACACTGATGTTGACTCAAAACACTCTCGACACCCTGCGCCAGCTCAAGCTGACCGGCATGTGCGATGCCCTGGAACAACAGCGGGCGCAGCCTGACACCCACGACCTGGCGTTCGAGGAGCGTCTTGCCCTGCTGGTAGATCGCGAAGTGCTGCACCGCGAAAACCGGCGACTGGAGCGGCTGCTCAAGGCCGCCCGGTTGCGTGTGCCGGCCTGCATTGAAGATATCGACTACCATCACCCGAGAGGGCTGGAGCGCTCCCGCATGGCCGGACTGGCCAGCTGTGACTGGATCCGCCAATCCCTGAACCTGTGCATCACCGGGCCCACCGGGTGCGGTAAGACCTGGCTGGCATGCGCCCTGGGCAACCAGGCCTGCCGGCAAGGCCTCTCAGTTCGCTACCTGCGGGTACCGCGTCTGTTCGAACAACTACGCATCGCCCATGGCGATGGCAGCTATGCCCGGCTGATGAACCAGTTGCTAAAAACCGACCTGCTGATCCTGGATGACTGGGGCATGCAGAAGGTAACCGCGCAACAGCGACAGGACCTGATGGAAGTGATCGAAGACCGGCACGGCAGGGGTTCAACTCTCATTGCCAGCCAGTTACCCACGGAGCATTGGCACGATTACATCGGCTCCGCCACGCTCGCCGACGCCATCCTGGACCGGCTCCTGCACGGCGCTCACCGGCTCAATCTGAAGGGGGAATCACTGCGAAAAGCAAAAACACAAAAGACGGAATCTGTTGACCCATCGTGACCGCTCAGAGTACAAAATCGACTCCAGCGTGATGGCCGTGTGCAAATCGGTCACGATCCCCGGAATGACCGGTCACGTTCGCCGGAATACGCAATAGTCGGTAAGCAATTCGATGAACTCAGCACGGACGAACTGTACCGTGAGATTCGCCGACTGACGGTGGAACGCAATTTTTGTTGCTTAAGCTCCTGGGTGGCTCGTTCCACTTTGGCTGAGCTCCATGTATTTCACAGAGCCCTTCGGAAAATCCTTGCGAACCAAAAGCACTTCATCAACCTGTCACGTCAGTGACACGACAGTGTCATCCCTCAGCTTTACCGTTCAATTGTAACTCGCAATACGGCGAGCTTATTTATTGCAAAAGGTGATCCTGTGGCCCCAACTCAATCAACCAATGTGATGCTTCGAGTCGAGAGTATGGGCGTAACCTACCCGGGAAACGTCCTCGCGCTCAAACCCACCAACGTTCACTTTCACAAGGGCGAATTCACCGTGCTACTGGGACTTTCAGGCGCGGGTAAATCCACTCTGCTTCGTTCACTGAATCACCTGGTTAAGCCCACAACCGGGAAGGTTGTGTCTGGCGAGTTTGGTGAACTGACCAACCGTAGAATCCTGCGACAGCACCGCAGCCGCACCGCCATGGTGTTCCAGCATCACCAGCTGATCGAACGATACACCGCGTTACAGAATGTGCTGACAGGCAGACTTGCGTATCACGGTACTTGGCGAAGCCTGCTTCCCCTGCCCCGGCAGGACCTGGAGTTGGCTCTGCAATGCCTCGACCGCGTAGGTCTGGCTGACAAAGCGCTTTCCCGAGTAGATCAGTTGTCCGGCGGCCAGCAGCAGCGGGTTGGAATCGCCAGAGCATTGGTGCAGCAACCATCCATGATTCTTGCCGATGAGCCCGTTGCCAGCCTGGATCCGGCCACTTCTGAAAAGGTACTCGGCCTACTGCGCGATATTTGTCAGGAAGATGGAATCACCGCGGTTATTTCCTTGCACCAATTGGAATACGCCCAGCGTTTTGCAGACCGGATCATCGGCCTTTCGAACGCTCATATCGTTTTTGACGATGCTCCTGAAAACCTGAAATCGAAACACCTGGACGAGATTTACCACCGTTCACCCAGCGTGGTAGCTGCGGAAGGCAAACCAGCCATCCATAAACCTAAGACCACCCTGATAACGACAGACGTACTGGAGATAGCACAATGAAGACAATGATTCACTCTTTGCTGGCTCTGATAATGATGCTCGGCATCCATTGGTCAGCCCATGCCGCAGATACAGACCCTGATCTTTTGAAAGTTGCCTTGCTGCCGGATGAGAACGCGTCAGAACTGATCAAGCGAAACCAACCTTTGAAGGATTACCTGGAAACCACTCTTGGTAAGGAAGTAGAACTGATTGTTACCACCGATTACTCCTCCATGATCGAAGCCATGCGTTTTGGCCGAATTGACCTGGCTTACTTTGGTCCGTTGTCCTATGTGATGGCCAAGAGTAAGAGTGACATTGAACCCTTTGCCGCCATGGTGGTAGACGGGAAGCCGACTTATCGCTCCATCATTATTGCCAATGCAGACTCTGGCGTTGGCTCCTTCGCGGATATCAAAGGCAAGAAAATGGCCTACGGTGACCGCGCATCCACTTCCAGCCACCTGATCCCCAAGACCGTACTCCTTGAGAAGGCAGAGCTCGAAGCCGGAAAGGACTATGAGGCTCATTTCGTCGGTAGCCATGACGCTGTTGCGGTTAACGTCGCCAATGGCAATGCCGACGCCGGAGGGTTGTCCGAAGTTATCTTCGAGCATGTGATGGACCGCGGCTTGATTGATCGGAGCAAGGTCAAGGTGCTGGGCTACAGCGGTGACTTTCCTCAATACCCCTGGGCCCTGCGTTCGAACCTGGCCCCTGAGCTGAAGAGCAACATTCAGAAAGCCTTTCTGCAGATCGATGACCCGGAGATTCTCGACAACCTGAAGGCTGAGGGATTCGCGGCAATTACCGACGAAGATTACGATGTCATCCGCGCTATGGGTGGCCTGCTCAATCTTGATTTCGCAAAAATGTGAGGAGTGCCCCATGAGCTATACAACGACGGAACCGGCGACTCTGTCGCCGGCCCCGTCGGCCTCCGTGCTGGATGAGCACGCGAAAGGCTGGCGGAAAAAACTCGGACAGTCGCTGTTAGTGCTGCTCATCATTTTTGTCGCAAGTTGGTACGTAGGGCTGCTCAATTTCAATACACTTGCCAATGGCGTGCCAGCCATAGGCACACTCATTGGCGAATCTCTTCCACCTGACTTCACCAATGTGGCCAGCTGGGTGTCGCCGTTAATCGACACGCTTGCGATGAGCATTGCCGGTACTGCCATTGCAGTAACCTTGTCTGTGCCACTGGCATTCCTGGCTGCGCGCAACACCTCTCCACATCCGGTGGTGTTCCAAGTAACTCGAACCCTTTTAAACGGTTTGCGTTCAGTCCCGGAACTAATCATGGGCATCATCTTCGTGGCTGCTGTTGGTTTTGGGGCGTTGCCTGGCGTACTGGCGCTCGGTCTTCACTCCATTGGCATGGTTGGAAAGTTTTTTGCCGAAGCGATTGAGCATGTAGATGAGGCGCCAGTGGAAGCGGCCGATGCTGCCGGCGCTACTCGCTTGCAGGTGCTCTATCACGCCGTGCTGCCACAAGTACTTCCTCAGTTCGCGGACGTGTCCATTTATCGCTGGGAATACAATTTCCGTGCCTCGACCGTAATGGGCATGGTGGGTGCCGGTGGTATTGGCTTCGAATTGATGGGCTCGCTGAGAATCATGCAGTATCAGGAAGTCAGCGCCATTCTCATTGTCATCTTGTTGATGGTCACCGTCGTGGACAGTCTCAGTGGCCGCCTTCGTAAGAAATTCAAATAAGGAGCGTCGATGAAACCCAAGGTTGTGATAACCCATAAGGTCCATGACAGTGTTCTGGATGAACTTGCCCAAGATTGCGAGCTGGTCACCAACCAATCCGGCGCCACGTTGCCCCAGGAGGAAGTGGCTGCGCGCGTTGCAGACGCTGATGCGATGATGGCGTTCATGCCAGACCGAGTTGGAGTGGACTTCCTACAGGGGTGTCCGCGCTTGAAGGTGATTGGTGCAGCCCTGAAAGGCTATGACAACTTTGATGTGGATGCCTGCACGCGTCATGGGGTTTGGCTGACATTTGTACCGGATTTGCTAACCGTGCCTACTGCAGAGCTAACGGTCGGGCTGACGATCAGTCTCACCCGACAAGTCAAGGCGGCGGACCACTTCGTTCGATCCGGTGAATTTACTGGCTGGACACCACGCTTCTATGGGCAGGGGATCGAAGGCTCACGGATTGGTATTGTGGGTATGGGGGCCATCGGCCAAGCGGTGGCGCAGCGCCTGAACGGATGGGGAGCGGATTTAATCTATTCCCAGCCGGAACGTTTACCCGTGCAGCATGAGCAGGCACTGGGTTTGTCCCATACTCCCCTCAAGATGCTGCTGGCCCAGTCAGATATTGTGATCCTGGCACTGGCGCTCAATGAGCAAACCCTCCACACCATTAATCGCGAAACGCTAACAGGAATGAAACCGGGCGCATTCCTTATCAATCCCTGCCGTGGATCTGTGGTGGATGAGGGTAGTGTTCTGCAAGCGCTTCAATCCGGTCAGTTGGGGGGGTACGCCGCTGATGTGTTTGAGATGGAAGATTGGGCGAGAGAAGATCGTCCGAGGGAGATCGCCCAGGGGCTCAGGGCCCACCCCAACACGCTGTTTACTGCTCACATCGGATCGGCAGTCAGCCAGGTGCGTCTGGCTATCGAGCAACGCGCTGCTCGGAACATTCTGCAAGTGCTTCGGGGTGAGCGGCCGGGTGATGCGATCAATGATCCCAGTGGCCGCGAGAGCGGCCCATGCTGAATCTTGTCTGGCTGAAGAGTTTCGTGGCGGTGCTGGACCACAACGGGTTTCAGGCCGCAGCCCGCCAGTTGGACATCGCACAACCCACACTGTCCCAGCACCTTCAAAAACTCGAAAACCAACTTGGCGTTTTATTGGTCCACAGGGGGCGCTCTGGCTGTGAGCCAACCCGGGCTGCCTTAACCTTGTTGCCTTTTGCCCGAAGTCTGCTCCGGCTGGAGGAGCAGGCGAGATCTTCCATTATGGAGGCTCGACTTCGCGTTGGGGCGAGCTCCAATATTGGGATTTATATGCTCCAGCCCTACATCCGTCGTTACAAGGAGCTGGGCGTAGGGCCCGAGGTGGATGTGGTAATAGATTCCAATCCGACTATTGCACGGCATTTATCGGACGGTGAGCTGGACGTGGCGATTATGGAGTGGTGGCATGATCTACCCGGATTCCATGCTCAGGCGTGGCGTAACGAGCCCGTTGTTCTAATCGTTCCGCCTGGTCACCCGTTAGCCCGTCGAACCGATATCGACCGCGATACGCTGTCTAACATGGCTCTGATCGGCGGCGAACCCGGCACCGGCACTGGCCGGCTTTTGGCGACCTACTTCGGTGAGCATGGGCCATTTCCGACGGTATCTATGCAGCTGGGTAGCACCGAAGCCGTCAAGCAAGCGGTTAAGGTCGGACTTGGCGCATCGTTGGTGCTTGAAAGTTCTGTACGGGAGGAGGTCCAAAATGGAAGTCTGGTGGCTATTCCCGTGAGTGAGCCTGGCCTTAGCAAGGAGCTGATGGTGATTTATCCGAGCAGCCTGGACAAACACAGGCCAGTATACTCGTTTGTTGGGCATCTCTGTGAATAGCTATTGGGTCCACCTCACGCATATCTAGCTGGGAATGCAGATACTGAGCCTCACGCTCACTTCGACAACGCAGTATTCCGTCATCTGCATATCGGCAGAATGGGATATCCGGATGACGAACGGTCAGCCAACGATCCAATGCATAATGCAGAAACAGGTTTGCCAGAACTGGCGATAACGGGCCACCTTGTGGTGTGCCAACGTTCCGTCGTTCCTGCTTACCATCTTTCGTCTGCATCGGTGCCGTTAGCCAGCGCCTCACATACAGCAGCACCCAGGATTCAGAGCAATGGTGGTCAAGAGCCTTGAGCAATAGCTCATGATCAATATGATCAAACAAGCCACGGATGTCATACTCCAGCACCCAGTCCCTTTCCCAGCACCGCTTTCGCGTGTTTGCGCCCATTTCCGGGGTTGGCCAAACCGCTAAATGAGGACGATGCCGAGGGCATCCCTCGGCATCGCTAGAATCTTTTCATTGATGTGAGGTGACGCATGTCCAAAAAATACCGAAGCGCTGTAACGGGCCGTTATGTAACCGAGACCTTTGCCAAGAAACACCCACGGGAAACCGTCGGTGAAAAGAGTAAATCGCCTCGGAAGAAAAAATAACGAAACCGGCACAAGGACGTGCCCTGGAACCCGCTTCAGGCTCTGGTGGTCTTCCAATTACACTGCGCATAATCTGGGGTTATGGTGAACCGACTTTGAGGAAATGGGAACTAGGAGTCTGCGCGGCAGAAGCTACATTCTGGCACAATAGATCAAAATTCTTCAGCAACAGGATGACTGATGGGAACCACTTTCCGCCCGTATTCGCCTGGCCAGGAACTGCTTCTTCCCCCGAGCCTGAACGAGTGGCTGCCTGAGGGGCATCTGGCCTATTTTGTCAGTGATGTCGTCGAGGAGCTGGATTTAAGCGCGTTTTATGCCCGCTACGAAGGCAACGGCCGACGCAACTCGCCCTTCGATCCACGAATGATGCTGAAGGTTCTGATCTACGCCTACGCCACCGGCGTTTTCTCTTCACGCAAGATCGCCCGGAAGCTGGAAGAAGACGTGGCCTTCCGGGTTCTGGCGGCAGGCAACTTCCCCAGGCATCGCACGATCTGTGATTTCCGCAAACACCATTTGGTTGCCTTCAAGGCCGTGTTTATTCAGGTGGTCCGGATTGCCCGGGAAGCGGAGCTGATCACGCTGGGAACACTGGCGATTGATGGCACCAAGGTTCGGGCTAATGCCAGCAAGCACAAGGCCATGAGCTATGGCCGCATGGGCGAGGAAGACGATCGTTTATCGAAAGAGATCGATGCACTTTGTCGTCAGGCGCGTCAGACAGACCAGTCGGAAGACCGACAGTTCGGCCCGGATAACCGGGGTGATGAACTGCCTGAAGAGCTTCAGTACCGGCAGGCGCGGCTGGACAAGATTCGTGCCGCCAAAGAGAAATTGGAAGCAGACCAGAAAGAGCGGGACAAGGCCCGGGGTCGGTCCCCGGACGATGATCGGCGCTCACCTCGCGGGGGCCCGAACTTCAAGCGGGATTATGGGGTTCCGGATGACAAGGATCAGAGCAATTTTACCGATCCGCAAAGCCGGATTATGAAAACGGCGGACGGGTTCCAGCAATGCTACAACGGCCAGTTGGCCGTGGATGGTGAATTCCAGCTGATTGTCGCCAACCACCTGGGCAATAATCCCAGTGACAATGGCTGTCTGATACCACTGCTGGATCAGGCAAAAGACACTCTGGAAACCTATCCGGATCAGTGTCTGGCTGACGCGGGTTACCGTAAAGAAGAAGATCTACAGACCCTGGAAGACAAAAGC
>MRWF01010860.1_pt1 | contig 14985 bp, 15 predicted proteins | sample 1013331 | NCBI WGS metagenome assembly MRWF01 (sample SAMN06117577, study PRJNA244670) | biofilm metagenome | biome: Water; feature: Cathode Biofilm; material: Biofilm; isolation source: microbial consortium enriched at the cathode of a solar microbial fuel cell | place: USA: District of Columbia ... | reverse complement strand
ACATCAAATTCCATCGATTCGCGTTCCACGTTGGTCTCCTCAAACATCTTTAATGGATATTATGTGCCCGCAGGCCAATTATTCTGGGCCGCCATCATACCGGTAAAAGTGCCTATAGACGACTGCCCCAAGCCGTTTGTCCCGACTTGCATAACCAAAAGGATACCGTATTTGAAGAATCAAACAAACGTTTGTTTGAAATTCGCCCTGTCCTTTGGCATTGTAAGAGCACACTGAAACATCGTGTGTTTTGAGTCGAAATCTAGTATCGTCTCATTGCCGTCCCCGGTCAATACCAGGGAATTGGCTGAAAGTTCAGTCCTAGCGCGTCGTTTGAGGCTATTGATTCTGCCGTGTGTTGCCTCCATCATTAGTGCGCATTGAATTTCGGCAGGCTCTGCGCGAGGACTGCAAGTCATAAACCCATCGTAGAAGAACGAGGAATCTATGAAGGTTCTGGTCGCTGTAAAACGAGTAATCGACTACAACGTAAAGGTGCGCGTCAAGCCGGACAACACCGGTGTTGACCTCGCCAACGTCAAGATGGCAATGAACCCGTTCTGCGAAATCGCGGTAGAAGAAGCCGTTCGCCTGAAAGAGAAGGGTGTTGCCAGTGAAATCGTGGTGGTATCCATTGGCCCGAAAGCCTCCCAGGAGCAGATTCGTACTGCGCTGGCGCTGGGTGCTGACCGTGGTATCCACGTCGAAACGGACGAGGAGGTTCAGTCTCTCGAAGCGGCCAAGCTGCTCAAGGCTGTTGTTGAGAAAGAAGAGCCGAAGCTGGTCATTCTTGGCAAGCAGTCCATCGATTCCGATAACAACCAGACTGGCCAGATGCTGGCCGCGCTGACCGGCATGGGTCAGGGTACTTTCGCTTCCGAAGTGGTTGTTGAGGGCGACAAGGTTAACGTAACCCGCGAGGTAGACGGTGGTCTGATGACCGTTGCTCTGAACCTGCCTGCGGTTGTCACTACCGACCTGCGTCTGAACGAGCCGCGCTACGCTTCTCTGCCGAACATCATGAAGGCGAAGAAGAAGCCGCTGGACAACATGAGCCCGGCCGATCTGGGTGTCGACATCGCTCCGCGCCTTTCCACCCTGAAGGTTGAAGCGCCTGCTTCCCGTCAGGCGGGTGTGAAAGTGGCCGACGTTGCCGAGCTGGTCGATAAACTGAAGAACGAAGCGAAGGTGATCTAAATGAGCATCCTTGTAATTGCTGAACATGACAACAGCAGCCTGAAACAGGCTACCCTGAATGTTGTAGCGGCTGCCAAGGCCATCGGCGGAGACATCGACGTACTGGTTGCCGGTGAGAACTGTGGTGCCGTTTCTGAAGCAGCTGCCAAGGCCGAAGGCGTTAACAAGGTGCTGGTTGCCGACAACGCTGCTTATGGTCACTTCCTGGGCGAAAACCTGGGTGAGCTGGTTGCCGAAGTAGGCAAGGGCTACAGCCATATTCTCGCCGCCGCTGGCACCGTGGGCAAAGACTTCATGCCGCGCGTTGCTGCGCTGCTGGACGTTGCCCAGGTTTCCGACATCATGCGCGTGGAGTCCGAAGACACCTTCGTTCGCCCGATCTACGCTGGTAACGCCATTGCCACTGTAAAATCCAGTGACAGCATCAAAGTCGTTACTGTTCGTCCGACCGCGTTCGACCCGGTTGCTGCCGAAGGTGGCTCCGCTGCCGTTGAACAGCTGGACGTTGTAAAAGACGCTGGCCTGTCCCAGTTCGTTAGCGAAGAGCTGGCCAAGTCCGACCGCCCTGATCTGGCAAGCGCCGGTATCGTGGTTTCCGGTGGTCGCGGCATGCAGAACGGTGACAACTTTAAGATGCTGGAGCAGGTAGCCGATCTGATGGGTGCTGCGGTTGGCGCATCCCGTGCTGCGGTTGACGCCGGTTTCGTACCGAACGACATGCAGGTTGGCCAGACCGGTAAGATTGTTGCTCCGCAGCTGTACATCGCTGTGGGTATTTCCGGTGCCATCCAGCACCTGGCCGGTATGTCCGATTCCAAGGTGATCGTTGCGATCAACAAGGATGAAGAAGCGCCGATCTTCCAGGTTGCCGATTACGGCCTGGTAGCGGATCTGTTCGAAGCCGTTCCGCAGCTTGAAGAAGAGCTGAAGAAAGTTCTGTAACTTTCTAACAAGCTTGAAAAAAGGCACCTTCGGGTGCCTTTTTCTTTGGGTAAGACTGAAATACCTGCCATGATATCCAGCCCTGATTGTTGAACCGGATACGAAACCCATGACCACCATGCCGTTTGATGCGTTGGCTTGTCCACTGGACGGTTGCCCACTGGTGCCCGGCGAAAAAGCCTGGCGTTGCGAGAACGGACACAGCTTCGATGTTGCCCGGCAGGGCTATGTGCATCTGCTGCCGGTCCAGAAGAAACGTTCTCTGGACCCCGGCGACAGCAAAGAAATGGTCGCGGCGAGACAACGGTTCCTGAACGCCGGCTTCTACAAAGAGATCGCCGAGGCCTTGAGCGATCTTGCGCTGGAGGCGCTCCCCGTTGAGGAGATTGGTTCGGTACTGGATGCCGGTTCCGGAGAGGGCTATTACCTTCGCCACCTTTCGGCCAGGGCCGGCGACAATAGCCTTGCCCTGATTGGTGTTGATATTTCCAAGTGGGCGGTTCTGGCCGCGGCCAAACAGGACAAACGGACCCGGTGGGCGGTTGGCAGCAATGCCAACCTGCCAATACTGCCGGAATCCCTGGATCTTGTGCTTTGCCTGTTCGGTTTTCCGGTTTACAGCGAATTCGCCCGGGTGCTGAAGCCCGGCGGGAAGGTGATACAGGTGGATACCGGTGCAGACCACCTTCGGGAACTGCGTGAAATCATTTACCCCGAACTGAAACCACCCGCAGACACTGAGATAGTTGATCTCGAGGGCTTCCGGACCCTGGATTCGACCGTGCTAAGGTTCCCGTTGAGTCTTCCGGACCAGGACAGCATCGCCGATCTCCTGGCCATGACACCCCATCTTTATCGGGCCAACTCGGAGGGCCTTGAGAAGGCTGCTTCGCTCGAATCACTGGTGGTGACAGTCGACGTGGTTCTGAAATGCCTGGAAAGGCGTTAACCCCCGAATTTCATTGACCGTCGTCGGAACCCTGAGCCTTGCCGCTCTTGCGGGAGGCGAGCCGCCTTTCTGCTTTCCCGATGATCAGGGTATCGGCGAGGATGTGCAGGGCCTTGTTGGTTGTGCGCACGGTCTTGTAGATCTGTTGACTCTTCTGGTCATGGGTGGCCCGAGCTTTGCGGGCAGTCTGCCGGAACTCTTCATCCTTCGAGAACAGATCAATCAGCCCGAAAGTCGTGTTCGAGATTGCTTTGTGCAGCTTTTCTACGGCGCTCGCGCCACCCGAAACCGAGTCCTCCAGCAACCGCGCCCGGTTCCGGACCTCGAGAAGATCCATTCTGCTTTTCTGGATGGCACTGTGCGCCGACACACGATGGGAATTGAGAATCCGTGCTTCACGGCGACAGAGCAGCAGCTGCCAGTAGGCGATGCAGAATCCGCAAAAGGCCAGTAGCAGCAACAATACGATTGCGGCCAGGTTCATGATGGGGCCCTCCAGTCACACATTGCGATCATCGATACTCAATCTGCATATCCACGTCGATTTCGCGCTCTGTCATTTCTTCCTCAAGTTCTTTCATCACTTCCTGGTACACCATTTTGCGAACCATCACGGGGAGTTTGTCGGCAAGCACTCGGGCAGAGCGTGACTCCCGCTTGGCCAGGGCAATCGGATCCAGTACCCGAAGCGTAATAACCAGCTCCGGTTCCTGCTCGGAATCTGCGATATCGTCGTTCTCCATCATTCGAGCGATCACTTTGCGCTGTTCAAGAACCTGCCAGCAGACAAAGCCGCTGAACAGGACAAGCAGGATGCTCAAGACTGTTAAAAAGGTGATCAATTCGAACCTCCGGAAATCGTTTTCTTGCTCTGCCTGCCAGTGTGCCCCAAGCAGTATGACAAACGATTGGCCGTGAAGACGGATTTCCCGGTGTTGCCGGGAAAGTAGAACGAGCGCTCAAAACTGTTAACATTGGTTGCAGTTGTTCAATGAGCTACGCAGAATCAACGGGTTAAGGCCGACTATTCATACCAACAGAGGATTGTTCATGGTTTGGTTCAAGGCGTTTGCAAGTGGTTTTCTCGCAACCCTGGTGTTTCATCAGGGTCTGTTCGCACTGTTCTGGCTCGGGGGCATCGTGCCCGCAGCGCCCTTCAACCTGTCACCAGTGCCGCCGCTGGGTGTGCCCCAGGTTGTGTCATTGGCGTTCTTTGGTGGCCTTTGGGGCATGTTGTTGTGGCTGATCCTTGGGCGCCTGGCAGGGGTGAAGTTCTGGCTGGGGCATGTCATTGTAGGGGCTGTAGGTCCCACCGCAGTCGCCATGCTGGTTGTATTCCCCCTGAAAGGGCTAGATGTCTCGGCCCAGACCTGGGTGGGCGGCTTGCTCCTCAACGGTTTCTGGGGCCTGGGTGTTGCCGTATTCATGCGTCTGATGGGCGAGAAAGCAGTTGCCAGGCTCCACTGAAATACCATTGATTCGTTATCAATTTCTGTTGTCATCACTGTTTACTAAGGAAGAGCAATGACCAAATCCGCAGAAACAGCCCATGATCTGGTGGTGTTCGGTGCTACCAGCTTCGTCGGCCAGATTCTTACCCGTTACTTGCTCGAGACCTACGGTGTAGGCCAATCGGTAACATGGGCGATTGCCGGACGCTCCGAGAGCAAGCTCAACACGCTGAAGAGCAGCCTTGGCGACAAAGCCAGGGATCTGCCGGTGATTCTTGCCGATGCCGCCGACGACGCAGCCCTCAAGTCCATGTGTGAGCAGACCCGCGTGATTATATCCACGGTCGGCCCTTATGCGCTTTACGGCGAGCCGCTGGTCAAGGCTTGCGTACAGACTGGCACGGACTATTGCGATCTCACCGGCGAAGTTCAATGGATTCGCAAGATGGTGGAGCGTTACGAGGCGGAGGCGAAAACCTCCGGATCGCGAATTGTCCACTGTTGCGGTTTCGATTCGATTCCCTCTGACATGGGCGTCTGGTTCCTGCAGAATCAGGCGGAGCAGACGTTCGGAATGCCGTGCCAGGATGTCCGCATGCGGGTCAAGACCGCCAAGGGCGAGTTCTCCGGCGGTACGGTTGCCTCCATGATGAATGTGGCGAGGGAAGCGGCGGCGGATCCGAAGCTGCGCAAGGAGCTGGCCAACCCGTTTTCCATCTGCTCGCCAGAACATCGCTCCAAGACCCGGCAGCCCAGCCTCAAGGGCGCCGAGTTTGATAAGACGTTCAACGCCTGGCTTGCTCCCTTCGTGATGGGTGCCATCAATACACGGGTGGTGCATCGCTCCAACGCCATGCAGAACGCGCGGTACGGCAAGGAATTTACCTACGATGAAGCCATGATGACCGGTCGTGGTACCAAGGGCCGGCTGGCTGCTTATGCGATCACCGGCGGCCTGGCGGCGTTCTTTACCGCATCGGCCATCAAACCGACTCGCTGGCTGGTGGAGAAGTTTGTCCCCCAGCCGGGCGAGGGCCCAAGCCCTGAAGCCCAGAAAGCCGGGTTTTATGATCTGCGCTTCGTTGGTCGCACCGCGGACGGCAAGACCATCATCACCAAAGTGACCGGGGATCAGGATCCGGGCTACGGTTCCACCGGCAAGATGTTGGGCGAAGCGGGCATGTGCCTGGCGTTCGATATTGCGGCGGATCAGCCGGGTGGGTTCTGGACACCGTCTTCTCTGCTGGATGGCAAGCTGATGGACAGGCTTACCAGCAAGGCGGGACTGACGTTTGAGGTTCTCGAAACCCGCTAACCGCTCAGGTAGATCACACGGTCGGTGCCCGGAAGGGCATCCGACCCGTGTGCGAGACTGACCACGGTTTTCCCTTCCAGAAGCGATTCCATCCGTTTTGCTATCCTCGACCGGGTCTCAGCATCCAGGCCAGTGAACGGCTCATCCAGTATGACCAGGGGAGCTGGATTCAGTAACACCCGCGCCAGCGCCACTCGTCGAGCCTCGCCACCTGAGAGCCTGCTTCCGGCGCTGCCCAGCCAGGTATCGAGTTGGTCCGGTTCGGTAGCGAAGCGCTCAGCCAGTTCCATCTGCTCCAGCATGCTCCAGAGTTCCGTGTCCGAAGCCTCCGGAGAGCCCAGTAACAGGTTGGCCCGCAACGTGTCTTCAAACAGCACGGTTTTCTGGGTCAGGTAAACGCAATCCCTCCGCGCCAGGCTTCCCTGAGCAACCGGCAAAAGGCCTGCGAGCACATCGGCGAGTGAGGACTTTCCACTGCCGGAGTGGCCCAGAATACCGATGCGTTTGCCATCTTCAATCTCAAGATTGAAGCGCGTGAACAGCGGCGCGTAACCGGCGTGCTTCACCGCAATATTGTCTGCAAGAAGGGCGGTTTCCGGCGGTAATTCTTGCTTTTCGTTGACAGCCTGCCGTTCATCTTGGCGGCAATCGCGGTTCAGGCGAGCCGCGGAGGCGATGGTGGCTCCGAGCTTGCCAAAGGCATCAGGCAGCATGGCATAGATCTCAGCCAGTCCGAGGAGAGCAATGGGCAGTAAAACCAGCACAGGCCCGGATAGCGTGCCGGCCTGGAACAGGGCAAAACCCGCCCAGAGCGCCAGGACCGCAGAGAGGTTTACCAGCAGATGGGTTCCGGCCAGATGCCAGCCCACACGGGTGTCCGTTTTTGCCTGCTCTGAGGTTACCTGATGGGCCTGTCGCATAAGCCAGGCAGCATGTTTGCCAGTGCGACCGGCAGCAGTAAGTTCCGAGAAACCTTCAATATGTTCGATGACCGCCGTTCGCAATTCTTCCTGCCGGTCGCTTTGCCGGGCCGCAAGTTGCCAGGTTCTGAGGTAAACACCAACCGTCGCGACCGCCAGGGCAATCACAAGAAGCAGGCCCACCAGTACAGCGGTTCCAACATCAAACAGAATGGCTGCCAGCACCACCACCAGGAGTGTTACCAGGCCAGCCAAAGCCGTAGGCGCGATCAACCGGAGGTACAGGGTATCGAGGGCATCGACATCGCTGGTCAGGCGCGAGAGCCACTGGGCGCCACTCAGCTCTCCCCGGCGTACGCGCGTGGCGCGGGACAGCCGAGAGAACAGGTTCACGCGAATATCTGTAAGCAGTCTCAGAACCGTATCGTGGTTATATACCCGTTCCAGATACCGGAACACTGTTCGGGACACAGCGAAAAACCGGATAGCGCCACCGGGCACGTAAAGGTTGATCGTGGCCGCCACCCCGGCAGCCAGGAGCAATCCCACCAGCGCCGTTTTGGTAAGGAACCAGCCAGACACAGCCAACAGCGCAATGCCGGAGAGCAGTGTGGCGAGAATCAGAAAACCACCTACCACCAGGCGTCCGGGCCGCTTTAAGATCAGCTCCAGCCATGGTTTCAGCTCACGCATCGCGAACCTCCCCGCCGGAGACCAGCAGAACCCGGTTTGCCAGTGTGAGCAAGGCCTGGTGATGGGTGGAGAAGATCAGGGTTTTGCCGGCTACCGCCAATTTGTGCAGAGCCTCCAGCACAAACACCTCACTGTCGCTGTCGAGGCCCGCCGTGGGTTCATCCAGCAGAATCAGGTCATAATCTGCCAGGAAAATACGTGCCAGGCTCAGTCGCCGCGCCTGTCCGCCGGAGAGACCCTGACCCTCTTCGGATACCGGGCTGTAGATACCCTGTTGGCGGCTGTCCAGCAGGGAACCAAGGCCGACGTTGCGCAGGGCGGTTTCAATGGCAATATCGGAGGCATCTGGCGTAGTCAGTCTGAGGTTATCGGCCCAGGTACCCTGAACCAGGAAGCCTTTCTGCCCCAGCCAGCCGAACCGGAAACTTCCCGCTGATTCGCCAAACAGGTGGAGCTCGCCGGTATCCGGTGCCATAAAACCGGCCAGCAGATGCAGCAGGGTGGACTTGCCGCCACCCGAGGGGCCGGTGAGGGCAATTACTTCGCCTTTTTGGATGGTCAGCGACAGATCCTGAATCACGGGCTGATCCGACCGAAAGCGTTTACTGACGGACCGCAACTCAATGCGATCATCCGCCCCTGCTACCGGGTTGCCATCTGTAGACGTGTCGAAGTGCGCTGGCGAACCAAGCCGTTCAAGAATTTCTGTGCCCGCACCCATAGCCGCTGCGCGATCATGATAATGCTGTGACAGCGTCCGTAAGGGCTGGAAGAACTCCGGGGCCAGCAACAGAATCAGAAGCCCGGAAAACAGCGTGAGATCTTCGGACGGGCCATAGGTGATGTAGCCCAGCAAACCAAAACCGATGTAAATGGCGATAACGGCAATGGCCACTGAGGCAAAGAACTCCAGGACCGCGGACGAGAGAAACGCGATCCGCAGCGTTTTCATGGTAACGCGCCGATAGTGATCGGACCGTTTGCGAATGAGTTCTGCAGCACCCGTCGTCTGGCCAAACAACTGGAGGGTGGTTAGCCCGCGCACCTTGTCCAGAAACTGTCCGGATAGCCGGCTGATGGTCTCGAAGTGCTGTTGGTTTAGTTTTTCCGCGCCCATGCCCACCAGCGCCATGAACAGCGGAATCAGAGGGGCAGACAACAGCAGGAAAATACCGGCCAGCCAGTCCAGCCAGAACACGAGAACGAGGATCAGCAGGGGCACGATCATCGACAGCGTCATTTGCGGCAGAAAACGGGCGAAATAACCGTGCAGTGCTTCCACGTGGTCAATCCATTCCCGGGCAAGGGTGCCTGCGGAGGATTGGCCCAGCTCTACCGGGCCGGTGGCCTGCCAGTGTTTGTGTAGCTGACGCCTGGCATCCCGCCGTACCTGTTCGCTGCAACGGGCAGCAAAACGCGTCTGAAAGCCCTGGCCAAGTGCCCGAACCACCAGTGCGAGAATGAGCCCAAGGAAGAGGGGAGTGAGGTCCGAGATAGGGACCTGGTCAATCACGCCCAGATGAATTATCCGGGCCAACAAAACCATCTGGATGATGGTCGCTATACCGGCCACTGTGCCCGCAGCAACAGCACTGCGGATCCAGAGGCGATTGCCGAGGGCAAGCTGCGCGAGCCAGCCTTTGACGGCTTTCTGGTCAGTGGCGGGGGAACCTCCCCCGCCATCATCGGCCAGTGGCTCCGCCACTCAGTGGTATCCCTCTCCGGCGCGCACCTTGCCGCGGAAGACCCAGTAGGTCCAGGCGGTGTACACCAGCACGATCGGGATCACGAACAGCAGGCCCAACAGCAGGAACAGCTGGGACTCGTAGGCGGACGCGGCTTCCCAGAGCGTGTATTCCGGGGGAACCACGTAGGGCCAGCGGCTGACCACCAGACCCAGATAGGTGGTGATGAACAGCCCCATGGTAGCCACAAACGGCATGCCGTCCCGGCGATCACGTACCGAACGGTAGATCTGAATAGCACAAAGCAGGGTCAGGACTGGCAGAACCCAGATGATACTCAGGTTAGAGAACCAGCGCTCACGGACCATTTCGTCCACGAACGGCGTCCAGACCCCAATGATGCCAAAGACAACCAACACTGCCAGCAGCAACGGCAGGGTGATCTTGTAGGCCCACTGCTGCAGGTAACCCTCGGTTTTCATAATCAGCCAGGTGGAACCCAGCAGGGAGTAGCCGGCCAGCATTCCGAGGCCCGTGAGAACGGTGAATGGCGTCAGCCAGTCCAGCGCGCCGCCCACATAAACGCCGTTGGCGGTTTCGAAACCCTGGATATAGGCGCCGACGACAGCACCCTGTGCGAAGGACGCAACGGTTGAACCGCCCGCGAAAGCCCAGTTCCACAGATAGCGGGAGGTGCGGGCCTTGAACCGGAACTCAAACGCCACGCCCCGGAAGATCAGCCCGGCCAGCAGCAGGAATACACCGATGTACAGTGCCGGCAGGAAGATGGAATACACCATCGGGAATGCGGCAAGGAGCCCGGCACCACCCAGCACCAGCCAGGTTTCGTTACCGTCCCACACCGGCGCCACCGAGTTCATCATGGTGTCCCGGGCTTCCTCGTTCGGGGCGAAGGGGAAGAGAATCCCGACGCCCAGATCGAAGCCGTCCATCAGCACATACATGATGATGCCGAAGCCAATAATGAATGCCCAGATAAGAGGCAGATCAAACAGTTCCATAATCAGTGACCTCCCTGGTTTACGGGCTTGGCAGTACCAACAGTATCGCCGGAGTCGTGATCGATTTCGAAAGGCACGTGTGCGGCGGAGAACGGACGCTTCGGCCGTTCGGCCTCGTGCTCGTCTTCATCGTGGTCTTCGAGACCCACATAAAGCACGCGCATCAGGTAATACACGCCGGCAGAGAACACCAGAGCGTACACAACGATATAGCCGATGAGTGTGAACAATGCCATGCCGCCGGTCAGAGAGGGAGTCAATGCCTGTGCCTGTGTCATCTGGCCGTACACCAGCCAGGGCGCGCGACCCACCTCGGTCACAAACCAGCCGGTCAGCACTGCAAAGAACGGGGCAATGCTCATAAAGCGCATACCCTGAAGGAACCAGTTGGTGCGCCAGTATCTACCGCCGGCACGCAGAACCAGGCCGGTAACCGCGAAGGCGATCATCAGAAGGCCAATGCCCACCATGATACGGAACGACCAGAACACGATTGCGACGGGTGGTTGCTCGTCAACAGGAACCGCGCTTACACCCGGCACTTCACCGTCCCATTCGTGGGTGAGAATGAAACTGGCCAGGCTGGGAATGCCAATCTCAAACAGGTTGCGCTGGTTTTCCTGATCGGGAATGGCAAATAGCAGCAACGGCACGTTACGGGAGGTCTCCCAGTTACCTTCCATGGCCGCGACTTTGGTCGGCTGGTGCTCCAGAGTGTTCAGGCCGTGGAAATCCCCCAGAACTGCCTGGGCAGGCGCAATGAACAGCAACAGCCAAAGGCACATGGACAGTGCCTTTTTGTTGGCCTCAACCTCGCGACCGCGCAGCAGGTACCAGGCACTCACGCCGGCCACGACAAAGCCGCCGGTAAGGAAAGAAGCCAGTGCCATGTGGGCGAAGCGATAGGGGAATGAGGGATTGAAGATCGCCTCGCTCCAGGAGGTGACGTAGAACACGCCGTCGCGAAGTTCGGTGCCGGCCGGAGTCTGCATCCAGCTGTTCGCCGAGAGAATCCAGAACGACGAAATGAAGGTGCCGGTGGCAACCATGATAGCGGCAAACAGGTGAACACCAGCAGGCACCTTGTCGCGACCAAACAGGAGCACGCCGAGGAACGCCGCCTCAAGGAAGAACGCCGTGACCACCTCATAACTCAGGATTGGGCCAAGGAAATTAGCAGAGGCCTGGGCGAAGTTACTCCAGTTGGTCCCGAACTGGAACGACATCACGATGCCTGATACCACCCCCATGCCGAACACCACAGCAAACACCTTGGTCCAGAAGGCAGAGAGCTTCACCCACAACGGATTCTCGGTTTTGAAGGCCAGGCCCTCGAGTACCGCGATGTAGGAAGCGAGGCCGATGGTAAACACCGGAAAAATGGCGTGAAATGACACCACGAACGCGAACTGGATTCGCGATAGGATGAGAGGATCAAGTTCCATGGGAACCCTCCGGTAACGATCACATCATAACAAACGGGCCCAGCGAACCCGTTCAGCCGCTGCCTTAGCTCTGATTGTTATATTGTTATTACCGGCAGATGGTTACTATGCTACTAAATAAGCTAGCAGTTTCGATAGGGCCGATTGTCGCACCCTTGATTTAAAACAATTATGGTGATGCCGATGAGCTTTTACGAAGACAGAATACTGCCTCACATCATAGACCGGGCTTGCTCAATGGGCCAGGTGATGAAACTTCGTAGCCAGGTGGTTCCCCATGCCAAAGGTGTGGTTCTGGAAGTGGGCATGGGCTCGGCCATCAACATGGAATTCTACAACGCCAATAATGTCGATATGGTGTACGGCCTGGAGCCCTCAGAAGGCATGCGTAGAAAGGCCCAGCCCAACCTTGCCAAAACTCCAATAAAGGTTGAATGGCTGGATCTGCCCGGGGAGAAAATCCCTCTGGACGACAACTCCGTGGACACCGTTCTGCTGACCTTCACCCTGTGTACGATCCCCGACTGGAACGCCGCTCTTCAACAGATGCGCCGAGTGCTCAAACCCGGCGGTGAACTCCTGTTCCTCGAACACGGCGAATCGCCCCACGACGACACGAGAAAATGGCAAAACCGCATCACCCCGGGCTGGAAAAAGCTGGCCGGCGGCTGCCACCTGAACCGACACATCGCAGACCTGATCCGTCACGCCGGCTTTGAAATCCAGGAACTTGAAAACCTCTACATCCCCAAGGCACCGAAAATCGCGGGATACATCTATAAGGGCAGGGCGATCAACCCGCTCGAGACCAGCCCGGCAGCCTGATAGTGCGGGCAGAATCCGAATTGCGTTACCCCACGCAGACTTATACAATTCTGCCCGTCAAAACCTCCTCCGAATGCTCCGGTGGTGAAATTGGTAGACACAAGAGACTTAAAATCTCTCGACCGTTAGGTCGTGCCGGTTCGATTCCGGCCCGGAGCACCATCTTTTTTATCAATGCCCCAAAGTATTTTCTCGTGATCTTCGTCAACCCGCAGATCTCGACGGCAAATGAGCAGTGATCGACGTTCCTGCGCCAGGCGTAAGCTTTAACTCAATGTTTTCCGCGCAAGGAGACAGAACGCCATGGCCGAAGTTGAAGCTATCGGTAAGCAAATCGCAGATTATGTGAACGATCCCATCGAGAAAGCCAAGAGGCTGATCGTGACGCCAGTGGGGCAGGCCAGAATGATTGTGTGTACGGCATCACCCGGCCAGGGTGCCTCGTCGGCGATTGAAGCGGCAAACAGTCTGCTTTCGGACGATGATCAGATAGCGCTGGTCGAAGATGTCAGTGAACTGACAGATCCTGCGCAGGTGGTTTCCATCATCAATGATGGTGGTATCGAGACCGAAAAGGGGTTCCATGTGGCTTTCAGTCTTTCTGACGAGACGATTGCAAGGCAGGTGGAGAAAGAGCTCGACCTCAAGGTTTTTACGGGGCAATAGCCCCGTCTGTTAGATAGGCGGCCATTTGGCCGCTGCCACTATTTTTTCGACATTGCTTCCAACATTTTGTTAACCGCTTCCAGGTGCTCCGGCTCGTTGTGGCACATGCCCTGGAAGTTGGCGCACACATCCAGAAAATCCTTCAGCTCCATCCTCGGTGCCATTTTCATCAGGCGTTTGGTCAGGCGCGTGGCTTTCGGTGGTTGGCTGGCCATGCGACTTGCCATGGCATTGGCGGCGTTCATCAGTTCGTCCGCTGGCACCACCTCCAGAACAATGCCCAGCTCCTTTGCCTCGGTAGCATCTATTACCCGCCCGGTGAGCGTTAGCTCGAAGGCGCGCTGGTAACCGATCAGGCGTTGCATGAACCAGGCCCCGCCGTCACCCGGTATGATTCCCAGGTTAAGAAAGGTTTCGCCGAACTTTGCGCTTTCCGAGGCAATGCGGATATCCGCCATGTTGGCTAAATCGAAGCCGGCGCCGATGGCGGGACCGTTGACCGCGGCGATGATGGGCACTTCCACATTCTGAAGGGCCAGCGGAATACGCTGAATGCCCTTGCGGTAACGGTCGGCGCATTCGGCTACGTCGCCGGCAAAATCACCGCTGCGGTTGGCCATGTCCCGGATGTTGCCGCCAGCGCTGAACGCAGAGCCCGCGCCGGTGATCACCAGTACCGACACGTCTTCGCACTGGTTCACCCATTCCGCGGTGGTCACGATGTCGTCGATCAGGTTTGAGCCGGTCAGCGCATTGCGCAGGTCGTGACGGTTCAGAGTAAGCGTGGCGACGCGGTTTTCGAGGGTCAACAGGGCATCGGTGAGCTTGGGTACGGTGGTCATTGTTGCGGTTCCTTGTTTTTGATCAGCGCGTATCTTCGCGCGCGGGAACCGGGTTAATCAACTGCCACCCGCGCTTTTCGGTACCGGCTTACTTCCGTCCAGCCGTGCACCGCCAGGGCGGAGAATACGATAACACCGCCTACCAGGCTGAGCTTTGGCGGTACTTCGCCGAGGAATAGCCAAACAAGGAAAGACCCGAACACGGTTTCCAGAAGCAGCATCAGGCTGACTTCCGCCGCTGGAATATAGCGGGGGCCAATCTGGATCAGGATGCACGCAGTGGGCAGGAACACCAGACAGAGCAGAGCGATAAAGAAGAAATCACGGGCCGAGGGCATCTGCGCACCACCAAGCAATGCCGCAACACCTGCCAACACAAGCGCGCCGAACATGAGCATCACGCTCATATCGCTGTCGGGTTTGGAGCGCGCGACGTTGAGGTTGGAGGCCAGGGCAGTGGCGGCAACCACGGCCATCAACAGACCCAGAGGGTCGCCCTTGCCGAATTCTCCCACGGCCATGAAGGTGGCGCCGGTGACGCACACCAAAATGACTACCCAGGTGCGAAGAGGCAGCGTTTCTTTCCAGACCGCCCAGGCAATCACGGCCGCGATGACTGGCGCGGTGTTCAGGATGACCAGCACATTGCCGGCGGCTGTGTTCTTCATGCCAACCACGAACCCGAGGGTACTGATGGCAAAGGCACCGGCACAGAACAGGCCTTTACGGCCGCATTTTCGAATTTCAGGCACCAGCCGGGAACGGTATCGCGCCCAGCTGATCACAAAAAAACTGATCGCCAGTAACAGGCCGCGCCAGAACAGAAAGACCACAGGATCCACGGAGGTGATTTTCACCAGCAACGCATCGGGCACTATAAACAGCACGCCCAGAGCCGCGATGGTCAGTCCTTTGATTCTGGTCGTCTGCAACGTGGCTTCGCCTGTTCCGGTGTGGTGGTTCGGTTAATTTATGGGTTGTCCTGTTCCGGCAGCGGCTGGATGCTGTTGATGTCGCCGGTTGGTGTTGCTGG
>MRWF01026609.1_pt1 | contig 15066 bp, 15 predicted proteins | sample 1013331 | NCBI WGS metagenome assembly MRWF01 (sample SAMN06117577, study PRJNA244670) | biofilm metagenome | biome: Water; feature: Cathode Biofilm; material: Biofilm; isolation source: microbial consortium enriched at the cathode of a solar microbial fuel cell | place: USA: District of Columbia ... | reverse complement strand
GCCCGCGTGGCGCAGTTCAGCGACCAGGTCGAGCGCCGGCTGGCCGGCGAGATCACCGAGGACCAGTTCAAGCCGCTCAGGCTGATGAACGGCGTCTACCTGCAGCTTCATGCCTATATGCTGCGCATCGCGGTGCCTTACGGCACCTTGAACGGACGCCAGATGCGCAAGCTGGCCCATGTCGCGCGCACCTACGACAAGGGCTATGGCCATTTCACCACACGACAGAACATCCAGTTCAACTGGCCCGCCCTGTCGGACATTCCCGCGATCCTGGAAGAACTGGCGAGCGTGGAGATGCACGCCATCCAGACGTCCGGCAACTGCATCCGCAACGTCACGGCCGATCATTTCGCCGGCGCCGCGGCCGACGAGGTCGCCGACCCGCGCCCCTATGCCGAGATCCTTAGGCAATGGTCGTCCGTGCACCCGGAATTTTCCTACCTGCCGCGCAAGTTCAAGATCGCGGTGACCGGCGCCGAACGCGACCGCGCCGCGATCCAGGTGCACGATATCGGCCTGCATCTGAAGAAGGATGCGGATGGCCGGCTCGGCTTCGCCGTCTATGTCGGCGGCGGCCAGGGCCGCACGCCGATGATCGCCAAGAAAATCCGCGACTTCCTGCCCGAGGAGGATCTGCTGTCCTATACGACGGCGATCGTGCGCGTTTACAATCTTCACGGCCGTCGCGACAACAAGTTCAAGGCGCGCATAAAGATCCTGGTGCACGAGACCGGCACGGAGGAACTGACCAAGCAGATCGAGGCCGAATTCGCCGCGCTGCGGGACGGCGAACTCAAACTGCCGGATAAAGACATCCGCGCCATCGAAACCTATTTCGCGCCGCCGCCGCTGACGCCGCGCCCCGAGGGCGACGACGCCGTGCGCCAGGCGCGGCTGGACTCGAAGGATTTCGCCGACTGGCTGGGCCAGAACGTGACCACCCACAAACATGCCGACTACGCGGCGGTGACGATTTCGCTGAAGGCCATCGGTGAGGCGCCGGGCGACGCCACCGACCAGCAGATGGAGGCCGTCGCCGCCCTCGCCGAGCAATACGGTTTCGACGAGATCCGGGTGAGCCACGAACAGAACCTGGTGCTGCCGCATGTCGCGCGCGCCGACCTGAAAGCCGTCTACGACCGGCTGGTGGAGACCGGCCTGGCGACGGCGAACTCCAATTTGATCAGCGACATCATCGCCTGCCCCGGGCTCGACTATTGCGCGCTCGCCAATGCGCGCTCGATCCCGGTCGCGCAGGAGATTTCGCGCCGGTTCGCCTCGCTGGAGCGGCAGCGCGAGATCGGCGAGCTGAAGCTGAAGATCTCCGGCTGCATCAACGCCTGCGGCCATCACCATGTCGGCCATATCGGCATTCTGGGGGTCGAGAAGAAGGGCAGCGAGCTCTACCAGATCACGCTCGGAGGCTCGGGCGACGAGACGAGCTCGATCGGCGAGATCGTCGGCCGCGGATTCGCGCCCGACGCGATCACCGACGCCATCGAAACGGTGGTCGAGACCTATCTCGGCCTGCGCAGCGACCCGTCCGAACGCTTCATCGACGCCTATCGCCGGGTCGGGCCGGCGCCGTTCAAGGAGGCGCTTTATGGTCGCGAAGCCAGGGCGGCCTGAGGCCGAGGCGCGCGCCCGCGCCGCCGAGCTCGAGGCACGCCATGGCGGGCTTGCGCCGATGGCGGTCGTGGAAAAGGTGGCGCGCGCGCTTTTTGCCGGCGAGATCGCGGCAGTCTCCTCCTTCGGCGCCGATTCGGCGGTGCTCTTGCACATGCTGGCGGCGGTCGATCCCGCCGTTCCGGTGCTGTTTCTCGATACCGGCAAGCATTTTTCCGAGACGATCGCCTATCGCGATCTGTTGGCCGACGATCTCGGCCTCGCCGATCTCAGGGTGATTACGCCGCGCGCCGATCTGCTTGCGGCCGGCGATCCGGACGGCACGCTGCACCGGCGCGACACGGATGCCTGCTGCGACATCCGCAAGGTCGAACCGATGGCACGGGCGGTCGAGCCGTTTGCGGCCTGGCTGACCGGGCGCAAGCGCTTCCAGGCGAGCTCGCGCGCCGGCCTGCCGGTGTTCGAGGCGGTGGGAACGCGGATCCGCATCAACCCGCTCGCGTCGTGGACCACGCACGATCTCGCCACCTATATGCGCGCCAACGACCTGCGCGAAAATCCGCTCACCGCCTACGGCTATCTGTCGATCGGCTGTTTCCCGTGCACGCAGCCGGTCAAGCCCGGCGAAGACGCGCGCAGCGGACGCTGGGCCGGTTCGGCCAAGACCGAATGCGGCATCCATCTTCCCGGCATGAGCGCCGCCGCCCCCCGAATTCGAGGCTGAGAATGAACGACCAGGCATCCGCTTCCAACTGCCGGCTGTGGACACCGGACGGGTTTCGCGACGATTTCTGGCGCCATTCAGACAGCGCCGAGGCGCTTGCCGGCAATGACAGCGTGATCCTGCCGCTGGCGGCGTGGCTGGCGCTGGAGGCGACCACGCGCCGGGCCGAAAGCGGCCGCATCGGCGTCGCGCTCGCCCCCGGCGACGACATCGCCGCGATCGTCGGCGAGCTTGCCGACATTCCCCTCGTCGCGCTCGCCTTTCCCGGCTTCGCCGACGGCCGCTCCTATTCGAAGGCCGCGCTGCTGCGAGAGCGCCATGGCTATCGCGGGCGGCTGCGGGCGACGGGGCAGGTGCTGATCGACCAGATCGCCCTGATGCTGCGCACCGGCTTCGACGAGTTCGAGGTCTCGCATGCGACCACGCTGGCGCGGCTTGAAGCCGGTCGGGTCGGCGGGCTGCCCGTGCACTACCAGCCGGCGGCAAAGGGCGCACCGGCCGCGGCCGGTTATGCCTGGCGGCGCCTGCCGGCGGCCTCGTAGCCGCCACGCCACCGCTTTACAGCGCGCCATCGACTTGCTCATATCCTTCAAAGCCGGGAAACCGGCGCGCGGGAGGACGCGGGCATGGCTTACGACTATGTGATCGCCGGTGGCGGCTCGGCCGGCGCCACCCTGGCGGCGCGGCTTTCGCAAGACCCGGCCGTCTCGGTATGCCTGGTCGAAGCCGGCGGCGACGGGCGCGACCTCTTGATCCGCGCGCCGGCCGGAGTGGTCGCGCTCTTGCCGGGGCGGCCGAAACTCAACAATTGGGCGTTCGAGACCGTCCCGCAGGCGGGCCTCAACGGCCGCCGGGGATACCAGCCGCGCGGCAAGGCGCTCGGCGGATCGAGCGCGATCAACGCCATGCTTTACGTGCGCGGCCACCCCGGCGACTATGACGACTGGGCCGAGGCGGGCTGCGCAGGCTGGTCATGGGACGAGGTGCTGCCCTATTTCCGGCGGGCGGAGGGCAATCAGCGCGGCGGCGACGCCCTGCATGGCGGCGACGGTCCGCTGAAGGTCGGCGAACAGCAAGAACCGCGTCCGATCAGCCATGCCTTCGTCGAGGCCTGCGCCCAGACCCAGATCCGCCGCAACGACGATTTCAACGGCCCCGAGCAGGAGGGCGCCGGGCTCTACCAGGTCACCCAGTTCTGGGACGGGCCGCGCAAAGGCGAGCGCTGTTCGGCGGCGGCGGCCTATCTGCATCCGGCGATGGAGCGGGCGAACCTGACCGTGGTCACCAAGGCGCACGCGACGGGCATCGTCTTCGACGGCAAGCGGGCTACGGGCCTGCGCTACCGGCGCAAGGGCCGCGACGAGCTGGTCGAGGCCCGGCGCGAGGTCGTGCTGTGCGGCGGGGCGTTCGGGTCGCCGCACCTGCTGCTTCTTTCGGGAATAGGACCGAGGGACGAACTTTCCCGGCACGGCATCGCAACGCTGCACGAATTGCCGGGCGTCGGGAAAAACCTGCAGGACCATCTCGACTTCATCCAGTCCTGGAAATCGGACGAGACCGACCTGTTCGGCATCGGTCTGCGCGGAACGGCGAAGCTGGTGCGCCACATCCTGCGGTGGCGGCGCGACGGGTCGGGCATGATCGCGACCCCGTTCGCCGAGGCCGGCGCGTTTATCAAGTCCGACCCGGCGCTCGCCAGGCCCGACCTACAGCTTCATTTCGTCATCTCGGTCGTCGACGACCATGCCCGCAAACTGCATCTGGGATACGGATTTTCCTGCCATGTCTGCGTGTTGCGGCCGCATTCGCGCGGGACCGTCGGTCTCGCGAGCGCCGATCCGCTGGCGCCGCCGGCGATCGACCCGGCCTATCTCGCCGACGACCGCGACGCGGCCTTGCTTTTGAAGGGGGCCAAGACGATGCGCGCCATCCTGGACGCGCCGGCGCTGGCGCGCTATCGGCGCAAGCAGCTTTATCTCAGCGGCGGCGAAACCGACGCCGAACTGATGCAGCATATCCGCGCCCGCGCCGACACCATCTATCACCCGGTCGGCACCTGCCGCATGGGCACCGACGCGATGGCGGTGGTGGATCCGCAATTGCGCGTTCACGGCGTCGACGGTCTCAGAGTGGTCGACGCCTCGGTGATGCCGACCCTGATCGGCGGCAACACCAACGCGCCGACGATCATGATCGCGGAACGGGCGGCCGAGATGATGCAGGCCGCGCACGACTGACGGCGCGCCCGCGCCTCAGCGCGCGGATCGTGCCGACAGGGCCTTGTGCAGGTGGACCATCATCGCCGCCGCGAACAGTGGTGTCAGAAGATTGAGGAGCGGCACCGCGAGGAATGCCGCAATCACCAAGCCTGCCATGAACACCGTACCGGCATGGCGCCGGCGCAGCGCGCGCGCATCCTCCTCGGAGCGGAAGCGCAAGGCGGCGAATTCGAAGAACTCACGGCCGAGCAGATAGCCGTTGACCAGGAAGAAGGCGGCGATGTTGACGCCGGGAACCAGCAGCAGCAAGAGCGCGACCAGGTTGGCCAGGATCACGACGGCGAAGAATTTCAGCGACAGCCACAACGCGCGCATGGCCGGCAGCGGCTGGCCGGGCGGGTCCTGCGGATAGTCGGCGGCCTCGACGATTTCGGCGACATCGTCGAGAAAAAGCGCGGCGATAAGCGCGGTGACCGGGGCGACCAGGAGCGCAAGCCCAATCGCCAGCCCGAGGCCGAACAGGAGCGCGGTCACGAAGCCGAGCCAGCCGGCCCATGCCGGGAAGCCGGGCAGCAGCTCGTCGATCCACGGCATGGCGAACGTGTCGAAAAGGCCGCTCAGGCCGAACCACAACGCCACCAGGGCCAGAAGCGTCAGGCCGAGCGATTTCAGGAAAACCTGCCGGAATTCGGCGGTGAACAATTGCGCCGCCGCCGCGCGCGCCGCGTCAAGGATCATGGTCTGCTCCGTCGTGCCCGGCGCAGATAAGAACCCCTGCGCCGATTGGCAAGCACGCCCGGCGCGATCCGGCAGGGGGCTTGTCACGCTCCGCAGATGCTTTAAACCGGCAGCGAATCCTCCCCGAAACAATCCAGCGGAACCTGAAGTTGACCTCAGCCAAGCCATTCGACGTGTTGTGTATCGGCAATGCTATTGTGGACGTGTTCGCACGTTGCGATGACGATTTCCTTGTCGACAACGGCATCGTCAAAGGGGCCATGAACCTGATCGATGCCGAACGCGCCGAACTGCTCTACAGCCGTATGGGGCCCGCCATCGAGGCATCGGGCGGAAGCGCCGGCAACACGGCCGCCGGCATTGCGAGCTTTGGCGCGGCCGCGGCGTTTTTCGGCAAGGTGGCCGACGACCATCTCGGCAAGGTCTACGCCCATGACATTCGCGCCCAGGGCGTGGCCTTCGACACGCAGCCGCTCAACGGTCAGATACCGACCGCGCGATCGATGATCTTCGTCACGCCGGACGGCGAGCGCTCGATGAATACCTATCTGGGCGCCTGCGTCGAACTGGGTCCCGACGATGTCGAGCGCGACAAGGCCGAACGGAGCAAGCTCGTCTATTTCGAGGGCTATTTGTGGGATCCGCCCCGGGCCAAGGACGCGATCCGCCTGACCGCGCAACACGCTCACGCGGCGGGCGGCGAGGTGTCGATGACCTTGTCGGATCCGTTCTGCGTCGACCGCTATCGCGACGAATTCCTGGAACTGATGCGCTCGGGCACGGTCGACATCGTGTTCGCCAATGAGAGCGAGTTGAAATCGCTTTATCAGACCGCTTCGTTCGAGGCTGCGCTTGAGGCGATCGGCAAGGATTGCAAGCTCGCCGCCGTGACCCGTTCCGAGCACGGCTCGGTGATCGTGCGCGGCGCGGAAACCATAGCCATCGACGCGGTCGAAATCGACGAGCTGGTCGATACGACCGGTGCCGGCGACCTTTATGCGGCGGGCTTCCTCTATGGATACGTGACCGGGCGCGATCTGGTCGATTGCGGCCGTCTGGGATCGCTTGCCGCCGGTATCGTCATCCAGCAGATCGGCCCGCGCCCGCAGAAGAACCTGCGCGAGGCCGCCCAGCAGTCCGGCCTTCTCTAGGCTGAAGCGACATTCGGCCCAGGCCACCCATCGGCCGTCGTCACAATATGTCCTCCGGGCGGCGGCCCGGGCGGCTGCGGTAGCGCGGGAACGCCCAGCCGAAGCGCAGCGCCCCGCCGCGCACCGCAAAGGCCACGGCAAAGGCGGCGAACGCCGCCGGGGCCGGGCCGATGCCGGCAAGGTCGAGCGCCACGAAGGCGGCCGCGCCAGCCAGCGCGGCCGTGACGTAGATTTCAGGACGCAGCAGCACCGACGGCTCGCCGGCAAGCAGGTCGCGCAGAATGCCGCCAAAGGTCGCCGTCATGATGCCGGTGACGATGGCGACCAGCGGCGAGGCGGCAAGCGCAAGCCCCTTGGCCGCACCCATCACGCAATAGGCCGAAAGGCCGAGCGCATCGAGCCACAACAGCAGCCGGTAGCGCGATTCGACCAGCGGCGCGGTGAGGAAAACCAGAACGGCGACCGCCCCGCAGACCAGAAGATAGGCCGGGTTCACCACCCAGAACACGGGCAGCTCGCCCAGCACGAGGTCGCGCAGCGTGCCGCCGCCGACACCGGTCACGCCGGCCAGGAACAGGAAACCGATAATGTCGAGCTCCTTGCGCGACGCCGCCAGGGCGCCGGTGGCGGCAAAGACCGCTACGCCGGCATAGTCGAGCAGCAGGATCGGATTCATCGCAGTGTCCCCGCGGGCCGGCTACGCCCCGAAGGCCGGGCATCGGTCTTCAAGAAGGGGCATGCCATGACCGAACGATAGAACACGATCGGGTTTCGGCGAAGTGTCTTCGCAATCCGGGCCGGGTCTTGCGTCGTTGACCGTCGTCACACGCGCGGAACGCGGAACGCGCAGGCTCAAGCGTCCTTTTCGGCCTGTTCGTTGACCGGGCCGGGTTCGGCTGCCGCCGCCTTGGGGCCGCCCTTGGCCACACCAACCATCGCCGGGCGCAACACGCGCTCGCCGATCACGTAACCGCTCTGCACAACCTGTACCACCGTGCTGGCGGGAACGTCGGGGTTTGGAACCTCGAACATCGCCTGATGAAAATTCGGGTCGAATTTCTCGCCATCGGGCTCGATCTTCTTCACCCCATGGCGCTCGAGCGTCGCGTGCATGGAGCGCTCCGTCATTTCAACGCCCTCGATCAGCGCGACAAGACCCGCCTCGCCCCGCTCGCGCGCCTCTGCGGGCACGGCGTCGATCGCCCGACGCAGATTGTCGGAGACCGTCAGCATGTCGCGGGCGAAATTGGCGATCGCATACGAGCGCGCGTCCTGGACGTCGCGCGCGGTACGCCGGCGCAGATTCTCCATCTCGGCGGCGAGGCGCAGGGCGCGATCCTTCAGTTCCTCGTTTTCCTTGGCAAGCTTCAGCAACGCTTCCCGCTCGGCGGCGAACGCACCGTCCTGATCGGCGTCGGCCGCATCGGCCTCGCCGCCCATTTCGGCATAATGGCTTTTCGCTGTTTCCATGTCGGGCGTGGCGGCCTGGTCGTCGGTGCCGCGCTCGTTCTTCGGATGGTCGTTCATCGACTGATCCCGTGTGTCACAGAGTTCTCGGAGTTGAGCCCGATATCGATGCTTGCGACCGGAAAATCAAGAGGCGCGGTCGTCGACGGTCTGTCGGGCCGATCCGGCGCGAGCCTATTTCATCAGCCGCGACAACACCTGTGCGGTATAATCGACCATCGGCACGATGCGGGCATAGTTGAGCCGGGTCGGCCCGATCACGCCGAGCGCGCCAACCACGCGCGCTTCCTTGTCGCGGTAGGGCGCGACCACCAGCGACGAGCCGGACAGGGAGAACAGCTTGTTTTCCGATCCGATGAAAATGCGCACGCCGGAGCCTTCCTCGGCCAGGTTGAGCAGCTGAACCAGCCCTTCCTTGGTCTCCAGATCGTCGAACAGATGCTTGAGCATCTCGATATCGTCGGGCGCGGTCAGGTTTTCCAGCAGATTGGCGCGCCCGCGCACGATCAGCCGCGCCGGCAGGCCGGCATCGGCGCCGGCCCATACGGCCAGACCCTTTTCAACCAGGTCCTGGGACAGGGTGTCGAGCGCGGCGCGGGTCTCCTCGAGCAGGCGGGCGATGTCGGAGCGCGCCTCGGCCAGGGTCTTGCCGCGAATATGGGCGTTGAGGAAGTTGGACGCCTCGTGCAACTGCGCCGCCGTCACGCCCGCCGGCAGATCGACGATACGGTTTTCGACGTCGCCGGATTGCGACACCAGCACCGCCAGCGCCTTGGTCGGCTCGAGCTGGATGAACTCGATATGTTTGAGCGCGGTTTCGTGCTTGGCGGCCAGCACCAGCCCGGCGCCGCGCGACATGCCCGAAAGCATCTGGCTTGCCTCGGTGAGCATGTGTTCCAGCGAGGCGTCGCTGCCCGAGGCCTTGACCTGGGCCTCGATCACGCGCCGCTCCTCCTCCGAGAGGTCGCCGATCTCCATGAACGCGTCGACGAAGAAGCGCAGCCCTTTCTGGGTCGGAAGCCGCCCGGCCGAGACATGCGGCGCATAGACCAGGCCGAGATGTTCCAGGTCGCTCATGACGTTGCGTACGGTCGCCGGCGACAGCGAGGACGGCAGCATGCGCGACAGATTGCGCGAGCCGACGGGTTCGCCGTCACGCAGATAGGTGTCGACGATCAGCCGGAAAATGTCGCGCGAGCGCGCATCGAGATTCTGCAAGGTCTTGTCGATCAAGGGTTTGGTCATCTCCGCAGCACGATCCGCCATGCCTATGAGAACTGTTAACATATAGGCGCGCCCGTCGGCGGAGCAAAGTGCCGACGAGGCATTGCCGACAAAACCCGGCCGAGGCCGGATTTTCTTTGCGTCGCGGGTTTGGGCTCGCTACAAGCCCACTTCTTGCATGAAAAAAGCGGAAAACAGAGTGATGCGTCCTTCCAAGCGGAAGCCCGACGAAATGCGCGCCGTGAGCTTCGAGCGCGGCATTTCGAAACATGCCGAAGGCTCCTGCCTGGTCAAGTTCGGCGACACCCATGTGCTGTGCACGGCGAGCCTGGAGGAAAGGGTTCCGCCATGGCTGCGCAATGCGGGCCGGGGCTGGGTCACCGCAGAATACGGCATGTTGCCGCGGTCGACAGGCGAGCGCATGCGCCGCGAATCGACGGCCGGCAAGCAGGGCGGGCGCACGCTGGAGATCCAGCGTCTGATCGGGCGGTCGCTGCGCGCGGTCGTCGATCTGGAAGCGCTCGGCGAAGTCCAGATCACCGTCGATTGCGATGTGCTGCAGGCCGATGGCGGCACCCGCACGGCCGCCATCACCGGCGGTTTTATCGCGCTGCACGACTGCCTTTCGTGGATGGAAGCGCGTAGCATGGTGTCGGTTTCCAAGGTGCTGAAGGACCAGGTCGCGGCGATCTCCTGCGGCATTCACGACGGGCAACCTGTTCTCGATCTCGACTATGTCGAAGATTCGGCGGCGGGCACCGACGCCAATTTCGTCATGACCGGCAAGGGCGGTATCGTGGAGATCCAGGGCACGGCCGAGGGCGAGCCGTTCTCCGACGACCAGTTCCAGGAACTGATGCGGCTTGCCCGCAAGGGGATCGGCCGGCTTGTCGAATTGCAGAAGATGGCAATCGGATAGATAGGACGGACAGTGCAACCGGCGGCGATTCTTGAATCCGCGCTCTATGTCGACGACCTCGACGCCGCCGAGGCGTTCTACAGCGATCTGCTCGGTCTCGCGCGTATTGCCAAGGACGAGGGCCGGCACGTCTTTTTCCGCTGCGGTAGAGGCGTCGTGCTGCTTTTTAACGCCGCAGCCACCGAGATACCCCGCGCGCCGGGCGCCGGGCTGCCGGTGCCGCCGCATGGCGCCCATGGGCCTGGTCATCTCTGCTTTTCGGCGTCGGCGGTCGAGATCGAACGCTGGAAGGCGCATCTTGAGGCCGCGGGCGTGGCGATCGAGGCCGATTTCGAATGGCCGCAGGGCGGCCGGTCCATCTATTTCCGCGATCCGGGCGGCAATTCGCTGGAATTTGCGGAACCGAGAATCTGGGGGCTGTGAATGAGGCGACTGGACGGCGGAAAACTCGTCGTGGCGACCCACAACAAGGGCAAGCTGGCCGAGATTTCGGAACTGATCGCGCCCTATGGGCTCGAAGCGCGCTCGGCCGGCGATTACGGACTGCCTGAGCCGCCGGAAACCGGGACCAGCTTTGAGGAAAACGCCCTGACCAAGGCGTTGGCCGCGGCCTCCGCGACGGGCCTGCCGGCGCTGTCGGACGATTCGGGGCTGGTGGTCGACGCGCTCGATGGACAGCCCGGCGTCTACACCGCCGACTGGGCGGAACGACCCGACGGCTCGGGCCGCGACTTCCTGATGGCGATGCAAAAGGTCGAAACGCTGCTGCAGGACAGGGGCGCGACCACGCCGGACCGGCGCACCGGCCGGTTCGTCGCCGTCTTGTGCCTGGCCTGGCCGGACGGCCACGCGGAATATTTCCGCGGCGAGGTCGAGGGCACGCTTGTGTGGCCACCGCGCGGCGACAAGGGGTTCGGCTACGATCCCGTGTTCAAGCCCGACGGCTACGACCAGACCTTCGGCGAGATGACGGCGGGCGAGAAACATGCCTGGGAACCCGGGCGCGGCGATCTCGGCCTGTCGCACCGGGCGCGCGCCTTCGCGCGTTTCGCCACCGCGATGCTGGAGACCGCATGAGCGATATCGACCGCTCGCCAGGTTTCGGGGTCTATGTCCATTGGCCGTTCTGCGCGGCCAAATGCCCGTATTGCGACTTCAACAGCCATGTCCGCCATCAGCCCGTCGACCAGCAGCGCTTTGTGCGCGCCTTTGCAACCGAGATGGCGCATATGCGCGCCCGCACCGGTCCGCGCGCCGTCACCAGTATCTTTTTCGGTGGCGGTACGCCGTCACTGATGGAACCGGCAACCGTCGGTGCGATACTCGAATCGATCAATCGCAATTGGAGCGTCGACGACGATGCCGAGATCACGCTCGAGGCCAATCCTTCGTCGGTCGAGGCGCAGCGCTTTCGCGGCTATCGCGACGCGGGCGTCAACCGGGTCTCGCTCGGCGTGCAGGCACTCAACGACCCGGACCTGCGCTTTCTCGGCCGGCTGCACGACGTCGCCGAGGCCCGCCGGGCGATCGAGATCGCGCGCTCGACCTTCGCGCGGCTGTCCTTCGACCTGATCTATGCAAGGCCCGGCCAGACGCCGGAAGCCTGGGGCGCCGAGCTCGATGAGGCAATCGGGCTCGCAGCCGACCATTTGTCGCTCTATCAACTGACCATCGAACAGGGCACGCCGTTTTTCGCCCTGCATCAGGCGGGAAAGTTCGCGGTACCGGAGCCGGGTCACGCGGCCGCGCTCTACCGGCTGACGCAAGACGTGACGGCGGCGCGCGGCCTGCCGGCCTACGAGATTTCCAACCATGCCAGGCCCGGCGCCGAAAGCCGCCACAATCTCGTCTACTGGCGCTACGGCGAATATGTCGGGGTCGGCCCCGGCGCGCATGGCCGCTTCCTCGAAGACGGCGCGCGCACGGTGACCATTACCGAGCGCCTGCCGGAAAAATGGTGCGCGCTGGTCGAGGAAAACGGCCACGGCGTCGTCGACGGCGAGGTGCTTTCCCGATCGCAGGAGGCGGACGAGTTCCTGCTGATGGGGTTGCGACTGGCCGAAGGCATCGATCTTGCCCGCTACGAGGCGCTCGCCGGCAGGCCGCTTTCGCAACGACGCATATCCGTCCTGCAAGGCGAGCATCTCGTCGCCCCGATCGGCAACTCCAGGCTGCGCGCGACGCAGGCGGGCATGATCGTGCTCGACGCCGTGGTCGCCGATCTGGCACGGTAGGGTCTGCCCTGGACGGTCCGGGGCACACCGCCGAGGCCTGGTATCCAGCGCCCGGCCAGGTGGACATTCGGAAACGACGATGAGCGAGCGACCACAGCCAGAGCGCACATTCGTGATCGGCCAGGCCGCGCTGACGGCGCGTGCGCTGGAGCCGGCGCTTTACCTCGTTGCCACGCCGATCGGCAATCTCGGGGACATCACCATCAGGGCGCTGGAAACGCTGGCGGCGGCCGATATCGTTGCCTGTGAGGACACGCGCATTACCCGGCGCCTGCTCGAACGCTATGCGATCCGGCGCAAACCGATCGCCTATCACGAACACAATGCCGCGGAGGCCGGTCCGAAGCTGCTTGCCGCGCTCAAGGAAGGCCGCTCGGTGGCGCTGGTTTCCGACGCCGGCACGCCGCTGGTGTCGGATCCGGGCTTTCGCCTCGCGCGCCAGGTCCTCGACGCGGACGGCAAAGTCGTGCCGATCCCCGGTGCCTCGGCCCCGCTGGCCGGGCTGGTCGCCTCGGGCCTGCCGTCGGATTCGTTCTTCTTCGCCGGTTTTTTGCCGGCTAAGGCCGGCCAGCGTCGCACACGGCTCGCCGCGCTTGCCCCGGTTCCGGCAACGCTGATCTTTTTCGAATCGCCGCGCCGCCTCGCCGACACGCTGGCCGCGATGGCCGAGGCGCTGGGCGGGTCGCGGCAGGCGGCCGTCTGCCGCGAGCTCACCAAGGCCTACGAGGAGGTGCGGCGGGGCACGCTGGCCGAGCTTGGCCGGCACTACGCCGAGGCCGGCGCGCCGAAGGGCGAGGTGGTGGTGTGCGTTGCTCCACCCGCGGACGACGCGCCACACGCGCCGGAGGATGTCGACGCGCTGTTGCTCGAGCTCGCCGCCGAGATGCCTGCCGCCAAAGCCGCCGGCGAGGCCGCGCGCATGACCGGCGGCACGAAGACCGACCTCTATCGCCGGCTGATTGCGCTCAAGGCCGAAGCCGATGGCCGATGAGCCCTCCTCGCGGCGGCGGCGCGCCTATCGCCGGGGTCACCGCAGCGAGTGGCTGGCGGCGCTCGCCCTGACGCTCAAGGGATACCGGGTTGTCGCGCGCCGCTACCGGACGCGGCTCGGAGAGATCGACCTGATCGCCCGGCGCGGCGATCTCGTCGCCATCGTCGAGGTCAAGGCACGGCCGACGCTCGCAGCGGCGATGGAAGCGGTGGGACCGCTCGCGCAGCGGCGTATCGAGGCGGCCGCCGACATATGGCTGTCGCGGCAGACCGATTTCGCCCGGCTGTCGATCCGCTTCGACCTGGTCGCGGTATTGCCGCGGCGCTGGCCGGTGCATGTCGAAAACGCGTTTTTCGGGCGCGGCCGGTAAGTCGCGCTCGTGCAAACGCCAGACAGGCCGGCAAAAGCTTCCCTTGCGTCATCCCGAACGCCGGATCATTCTTGAGAGAGTGCGGCGACTTCATTCTCAAGGGAGGAATGACCATGTGCCACCATTGCGTGATCGACAGCGTCAAGGACCGCATGCTTTCCCGGCGCGACTTCTTCAAGGGCGGCGCGGTCGCCGGCGCCGCCGCGGCCGCCACGCTCGCAGCGCCGGCGCCGCTATTTGCACAAAAGGCGATGCCGACCAAAGCCGAGGATCTGACCCACGATCTGTTCGAGGCGTTTCCGACCTTCTTCAACGAGCAGCAATTGTTCAAGAAGGTGGTGTTCAACTACGCCGAGCACAAATTCAATATCAACGAATGGCGCTTCAACGAGCATACCGGCACGCATCTGGATGCGCCGCTGCATTTTTCCGCCGACGGCAAATCGGTAGCCGAAATCCCCGTGGCGGACCTGGTCTGCCCGCTCGCCATTATCGACATCCGCCAGAAGGCGGCCGACAATGCCGACGCCCAGGTGACGCCCGACGACATCAAGGCCTGGACGGACGCTAATGGCGATCTGCCCGAAGGGGCGTGCGTGGCGATGCTGTCGGGCTGGGGGGCGCATCTGGAGACGGATAAGTTCCGCAATGTCGGCGAGGACGGCAAGACCATGCATTTCCCCGGCTTCCACATCGAGGCCGCGCAGATGCTGATGGAGGCGCCGTCGGTCAAGGGCATCGCGGTCGACACGCTGTCGCTCGATCACGGACCCTCGCCCGATTTCGTCGTGCATTATGCCTGGCTGCCGTCGGGGCGCTGGGGACTGGAATGCGTCGCCAATCTGGAGAGCCTGCCGGCGAGCGGCGCGACCCTGGTGGTCGGCGCGCCGAAGCTGCGCGGCGGCACGGGCGGCCCCTCGCGCGTCATCGCCATGGTGTAGCCGGCCGCCGATAGACCCGCCCTGGCGCCCGCGGACGGCCGTGCGGCGTCAGCGCCGGGAAACCCGCATCGGCAGCCCGCCCTCGGGCTGGGTTGTGAGTTTTTGCACCGGCCACGGCCTGGTTCCGGCGACCGTGTCGAAGCGGTAGCGCGACAACAGCACGCCGAGCGCGATCACCGCCTCCTGCATGGCGAAGCTGGCGCCGATGCACACGCGCGGTCCGGCGCCGAAGGGCAGATATTGATAGCGGTCGATGCGCTCGCGGTTCTGCGGCAGGAACCGCTCCGGCAAAAAGGCCTCGGGCTGGTCCCACAGCTTGCGGTGGCGGTGGATCGTCCACGGCATGACCTGGATCTGCGCGCCCTTGACGATCTCCAGATCCTCGAAACGGTCCGGCTCGATCGCCTCGCGGCTGATCGAGGCCGCCGGCGGGTAGAGCCGCATCGCCTCCTCGAAGGC
>MRWF01014145.1_pt1 | contig 15271 bp, 12 predicted proteins | sample 1013331 | NCBI WGS metagenome assembly MRWF01 (sample SAMN06117577, study PRJNA244670) | biofilm metagenome | biome: Water; feature: Cathode Biofilm; material: Biofilm; isolation source: microbial consortium enriched at the cathode of a solar microbial fuel cell | place: USA: District of Columbia ... | reverse complement strand
GCATCCTGGACAAGCGCCAGGAGCGATGCGTAGCTCCGGCCGCGAGACAGAACTCCGCTCGAAGGTCAGGACGCTCGTCGCCGAGTTCGGTCCCGATATCATCGCGACCGAAGATCCTCATCTGGACTGCCGCAAGCGCGGCCGGAGCTACGCATCGCTCCTGGCGCTTGTCCAGGATGCGCAGGACCAGCCCGCCCGCCACATTCCGCTGCAACGCATCCAGCTCTACCGGAACCAGATCGAGGAGGCCCAGGCGCTGGTCGGGCGGTTCACGGAAATGGCGGCCTACCGGCCGAACCGGGCAATCCCCGCCAACACGCTTCGGAGGTATTTGCTGTACTTCGAAGCGCTGTCCTACGCGGCGCGGGTCCTGGACGCGCCGCGCCAGGGAGATGCCGGATGAACCGGGATCCCCTGGACAGCTCACCTTGGGCCGGGCTCGACGGCGATTTACTTCGCGGCCCTGGCCTGCCGGCCTTTGCGGCCGAGACCGATCGATTTCGCCATCTCCGCGCGCCGTTTCGCGTAGTTCGGCGCCACCATCGGATAGGCGGCCGGCAGATTCCACTTCGCGCGGTAATCTTCCGGGGTCATGCTGTATGGGGCCGTGACCGCTTGGGCAGCAGCCGCTCATATGGCGCTGACCAAGACGGCCACATTGCGTTCGCATCTCCATCCGCATTGGTTCAGAAGAACCGGATGGCAGCCCGCAAGCACTGAAATTTTCTCAGGGCTGATCAATTCGAAATGCATCTACGCCGTTACCCAGCCATGATTCATCCAGCAAATGGAGCATGGGCGCTGGCGGCCGGAACACCGGTCCGAAATCCCCGATCGTCGTGAACAACAGCCAGGGGGCATGCGCGCCGGCGATGTCCGCAACTTTCAGCATCCGCGCGATCTTCCGCTCATCGGTCCCGACGACCAGCACGATCACCGGTGCGGTCAGCTTGAGGTGGTCCCGGTAGAGCCCCCCACCAACATAGGCCCGATACTGCGCCAATGAGCGTTGCCAGCTCTTGCGGTTCCAGTTGCTTGTGGTCATGGGTTCGGTGCCGCGGTCGGCCTCGACGAGGAAGAAGCGGTATCGCGGTCCGGCATCGGTCAGGTACTCGAGCCCGAAGAGCGCATCGGGAATGAGGTCCCTGGATACGGTCTTGCCCGATTTCGGGTCCTCGATCGGGGTAGGGAAGCGCAGCTGGGCCCCTGCCCTCTCGAGCACCCGCCAGCCCGGTATGAACTTCAGGTCCTCGCGAGCCAGGGTCGCCAGCTCGATGGAGGCGGTAATGCAGGCGGTCATGAAGCCATGCAGCCAGGGGCCCGAGGGCCGCGTCGCATAGGGTGAATGGAGGCCTGTTTCCTTCAGCGCCGCAACCGAAGCCTGAGTCAGATCGTAGACAAGCTGATTGTAGCGACTGTCGATCGTGCGGAACTGCTGCAGGGGCCGTGAAAGATAGGTGCCGCCATGACGGGTTTCGGCTTCGTTGAAGAGGTCCGTCAGGCGCTCCCTGGCCCGCTTCTCGTTTATGTACTCGCCTGCCGAGAAGCCGTGCAGATATGAGGACGGCAAGGGCCCGTGCTCGTGGATCTTCCGGAACCACAGGAGATCACGAGGCTGCGGACTGATGCGCTTGCCGGTCGAGATCGGCCGCAACCGCTTGCGGCGCTGGATAGCGTCAAATCCGGGCGCCGGCTCCGCCATCTACCAGGTTGGCGTCGCGTCGGTGGCCGATGAGCTCTCAGCCGCGGGTTGCGGAGATGCTGCCTCCGAAGTGTCCTTGACCTTCGCTTTCCGGTCACTCGCCCCGGCCGCCTCGACGCTCGGCCTGCCAAGTTCAGAATAGTGCACCGCGTAGCGCGCCCGCATGCGCTCCTGAAGATGGCGCCGGGCCTCGGCGGACATCTGCGCCCGGGCTTCCAGTTCGCCGAACGGGAAGGACAACGGCAGCGCGTGGCTGGTGGCGCCTCGCACATAGGCGGCAAAGCTGCCCTTGGGCTGGTTCTCGATCAGCGCCGGATCGCAATGGAGCATCGGCGCCAGGGCGCGCGCATCCTTCGCCGAGACGCCGCCGGCGAATTTGATCGCCGTATTGGCGGCGAAGGCTTCCTGCAGCTTGGGCTCAAGCTGTCCCAGATACTGGTGCGCGAGCACCATGCCGACACGGTACTTCCGCGCCTGACTCAGGATGATGCCGATATTGCGGTCGAAATAGTCCGCCGCCTCGTCGATATAGACGAAGGTCGGCATGCGTTCCTTCTCCGACAACGTCGCGCGCTCCTGCGCGGCCTGGGCGATCATGGCGATGAAGAACCGCCCGAAGATCTCGGTGCCCTGCTCCTTCAGGAGATCCTTCGCGGTGTTGATCAGAATAACCTTGCCGGCGTTCATCTCCGCGAAGAGGTCCAGCTTCGATCGCGGATGGGAGAACATCCGCTCGAAGGTCTGGTTTTCCAGGATGCCCCAGAGGCGGCGGAGCACCTGCTTCTTCGTCTGCTCGAACTCCTTCGACGTGAACTCGGTCTCGAAGAAGTGCCGCGCGGTGCCGGTCAGCTTCTCGATGTGTCGGGCGAACCTGACCTCGCTGCCCGGCTCCATCAGCTCGCGCAGCGTATGGATGGTGGCGTCCGGGATATGGAGCATGAGACGGGTCACGTACCGGAAGATGACGCTCTGCTTCTGGGTCATCTCCGCGGCGAGCAACGAGCCCAGGACGAAGTCGTAGAGTTCCAGGATGGAGTTGGTGAGCCGCTCCCGCTCCAGCGGCGCATAGCCCTGGAGCCGTTCGATGCCGACGTCGAAGAGATTGAGCGAGACCGGCCATTCGACATCGGTCGGGTCGATCACGACAATCCGGTCGGCAAGCGCCCCGCCCCCTGCGAACTCGCCCAGTCCGGAGATGGTACGGATAAGATCGCCCTGGCTGTCCAGGACCACCACGCTCCGCTCGCCGCGCGCCACCGCTTCGAGATCATGGCCGATCAGATATTGCAGCGTCTGTGTCTTGCCGTGTCCCGAACCGGCGACGATGTGGTGATGCTCGAAGCGGGCTTCGGTCGGGATCGTGAAGGGCAGCTCCTGATCGAAGAGCTCGAGCAGCGGCGTGCCGCCGAGATAGGTTGCGGCCAGTTCCGCCGGATCGCCGATATCCGACTTCGACGGCATCTTGGGCGTGCGTTGAAAGGTCCGCGGATCGGCGGCCGGATTGCCGCCCGAGGCCGCCACCAGATTGCGTTCCAGCCGGGCGACGTGCCGGGTGAAGAGCCCGGCCTCCGCCAGTTCGTCGGTGCAGATGGCGGCGCAGACGGATTCCGTCAGCCGGCCGACATCGCCGATGCTGCGGATCAGCGGAGCCGGGGCGGGAATGCCGTTCTCTATCTCGCTGTCGGCCGAGAGCGCCGGACAGGCCTCGTGAAGCCGACCCACGATTTCGGCGAAGGTGTCGATCAGCAGGGATCGGACCTGCGGGAGATCCTCCAACAATTGCCGCTGGGCGTTCAGTTCATCGCGCAGCGCCCAGAGCTCGGAGACCGAGCCCCGGTCCTCCCATCGGGGCTCGGGGAACTGGAACAGACCTTCATAGTCGAAGGTCCTTTTGATAAAGCGGAGCACGACCGCGCGCTGAGGATGATCGTCCGGTAGGTCCAGTCGGGCCAGGACGTCCGATGTCAGCTCCTCGATCAGAACCTCACGCCCTTCCGGCGAACGCAGCCCATGGCGGCGGAACAGGCCCTCGACGCGATCGAAAAGCTCCTGGGTCACCTGCAGATCGCCCGGCCGGAACAGCCCGTGGATGAAGGCGTGCGTCCGGGCGGCGAGGTGGAGCGGCATCAGAGCCCTCTGAGGATGACCTGCCGGGCCTCGTCCTTGGGCAGCGGCTCTATTCTGTGGCTCTCGGTGCCGTCCCAGTGTTTGGCGCTTTCCATGACCTGGCGGAGATAGCCGGTGATGGTCTCGAGCCAGGCTTCCTTGCGGGCCAGCTCGATTACGCTCGGGCAGCTGAAATGCCGCCCGTGCAGCAGATCCTTGACGAAGATCGTCTCGCGCTTCTCGTGGAAATACCAGTAGCCGGCGCCGATGCCGCCTGCGAGCCCCAGGACGACGCCGATGGTCATGCCGATGAAGACGGCAAGCAGGCTTCCCACCACGAAAAAGACCAGCAGCCCGATGATTCCCGCATTGCGAAGCAGCTTCGGCTGGATCGCGGCAATCAGAATTGCGTCATCAAAGCGGTAGCGCTTCACGAGTTCCTGCTCGCCCGCCTCAAGCTCGACCTTCGCCCACAGCTTGAACTGAACCTTGGCGAGCTTTCCCTCTGTCTGCTCGCGCCGAAACAACAGGTCCATCACGCCCTCCCTTATAGGATGTATATATTGGGGGCACCTCACCTAAAGATCGTCAAGGCACAATTTCCTTCATCAAGAGCAGAGAGGGGCAGAGCCACACGCCGGCGATCTCGTGACGCGGCCGGCATATCGCGAATTTTGTAGATCTAACGGCCGCGCGATTCCTGAAAGGAAGCGCATGAAGTCGCAGCCCACCGAAACGTTCGCTGGCGCCGCCATTTGGATAGATGTGATCCCATGGATGGGGATCGGGACGGCAACGCTATAGGGATACAGGAGTCTAAGCCCATCGCTCGCCACCCGTCATGACCTCGACCCACCCAATACCCCGTCGTTTCGAACGCAGATGTCCAACCACGTTGGAATTCGGACCATAACCAGGTCGCCGCCACCCCCAGCTCATGGAACTCTTACGCTCAATCTCGGTGGATTCGTTCCGCACCGGTCGGATGTTGGCGCTATCACCTCGGAAAGCCCGGATCGCGATGGGGGCGCTGGTCCGGGGCCGAATAAGCTTCCCACAAGACGATCGAAGGTTCAGATTGGGGGCACGCAGTCGTCTCAAGTTACTGTTTCAATCTGCAGCCAAACATGGCCAGTGATCCGACCAACGCATGCTGCGCCCATGTCTTTAGCCATGCGTCTCAGAACAAGCCATTGCCTAATGGCGGAGGGCGGTAGTTCGCAGATAGCCACCTCGTCCCGGCCGCTTCGACGCCTGGCCAGCAGAAGCCCTTTACGCAGCAGAAGGGGTATGATACCCGTTCTCGGCGGCAGAAAGGGTATCAGACCCATTCTATGGGAGGTGGCATCTGCGTTATGTAACGACACCTGTCGCCGTACGCCTGACGGGGCTTTCTACTGAAAAGCTCCGCGAGTGGAGTAGTCGGCGAGCCCTCATCCCGGCCGACATACGTCCCAAACAGAAGGGCTCTCCGGCCAAATTCACTTGGCAGACCGTGCTGATGCTGAGGCTGGCGGTTGTCTTGCGTGACCACTTCAATCTCGAGCTACAGGCGCATAAGCCCTTTTTTGCGCAACTTCGACAGGGTCTTCGCAAGCGGTCGTTTATCACATTGTGGGGACAACGACTTGTGCTGTGTCCTGTCGGCTGGGATTTCATTGAAGAGGGAGCCCCCCTCCCCGAGGGCGACGTACTGCTGCTGGAACTCGATCCGCATCTGCATGTTCTGCGGGACGGGTTCGCCCTGCCGGACGCAGCTGCAGCGCGCGGACAGCTCGATCTGTTTTCTTTGCCGAACCTTCGACGCGCCGACCAGGCAGCGACCGTGGCCGAAGGCGTAGGAACGGATCGAAGGTGGTCGGCATGAGCGCGTACCGCACATCGGCCTGCATCCGACGGCTATCGCCTTTGCCCATCGCCATTGTTCCTGTTATGTTCTTTTCTCTGTACATGGGACGAAAGGAACTACTGTGAGCCCGGCATCGATGCAGGACTGGCTAGAAAGGCTCGGCTATACCGCCGAGCCTGCCGTCTTACATCGCCGCGATGAGGCGGTTCCAGAAACCCACCCCTACGCATTGGAGATAAAGACCCTCCTCAAGCAAGATGGGGCCATACGGGCTCACGCTGTCTTCGACGTAGAGAGTGTGCCTACTGTCGTGTTCGTCGGTGACGACGGTGCCCCCCTGTCACAACACGCCCTCGACGAAACGCGCAAACGCATCTGGAATCAGAATCTCGCCACGGTGGTGATCGAAGTGAAGGGCGAGAAGGCACTCGCCTTACCCGCCCGAAAGCTGCGCAATGCTGGCGAGCAGCTCTTCATACAAGATGCCAGACCGGACGGACCTTTCTCCGCCCTAGACATTGCCTCGGCCAATGTCACCCGCCGCGTGCCGAACTGGTTCGACGTCAAGGCACGCGTAGACCGCAAGCTGCTCGCCAACCTCTCCACCGTCGTTTCGAAACTGGCAGAGGGCGGCCTCTCCGGGACCACTGTGGATCATGATGTCCGGCACTTGGCCGAACTCCTAATGGGACAGGTGCTCTTCGTCTCCTACCTCGAACACCGCGAGATTGTAGGTGCCACCTACCGCAACCGCCGACGAGTGGTGCCGCTTCACGAGCTCATTGCGGAAGGTGACCGCCAAGGCTTGCGGGCTCTGATCGATTCATTGAGGTCGGATTTCAACGGTGACTTTCTCGGCGACGATCGTCATGACCCCTGGACCGCGCTAACTGACGGTGGCTTCCACCTTATCAACCAGTTTCTCCGTCGTACGGACATGCGTACGGGCCAAGGCGACTTCTGGAACTACGATTTCAGCTATATCCCTGTCGAGCTGCTCTCTGGACTGTATGAGTCCTTCCTCTCTGCAGAGCAACAGGCTAAGGAGGGCGCTTACTACACACCCCGTCACCTGGCTATGCTGGCCGTCGATCAGGCCTTCTCAAGCTCACCCGATCCATTGTCAGAAACAATCTTCGACGGCGCATGTGGTTCGGGAATCCTTCTGACCACAGCCTACCGGCGCCTTATCGCCCTGTCGGAGGCCCGCGCAAGACGCCAATTGCGCTTCGGCGAACGGGCAGACTTGCTCAAGCGCCGCATCTTCGGTGGTGACATCAACTTCATGGCCTGCCGCGTCACAGCATTTAGCCTCTACCTTTCGTTGCTGGAAGGCCTCAACCCGGCGGACATCATGGAGGCCCAGGAGCGTGAAGGCACACAATTGCCTTCGCTGAATGGCGCGAACTTGACCCATGGCGAAGAGGCAGCGGACTTCTTCCGCGACGAGCATGCCTTCAACGACAAGCGCTTTTCACTGATTATCTCGAACCCACCCTGGGCGGAGCCAGAGGGTGCGTCGCGGACGTCCGCAGACGCGTGGACGGAGCGTGTGGATGCGCCGTTTGTCCGCCGCCAGATTGCTGGCGCCTATGCGCTGCGTGCAATCGACTTTCTCGAGACCGGTGGCCGAGTCTGCCTCATTCTTCCCATCGGCCAGTTCCTCGGACCATCCAGTGCTGATTTCGTATCGCATCTGCTAGAGCAATATCGCCCTTTGCGCCTGATCAATTTCGGCGATTTGCAAGGGCTGCTCTTCCCGACCGCCGAGAATACGTGCCACGTCTTTCTTGGTGAGGCTCGGCCAGAGCGCCTTCCGGGCCGGATCCCGTTCGACGAGACCTTTGAATACTGCGTGCCCAAGGCGGACATGAGCCTCGCGCTCGGTCGGCTCACCATGCAGTCGGCGGACAAGCACCGGCTACAGACGCGCTCAGTGGCGGAAGATTCGCAGCTTCTCGTAACGATGATGTGGGGCGACGCCAACGATCTCTCCATATGGACCCGTTTAACCGCACGCGGCACCTTTGCCGATTTCTGGCGCGGCTCGCGGGAGTTTCGCCGGTGGGTCTACCGTAAGGGCATCCATTTGAACGACAGAAGCCGCGAGCCCGTCAGCGCCGCCCCGCTGCGCGACAAGCGGTTCGTGCCCGTAGCCGCCTTGAGCGCGGGCTCCCCCGTGCTGCATCCCGATCTCCTCAGGGCCTGGCCTGAAAATCAGGACACTGTGGTTGGCTTGAACGATTCGGTGCTGGCCGTGTTCGACGGACCGCGCGTGCTATTTCCGGATGGCTTCTCCAGAGAGCAGCTCAACGTTCGAGCTGTCTACTACGATGGTCCGGCGACGTTCACACATAGTATCGGCGTAATTTCGGGCACACAGGAGGATGCCAAACTCCTACAGTTCGTTGCCGTCTATCTGCGTTCCAGTCTCGCGCGCTACTTCCTGATGATGCGCGGCTGGAAAATGCTCTGCGAACGCAACGGCGTTCATCTCACCGATGTCGAAGCGTTTCCCTTCTTCACTCCCGACAACGCCCCGAATCCGGACGCGGCGACCGAAGCATTAGTGAGTGTATCTCGTCATGTTGGCAAGATCGCCAACCTCCCGGAACTTGAACAGAGCAGGCGGTATGACTCCCTGAAGTCGGAGCTCGATCACGCAGTCTTCACCTATTTCGGCCTCACGCCCGAGGAGCAGACGCTGGTTCGCGAAACTGTTGATATCTTGATGCCGTCCATACGACCTCGCGGATTCAAGAGTCTCGACACACCGGCTCAGCACACCACTCAGCCCGATGATTTTGCGGTCTACGCACGCGCACTCGCAGAGACCCTGACTACATGGCGGAGCCGAACACGCGGCAAGGGTCGCTTCCAGGTCGACGTCGTGGCCAGCGACCCTCGGCGCGCCGGCCCCTCCGGGATCGTTCGCATAACCTACAAGGAAAAGCCCACCGGGGCGCCTATCGTGAACACCGCAGTAAATGACGATCTCGTTCTCCAGACGCTGAACCAGCTTCGCGTCTCCGGTCTCAGAGCTATTCCCTTGGGAGAATCCCTATCCCTGGTTCCGGATGCACATATCTGGGTCGACCGATCCCTCTATCTCGTTCGCCCCCTCAGCCAGCGCAATTGGACCGTTCGCCAAGCCCTGCGCGATGCTGAGCAGATCGTAAGAACGGTTCAGTCGCATGGAGCTTCTGGCCAGTTGGGGGTGCCCGCGTGACGGCGACGGCTGAGTGGCTTGCGGCCTTTCCCATTCAACCTGCAAGGGAAGCCGTCGAGGCACTCCGTGAGGCTTGGTCGGAGCTATCCGAGCGACCGCGCTCCGACTTCAACCCCAAGACCAAAGAGACGGCACTGACGAAGCGGCTCAAGGTTTATGTCGAGAACTACACGGCGCGCCAACGAGGCCTTCTCGGCATGTGGGCAGCCGAAGACATCATAGGAGAGATCGATCCGGTCACCGGCGAAATGATCGAGGAACGCAGAACCGATATCGTCTATGGCTGGAACGACGAGGCCCAAGATCTGAAGCTCGTGTTCGAGTTCAAGCGCCTCGGTAAACAGAAGCGCCATCGAGATCACTATTTGCGCGAGAACGGATTGACGCGGTTCGTCACTGGCATTTATAGCCGCCGTCAGGCAGTCGCCGCGATGGTCGGCGTTCTTCTCGATCCGGAATGCGACGTAGTTCCGCCAATCAGAAAGATGCTCGCTGACAAAGACCTGTCCGACGAGTTGAAGCTACGGCCAGCAGCCGACGGTACTCCGTTCATCCAACCCTCGCTACTGTTTGAAGCGGCGAACTTCGATACGGAGCATGAGCGAGACCCAGCTCTAGCACCCACCCACGGCCATATCCGCGTCGCACACATTTTTCTATCGTTCGGCTACCCAACCACAACCCAGAAATCAAAAACGAAGAAACCAAATTGAACTGATCAAGGCTTAGCAGGCTGTTGAAGAAGTCGGTGGAGCGCCGGGCGGCAACGCGATTCACTCGATTGGCGAGATCGCCGAGCGGTTCTTGGATGCGGTGCTGGCGCAGCCGCGGGTGGCGCGGCTGCCGCCTACAATCTGGTCCGGCTTCCCAGGCTGCTGGCGCAGGCATCGCCATGACCGCGCCGATGAACTGCCAGCTGATCGGCCGACCTGCTCGACGACGGCACCCTTGAGATCGAGTTCGCCTACCATCTCGGCAACGAGGCCGTCCTCAAAGCCGTTCGTGGGCCTTCTTCAACAGCCTGCTAGTTTTCTGGGGTTTCCGAGTGCCAATTCGAACAGGGATATGACCGTCCAGTCTGTCGACCAAAGAAAGAAGAGACGGCCGGGCTGTGCACGCCCGGCCGCCCAGCTCCTGCATTCAGGAGTGTCGGACAGGTTCGTCCCGGCGGTTCAGCCGTTCCTGAAGCCAGTCGAGCACCTCGTCCTCAACCCATCCCACTCTGTTGGGGCCGATCTGGACCCGCTTGGGGAACTTCCCGGCCTTCTCCAGCCGTGCGACGTGTTGTGGCGAGTACAGAACCAGCTCCTTCAGCTGACGCTTCGACAGTATCCTCATCACGATGCTCCTTGATGGAGAAGCATCGCGATGCCCCTGGTTACGACAATACCCACGGGTGCAGCGATGGTATCAGTCGGCGGCCTCAGACGCGAGCACTTGAGCAGTCTTGCCACTTAGCGTCGCAATGAAATCAGCCCACGCGTCCACTGCACCACGCTTTTCGTCGGCGAAGTCATGGCGTTGATATACGGCGACAATGCCCCCGAACGTCCCGCTGGTATGATTCAGGAGCTTCTCGACCACATGAATGCCGACACCGAGCCGCGCCATCCCGGATGCCGCTGTCCGTCTAAGGTCATGAATGCGCCAGGGCGGTAGCACCACTTTCTCAGGATCCTCACCGCGTTCCTCGGCCATGCGCTGAAGTTCCACGAGCATCGCCGCATCAAGCCGGTTCTTTGCACGGCCAAAGCCGGAAGCGGGCCGCTCCTTCTCCTCGTTCTCGGTGTCACGGGCAAACCGCGCAGGGAACAGCAGGCTTGAGCTCTCCTTGCTTTCGAGCTCGGTGATCAGATCAAGGGCTGCCTGGCTCAACGGCACATCATGGGGTTTGCCGTTCTTGGTCCGCTCACCGGACAGGCGCCACAACTTGTCCTGCAGATCGAACTCGGCCCAGGCGGCCGAGGCGACCTCGTCGCGTCGCTGAGCGGTTAGAAGGAGCAATCGAAAGATTGTGCCGAACGGGTTGCCGGCCTTGTCGCATGCAGTGAGAAACGCGCGCAGTTCATCGTCCGTCAGCACCCGATCGCGCGCCCGCTCCTTCGCCGGAGGTTTGATCCCGGTCACGGGTGAAGTCTCTATCAGCCCCCGCTCGACCGCCCATCCAAATAGCCTGCGGACATTCGTCAATATCCGGTTCACGCCAACGGAGAGACCTCGCTCCTCGGCCTTGTCGAGAACCTCGAGAATGTCCTGCCGACCAATGTCCTTGATCTCCCGGTGACCGATGACCGGATAGAGATGCCGCTCGAACATACGGACGATCTCGTCGGCGGTTCGGTTCCGCGGCCGATGCCATTTCTCGATGAACTGCTCCGCCACCCGTTGGACGGTATCGGGCTCACGGCGTCGAGCCTCCAGCTTCTCGGCGGCGGGATCCCTGCCGAACTCCACTTCGTTTCGGGCATCCCGCCAGGCCTGTCGCGCCTCGGCAAGCGACATCGCCGGCCAACTTCCGAGCTTCATTCGCCGCTGTTTGCCGCGCAGGCGATAGAAGAACACCCAGCTCTTCCGCCCGCCATATGAGATACGGAGGGCAAGGCCCGGGTAGCCCTTGTCGAACTGGTCTTCCTGACCTTTTGCCGGCGGTTTGAGCCGCTCCACCACAGCGGCATTGAGGTTTCGTTTTGGCATCGCTCCAGGCTCCATCGACCTCCAAAGCGACACTAGGATACTTCTCTATAGGTAACAATAGGTAACACAGACGCGTTGCTCTGAGGTGTTCCGCTATGTCCAACCTTGGAACGGGTGTCGCAAGATTCTTTAATAATATCAGCTAGATATGAGTCTGTTTCGGGAATCTATGAGAACCTATGAATCGGTTCAAATAAAGACTGAAAATCCGCGTGTCGGTGGTTCGAATCCGCCCCTGGGCACCATTTTTCCCTCAAACATTCCCGGACGCCGCCAACCGATCGCCAGCGCACGCCCTCGTGCGCGACGTTCAGACCGCTGGCACGTAGTGATAGAGCCAGGTCTCCGAGAGCGTCCGGTCGCCCAGGCGGAGATGACAGCGGAGATCGACGCCCTCGCCGCCGCTCGTCGCAAGGTCGAAGACGGCGCGCCAGATATCCGTGCCGACGACCTTGACGACATAACGCCCGGAAACCTTGCCGCGCGAGGCGCTGACCACGGCCTCGACATCATAGCGCGGCGCCATTTCCGAGATCGGTCCGCCGCGGAAATCGATGACGAACTTCCTGACCGCGCTGGCGTCGGGCCGCGCCTGACCGGGCCTGCCGCCCCGGCCGGTCCGCGTGGCGACGACGCTGGCCACCGCATCCGGCGGATAGGGCTGGCGGTCACGCCAGTGCAGCCGGTAGGCGAACCGCATCGTATCGCCGGCGGCGATCGCTCCGGCGGGCGACCAGAAGGCGGCGATGTTGTCATGAATTTCGTCGTCGGTCGGAATCTCGAGCAGCTGCACCGAGCCCGGCCCCCAATCGTCTTTCGGCTCCACCCAGAGGCTCGGCCGCCGGTCGTAGAAGGCGCCGTCATCCTGATAGCTGGCGAAATCGCGGTCCCGCTGAACCAGGCCGAATCCCTTGGGGCTGGTGTCCTCGAAGCTGTGAAGACGGACCGTCGGAGGATTGGTCAGAGGACGGAAGATGCGCTCGCCGGCGCCGGTCCAGAGCGCCAGTCCGTCACTGTCGTGGACCTCCGGACGCCAGTCGACCGCCCGCCGGGGTTCGTTCTCGCCGAACCAGTACATGCTGGTGAGCGGTGCAAGGCCCAGGCGCCGAACCGCGCGCCGGAAGAACAGAGACGCCTCCACGTCCATGATCACGCCCTCCCCGGGCCGCGCGTCGAAGCGCCAGGCGCCGGTAACGCTCGGGCCGTCGAGCAGCGCATGAATGCGCACGCCCCCGGCCGCATCTGCGAGATCTTCCAGCCAGAACTCGGTGAATGCGGGGAACTCCTCGGCGCCCTGCACCGCCGTGTCGATGGCGACGCCGCGGGCGGAGAGACCGTATTGATCCGATTGTCCGGCGCTGCGGAAATAGCTCGCGCCCTGGAAGGCCAGCCAGTCGGACGGGCCGCCTGCCGGGTCCATGACACGGAACCCGGCGAACCCGAGATCCTCGGGCAGTTCGTCGGCGAGACCCGGCACGTCCCGTTCGAACATGTCGGGCCGGTAGACGATCTCGCGCGCCTCATCGCCTTCCACCCGATGAATACGCACCGGGGATGGCGCAAAGCGATGCAGATGGAAGAACCGGATCGGCGCCCCGCCCGGGCGAACGGTCCATGGCGAGGCTTCCGGCCGGAAGCGGATTTTCTGCACCGCGTCGAAATCGATGCGTTGAACGATGTCGGGTGCCGGGGTCGGGCGCGGCCTGAAGGCGTCTTCCGCCATCCGGCGGGCGCGGTTCCGGAGCCGGTCATAGCTGAAGGGAACCGCCCGGCCCGAAGACGACCGTGCAAGTGCGCCCCCGTAACCTGCGAGCCAGGCGGAACCCGTCAGCGCCGCCAGAGCCAGGAAGCTCCGGCGTGTGGCTCCTCTCGAACCGTCCATGTCAATGTCGACGCGCCAGCGCGCCGATTATTCCATCGCCCATCGGGCGATCCGCGTGACCACGCGGCTCGTGCGGCACAAGGAACAGACCGAGTCGCGCTGTCGCCCGTCCCGACGCGGCGCGGCCGGAAAGCACATCGATCGGCGCTGCCAGCAGCAGGCCGGCCAGGACCGGCGCGAGCCACAGGAAATGAACCGGTGCGAAGACCGACAACAGGACGCCGGCGCCCAGCGCGGCCAGAATTTCCCACCTGTACTGGCGCAACGCTTCGGACCATCGCATGCGGTCCGCTTCCCGCCTTTGCGGATTCCACGCGACCGAGCGGCCGGTCAGAACTTCGATGACGAAACGCGTGTGCAGGAACATGAGGATCGGCGCCAGCAACGCCGAGAAGATCATCTCCAGCAGAACGCTCGCACTCATGCGCAGGCCGCCGCCATGCCCGTTCCGGATCCGCCGGCTGCCGAGGCCATGGACAAGAGCCAGAAACTTCGGGCCCACCAGATAGACGACGGTCAGCGCCAGTACGGCGACGTCGCCGGAGATCGGCAGAGCCACGAGCGCCGCCCGCTGCGGCAGGGCATCGGCCAGCGCCGCAGCCGTCATCGTGGCAAGCAGCAGGAACCAGAGCGGCCCGGCGACATAGCCCATGATGCCGAGAACGAAATTCGCCCGGCTGATCCAGTTCAGTCCGGCCACCGGGAGCAGCCGCGCGTGCTGCAGATTGCCCTGACACCACCGCCGGTCGCGCGTGGCGAAGTCGGTCAGACTGGGCGGCCCTTCCTCGTAGCTGCCGTCAATGTCCGCATCGATGCGGACCTTCCAGCCGCGCCGGCGCAGCAGCGCAGCTTCGACAAAGTCGTGGCTCATGATGGGTCCGCCAAGCGGCGGCGATCCCGGCAGTTCCGGCAACCCGCAGGCGCCGGCGAATGCCTCCATGCGCATGATCGCGTTGTGGCCCCAGTAGAAGGCGGCGTCTCCCTGCGCCGCGGCCATTCCGGGGGTGAACACCGCCCCGTAGAACGAGTTGGCGAACTGCCGGATCCGGGCGAAGAGCGTCGCGCCATCACGCTCCAGGGGCCGGGTCTGCAACAGGCCGAGCTTCGGATCGGCCTCCATCTGTTCGACCAATTCGCCCATTGCGGCGGCCGTCATCAGACTGTCGGCGTCGAGCACGATCATGTAGCGGTAGCGGCCGCCCCAGCGTCGGCAGAACTCGGCGATATTGCCGCTCTTCTTGCCCCGGTTGTCGGTCCGGCGGCGGTAGAATATCCGCCCGTGCCCCGAAACCTCGGCGCACAGCCCTCGCCAGGCGCTTTCCTCGGCCGCCGCCACCTCGGGCCGGCGCGAATCGCTGAGGATGAAGAACTCGAAACCACCCAGCCGTCCTTCACGACGCAGCGATTCATGCATGGTCCGGATCCGGGCGAAGACCTCTGCAGGGTCCTCGTGGAAAACAGGCACGGCGATGACCGTCAGGAACCCGCCCTCAGTCGGCATCCCGGATGATTCAGTGCGCATGTCGGACGATGGCCGCTTGCGCGCAGATCCGACCTGCCACAATCCCAGACAGGCAAAGACGAAGCCCGCCGCCAGCATGGCATGCAGCGGAAGGATCAGAAGGAGAATCGACGCCTCGATCGCGCTGATGCCGTCGCCCCCAAAGGCAGTGACGAGCGCAGCGCTCACCGCCAGCGTCGAGACGGCGACGAAGGAGACGGCAACCGGCGCGGCCGACATGGCGGTCTAGCCGCGGACAGCGGGCAAACCGCGTCGCCGGAAGGCGGCGAACCGCCGAAGCCCGGCCA
>MRWF01000005.1_pt1 | contig 15481 bp, 11 predicted proteins | sample 1013331 | NCBI WGS metagenome assembly MRWF01 (sample SAMN06117577, study PRJNA244670) | biofilm metagenome | biome: Water; feature: Cathode Biofilm; material: Biofilm; isolation source: microbial consortium enriched at the cathode of a solar microbial fuel cell | place: USA: District of Columbia ... | reverse complement strand
GAGGGGTGCTCACCGGCGGCGATCAGGCCCGCGATGTGGGCCATGTCGACCATGAAATAGGCGCCGACGCTGTCCGCGATTTCACGGAACTTGGCAAAGTCGATCTGGCGCGGGATGGCGGAGCCGCCGGCGATGATCAGCTTGGGGCTATGCTCGGTGGCCAGCGCCTGGATCTGGTCGTAGTCGATCCGGTTGTCATCGCGGCGCACGCCGTAATGCACGGCGTTGAACCACTTGCCCGACTGGTTCGGCGCAGCACCATGGGTCAGGTGGCCGCCGGAGGCCAGATCCATGCCCAGGATGGTGTCGCCGGGCTGCAGCAGCGCCTGGAACACGCCCTGGTTGGCCTGGGAGCCGGAGTTCGGCTGCACGTTGGCATATTCGCAGCCGAACAGCTGCTTGGCGCGGTCGATCGCCAGGTTTTCGGCGACGTCGACATACTGGCAGCCGCCGTAGTAGCGGCGCCCCGGGTAGCCTTCGGCGTATTTGTTGGTGAGCACGGAGCCTTGCGCTTCCATCACCGCGGCGGAGACGATGTTCTCGGAGGCAATCAGCTCGATCTCGTCGCGCTGGCGGCCCAGCTCGGCCGTGATCGCGCTAAAAAGCTCAGGATCGCGCTCGGCGAGGGGCTGGGTGAAAAAGAGGTCTTTGGACATTCGGGGCTCCTGTCTATCCAGTCCAGCCAAGGCCCGCGGCCACGCAGTTCATCGACTGCATCAGCGGGACAGGCACTGTTGAAGGCTTTTCGGCGCGGTTCTCTTGCAGGAGCCGCACTTGGGTCTTGTGGATTTCGCGCAGCATGTTTTCGACGCGGCCAAAGCGGGCGCGCAGCCGCGGGAAGCGCAGTGCCAGGCAGCTGTCACCGGTCAGAAACAGGATCGCGTCGCAGGCCAGCTGATACTCCTTGCGGATGGACCCAAAGATGCGATCCCGGATTTCAGCGTCCTGCACCAGCGTGGCGTAACCGGCGGCAATCTCCATGTCGCTTTGCAGCAGGGTCTTTTCGACCTCATCCACCACCAGGCGGAACAGCGGCGAATTTGCGAACATGTCCTGCAGCACCGCCTCGCCGCGGGCACCACGAAATTTGCGGAAGCTGGCAACCGCAGAGCCGAAACCGTACCAGCCGGTGATCATGTGGCGGTTCTGCGACCAGGCAAAAACCCAGGGGATCGCCCGCAGATCCTCCAGCGAGCCGGCCCCGAAACGGCGGGCAGGGCGCGAACCGATCTTCAGCATCGCCAGCTCCTCCACCGGGCTGGCCTGTTGAAAATAGTCCAGGAAACCGGGCGCGTTCAGCAGGTTGGAATAGGCCGCCTGGGACATGCCTGCGAGTGCCTCGAAGGCGTCATCGAAGTCCGGGTTCACCGGCGGGGTGCCGTCTTGCAACGAATGGCGCAGCACCGAAGAGGCCATCAGCTCCAGCTGGTGCAGGGCGGTGCCGCGGTTGGCGTATTTGGAGCTGACCACCTCGCCCTGTTCGGTAATCCGCATCCGGCCCGCGATGGTGCCCGCAGGCTGGGCGGCAATAGCGCGTTCGGCAGGTGCCCCGCCGCGGGAGACCGAGCCGCCGCGGCCGTGGAAGAACACGGGCTTCATCCGGTGTGCCGCAAGGGTGCGGGTAATCAGGCGTTGCGCCTTCTCCAGCTCCCAGGTTGAGCAGAGGAAACCGCCGTCCTTGTTGCTGTCGGAATAGCCCAGCATCACCTCGATCCGGCTGTCGCTGGATTTCAGAGAGCGGCGCGCGAAGGGCACGTCCAGCAGGCCGTTCAGGATACCGGGCGCGGCGCGCAGGTCGCCAATGGTTTCAAAAAGCGGCACCACCTTGAGCGCGGCCTTCTCGGCGCCGAACCCGGCATAGCGCGCCAGCAGGTAAACCCCTAGCAAGTCATCGGTGGAGCGGGTCATCGACAGGATGAACGGCCCCATCGCCTGCGGGTCCTCCCCTGCCCCTGCATCGCGCATCAGCCGCAGCAGTTTCAGCAGCTCGCCGCTCTGCGGGCTCAGCTCATCCGGTGTCATATAGGGGAGCGAGGCGCTGCCCAATTCTCTGCGCAGGCGCGCCGACCATTCCGGGCTGCCAAACTCAGGCACTTCGCCCGAGCGCGCCCATATCTCCGTCAGTGTCTCCGTGGTCACGGTTGAGTTTTGACGCACGTCCAGCGTCACCGTCCGGAAGCCGAAGACATCAGCCTGCCAGCGGATCGGGCGGACATAGCGGGCCGCCAGGCGGTTGGCGCCGATTTCCTCAAGCGCCGCTTCCACTTCTGTCAGGTCGGTAACGAAATCGCCAAGGTGCTTATAGGCGCCAGTGCCCTCGGCAGCAGTGGCCCTGATCCGCGCCAGGATCGCGGTCAGCGCCTGGCGGAAGACTTCGCCGGGATTGCGGGCGGACAGTGCTGCGGCGCCGGGTGCTGCGGCAATGACCTTCGCCAGCCGGGCAGAGGTGGTTTCCGGCAAGGCAAACACCGCCGCCGAAATGGAAATCCGCTCCGCCGCGGTGGTCAGCGCCTTCTGATAGCGTTCCAGGATCGCTGCGCGGTTCGCGGTCAGGGCTGCTGCCGTGGCCTCCACCGTCACATTCGGATTGCCGTCGCGGTCGCCGCCGATCCAGGAATGGAATTTGAGGCAGGGCGCATCGGCGCTCTCGCCCAGCCTTGGTTCGGCCGCTGCGATGTAGCGTTCAAACAGCTGCGGCACCGCCTCAAACAGGCTGTCGCGGAAGAACTGCAGCCCCCATTGGATTTCATCCTGCAGGCTGGGCCGGTCGCGGCGCAGCTCGCCCGTCATCCACAACAGGTCGATTTCCGAGCGCAGATCCGCCAGCAGGCCCGCCCGCTCGCGCGGGGTCCAGCGCTTGGCCTCCAGCGACACCAGCCCGCGGTATATGCGGCGGTGGATTTCCAGGATGGTGACGCGCTTGGCCTCGGTCGGATGCGCGGTCAGGGTCGGGCCGATGGAAAACTGGCTGGCGACCTCCTGCAACCGTTCGGGCGTTGCCTGCTCCCCGGCCAGATCCAGCGCGCGGGCAAAGCTGCCTTCGACCACTTCGGGCCCGTCCTGGGTTTCGGCCATGCGGCGGTCGCGCATGGCGGCGTTTTCCTCGACGATCTTCAGCAGCTGGAACCAGATATTGAACGCCTGCATATAGGCGGTCGCGGGCTGCCCGCCGGACAAATCCCAAGCGGTTTCGGATACCGCCTTTGCAGCAACCTCCGGCGCGCGCTGGCGCAAAACATCCAGCCACAAGGCGTGGAGCTCATTGCGAAGCCCGGCGGCGTAGCCGGTGTCTTCGACACCCTCATGGGCGGTTTCAGCAGGATCTCCCATCACATCACCCGGTCGCGCGGTTCGCGCCCAGCAAAGAAATCGGTCAGGTTATCCAGCACGCGAAAGCCCATCGCCTCGCGCGCTTCGCGGGTGGCGCTGCCCAGATGCGGCAGCATCACAAGGTTGTCGCAATCCATCAGGTCCGGGTTGATGCGCGGCTCGCCGTCGAACACATCCAATGCGGCGCCGCCGATGGTTTCGAACCACAGGGCGCGGGACAGGGCCAGCTCGTCGATCACCTCGCCGCGGGCCGTATTAATAAGGAAGGCGTCCGGCTTCATCAGGTTCAGCATCCGGGTATTGATCAGATGCCGGTTCGCAGCGCCGCCCGGGCAGTGCAGAGAAACAAAATCGCACTGCGGCATCAGGTCTTCCAGGCTGTCGACCTGGGTGGCGTTGTAGCGGGCGAGGGTATCGGGGGACACGCGGGAGCGGTTCTGCACCACGATCTTCATGCCAAAGCCGTGGTGGGCGCGCCGGGCCATCTCCTGGCCAATGCGGCCAAAGCCGACGATACCCAGCGTCTTGCCGGAAACCTTGGTGCCGACCAGATGGGTCGGGCGCCAGCCGGTCCATGCGCCGGCGCGCAGCTCGCGCTCGCCTTCGCCCGCACGGCGGGCCACCATCAGCAAAAGCGTCATGGCGATATCAGCGGTGCATTCGCTGAGGACATCCGGGGTGTTGGTCACGGTCATGCCGTGGCCGGCCGCACCGTGCATATCAATATGAGAGTAGCCGACACCGTAGTTGGCGAGGATCCGGGCCTGGGGGTTGGCGATATCAAAGGCCTTGGCTGAGATCTTGTCGGTCACGGTCGGCAGCACTGCGTCATAAGATGTCATCGCATCGCGCAGCTCGTCCTCAGTCAGGGGCTTATCGCCCGTGTTCAGCACAGCATCAAACGCCTCGGACAGCTGTGCCTCAACTGCGGCGGGCCAGCGGCGGGTCACCAGAACCTTGGGCTTTGCCATGATATTAACTCCCTGACGTGCTTGTGCTTTGTAAATGCGCTCCACCCCCGCCATTGCCCCAGGCCAGGGGTGGAGCGTTGCGCCTGTCCCGTTGCCGGATCAGGCGGCGTTCTTTTTCATCACGCTTGCGATGGTTTCGCCGATCACGGCGGGGTTTTCGGCAACGGTCACACCGGCCGCCGACAGGATCTCCACCTTCTCGGAAGCGCTCTCGCCAAAGGCCGAGATGATCGCGCCCGCGTGGCCCATGGTGCGGCCCTTGGGTGCGGTCAGACCCGCGACATATGCCACTACCGGCTTGGTCACGTGATCGCGGATGTACTCCGCCGCTTCCGCTTCCTGCGGGCCGCCGATTTCACCGATCATTGCAATGACCTCAGTTTCCGGATCCTTCTCGAACCACTCAAGAATGTCCTTGAAGGAGGAGCCGTTGATCGGGTCGCCGCCGATGCCCACCGAGGTGGAAACCCCCAGCCCCAGCTCTTTCAGCTGCGCCGCAGCCTCATAGCCCAGGGTGCCGGAGCGGCCGATGATGCCCACGGTGCCCGGCAGGTAGATGTGGCCCGGCATGATGCCCAGCAGCGCCTTGCCCGGCGAGATGGTGCCCGCGCAGTTCGGCCCCGTAAGGATCATCCGCTTGTCCTTGGGATAGCGGTACATGTAGCGCTTCACACGGATCATATCCTGGGCCGGGATGCCGTCGGTGATGCAGACGCAGTATTTGATGCCTGCATCCGCCGCTTCCATGATGGAGTCGGCTGCAAACGGCGGCGGCACGAACACCAAAGAGGCATTGGCGCCGGTGGCCTCAACCGCTTCTTTCACGGTGTTGAAGACCGGCACGCCCTCGACGGTCTCGCCGCCCTTGCCCGGCACCACGCCGCCCACGACGTTGGTTCCGTATTCGATCATGTCCTTGGTGTGGAAGCGGGCGATCTTGCCGGTGATGCCTTGAACGATGACTTTGCTGTCGCGATCAAGAAGGATGCTCATTTGACGGCCCTCACACGGGTGTTTTGATCAAGGTCGTTTTTCCACGCGCCGACGGCCCGCTCAGCGGCTTCCATCAGCGAGGATGCGCGGATCAGCGGCAGGCCGCTTTGCGCCAGGATCTTCTGGCCTTCCTCGACGTTGGTGCCGGCAAGGCGGACCACCACGGGCACGTCGACCTGCACCTCCTTCAGCGCCTGAACGACACCTTCGGCCACCCAGTCGCAACGGTTGATGCCGGCAAAGATATTGACCAGAACCGCCTGAACATTGCTGTCGGACATCACCAGGCGGAACGCCTTGGCGACCCGTTCGGGCGTGGCACCGCCGCCGATGTCCAGGAAGTTGGCAGGCTCGCCGCCGGCCAGTTTGATGGTGTCCATAGTCGCCATCGCCAGGCCCGCACCGTTCACGATGCAGCCGATGTTGCCCTCAAGCCCGACGTAAGACAGGCCGCGGTCCGCCGCGCGGGCTTCGCGCGGGTCTTCCTGGGACTTGTCGCGCAGCTCGGCAATCTGCGGGTGGCGGAACAGGGCGTTGTCGTCAAAGGTCATCTTGGCGTCCAGCGCGATGACCCGGTTGTCCGAAGTGACCACCAGCGGGTTGATCTCAACCATGGTGGCGTCCAGTTCGGAGAACGCCTGGTAGCAGCCCTTCAGCGTGCGCACCATCTGCTGCGTCAGCGCCGGTTCAATGCCCAGGGCAAAGGCAATCTCACGCGCCTGGAAATCCTGCAGGCCAACGGCCGGCTCGACGGTTGAGCGCACGATGGACTCGGGCCGCTCGGCAGAGATCTCCTCAATCTCCATGCCGCCTTCGGAAGAGGCAACGATCATCACCCGCTGGCTGGAGCGGTCCAGCACAAAGCCCAGATAAATCTCGCGGGCAATCGGTACTGCACCCTCGACATAGACACGGTAGATGCCTTTGCCCTCGGGGCCGGTCTGGTGGGTCACCAGTTTCTTGCCGAACAGGTTCTCGGTCGCCTCATAGATCTCGGCTTCGGAATTGCACAGCTTGACGCCGCCCGCCTTGCCGCGGCCGCCGGCGTGGACCTGGGCCTTGACGATCCATTTATCGCCGCCCAGCTCCCGCGCGCGATAGGCCGCCTGCTCGGGGCTGTAGGCCAGCGCGCCCGGCGGAACGGTCACGCCGAAGTTGCTCAGAACTTCCTTGGCCTGGTATTCGTGGATATCCATGGTTCTCTCCTCCTCATGGATGCCGGAAAACGTTACTCAGCGGCCTCAAGGGCTGCGGAGTAGTGCCTGTCGAGCAAGGCGTTGACCGCTGCCATGTCGACGTTTGCGCCCATGTCGTTCATCGCCTTGCCGAAACGGTTGACGATGTCGGTGATGGCCGCCGGGGTGATCTGATTCAGGATGCCGATGCGGACCTGGACTGGCTCCGACAGGGTCGGCCAAATGCCAAAGCCCACGGCGCGGCAGTTGCCCACCAGTTCCTTTTCCTTGCCGGCCAGATCGCCGGGCAGGTTCAGAACCACCAGGCTGGTCATGTTGCTGGTCACATCGCAGCCCATGGCGGTGACCGCATCACGCAGTGCTTTCTCGTGGAACGCATAATCGCGGGCCTTCTGGGCGCGGCCATGCTGCAGGGTAATGCGCAGCGCCTCGTGGAAGGCGGCAACCGCATAGCCGGAATGGGTGCGGTGGTAGGTGCCGGCCGCAACATCCTGGCCGTCCACGATGCCCCAGTGGCGGGCTTCCAGGATCGGGTTGTGGACATAGGAATGGCAGCCGTTCTCACGCACGGTCTGGATGTATTTTTCGGTGAAGGACACCGGCGCATAAGTCAGCGGCAAACACAGCACGCCCTTCTGCGGGCAGGAGGCCCAGCCGGCAACGCCCGGGTAATCGTCGATCGAAAAGTCTTCGATGCCCAGCGAGGACACCGCGTCGATCAGGCCCATCACGCCGTGCTTGACGCAAGCGTCCGAAAAGCCTTTCAGGTCGTTAATGCGGCCGGAGCCGGTTTCCCAATGCGCCATGAACGCCCACTTTGGTTTCTTCTCACCCAGCACCTGCTCCACCAGCTTGCCGGATACCGACTCGCCATGCGGCACGTCGACCACGGTGACGGAGGCAGGCTGCGGGTTCATCGGATTGGCAGCCAGCTCCTCGCGGGTGGCGGCCTTCATCCGGATGGTCATTGCGTCGATGCCAGAGAAGGTGCCATTCTGGAAGGCAACCACGGTGTCGCCCGGCAGGATCGCGTTCAGCATACAATCCAGGCCGGAGAAGCCGGTGCCGCCAACCCCGTAGGTGTAGGTGTTGGAAGTGCCCCACAGGCCGCGCAGCATCTGCTTGCACTCGATCATGCCGCGCAGCACGTCCGCCTGCATGTGGTCAGCCAGGCCGGTGTTGGCAAAGGCCTGCAGCACGCGGGGGTCGGTATTGCCCGGGCCAGGGCCGGCGGCCAGGGTCTCCGGGATTTCCAGGCTGGGGAAGATCGTGGGTTCTGTCATCGGGTCAAACCTCTGTTGGTGTGCGGTTGCCGATGCGCCGGAGGTCACGGGCCTTCTTCGCTGCGGGAAGGTTTGTTTCCTGACGGTCAACATCTGTTAACGCAAGGAAACCCTAGGTCGACAAAACCCGCAACATTCCTATATCCTGCTTTTGGGTATCTAAATGGGGGGCAAGTTACCTACCCAAACTGGTAAAAATACCGTTGCATACCAAAACTGACCCTACCCATTAGGGTAGTATTTGACAAAAAGGCACCAAATGGCTCCGATAAGCGACAAAGTTTCCCCTATTTCGGTCATGCTTGCTGACGCAAACCCGCTGGTGCTGTCGGCCATGTCCGAGATCTTCGAAAGGGACCCCCGATTCTCGCTGGTCGCCACCTCCGCCACCGCCGAAGGTTTCCTCGGAACCGTGATGCGGGTGCCGGTCCAGGTCGGGATCATCGACTGGAACCTGCCCGCCCTTGGCGGTGCCAAGCTGATCGAGGTGCTGCGCGACCAGGCCAACGCGCCGCGGCTGGTGGTCTATGCCGACGACAGCGGCGACGTGCCGCGCAAGGCGATGAGCGCAGGCGCGGCCGGCTTTGCCCCGCGCTCCAGCGCTGTCGAGGGGCTGCTCGACACTTGCCTGGCCGTGGCGGCGGGCAAGATGGTATTCCCCTTCCTGGACGTCCGCGGGCTGCAGACCGATCCGATCGAACAGCTGTCGCGCCGCGAGCGCACGATGCTGGAGGCGCTGTCCAAGGGGCTCACCAACAAGGAGCTTAGCAAGGAGCTGGAGATTTCCACCAACACGGTGAAGTTCCACCTGTCGAACCTCTACGAAAAACTCTCGGTCAAGAACCGCGCCCAGGCGATTGCGTTCTACTACGCCAACCGCGCCGCCCGGGGCGATTTCAGCCTGGAGGAATAGCCCCGGTTCGCCGCCCCGCGCCTCGCACGCGGGTGCGCACACGCGTACGCACGCGAGGGCGCGACGCGCGGGCGCGCTCCCGCGCGAATGTATTTAAATGAAAACTTTTTTCTTGACAGGAAACGTCCTCATGAGGAATGCCTAGAGAGGAGAGGACGAAACCCCATTGCGAATGAGGAGCGCACCCATGTCGTTTCATACCGTCGAACAGGCCCCCGGCCGCCTGAACCGCAGCGAGCTGGCAATCCCCGGATCCCAGCCGCAGATGTTTGAAAAAGCAGCACAATCTGACGTCGACGTGATCTTTCTGGATCTCGAAGACGCGGTTGCGCCGGACGAAAAAGACCAGGCCCGCAAGAACATCATCAAGGCCCTGAACGAGATCGACTGGGGCAAGAAATCCATGTCGGTGCGAATCAACGGCCTCGACACCCACTACATGTACCGCGATGTGGTCGATGTGGTTGAACAGGCAGGCGAACGCCTCGATCTGATCATGGTCCCCAAGGTGGGCACCGCGGCGGATGTTTACGCCGTCGACATGCTGGTCACCCAGATCGAAGATGCCAAGGGCTACAAGAAGCGGATCGGCTTCGAGCACATCATCGAGACCGCGCTTGGCATGCAGAACGTGAGTGAAATTGCCGCAGCCTCCAAGCGCAATGAATCGCTGCATTTCGGTGTCGCCGACTATGCCGCTTCGACCCGCGCCCGCACCACTATCATCGGCGGTGTGAACCCGGATTACGCGGTGCTGACCGACCCGGCGGCAGACGGCTCGCGCGATGTGCACTGGGGCGACATGTGGCACTACGCGCTGGCCCGCATGGTGGTTGCCGCGCGCGCCAACGGGTTGCGGCCGATCGACGGCCCGTTCGGCGACTTCCAGGACAAGGAAGGCTACAAGGCCGCCGCCAAACGCGCCGCGGTGCTGGGCTGTGAAGGCAAATGGGCGATCCACCCGAGCCAGATCGAGCTGGCCAACGAAGTGATGTCGCCGTCGGACGCGGAAATCACCAAGGCCCACCGCATTCTGGAAGCCATGGCCGAGGCTGAAGCCGCCGGCAAGGGCGCGGTATCGCTGGACGGCCGCCTGATTGACTACGCCTCAATCCGTCAGGCAGAAGTGCTGGTGGAGAAGGCCAAGCAGATCGCCGGCAATTAAGCCGCCGTTCTGCTTCAAGACCTTGCGCCGTCCTGGCTTGAGCCGGGGCGGCTGAACTCGACTATACTTGGGAGATCCGGATGACCGAGTTGCTGACCACCGCCAGGGCCCTGTTCCAGGCCGCTGTCGACCGCGCAGACCCGGCCAAGGCCCTGCGTGCGCAGCTAGAGTTGTCACCGCTCTCCCCCCTGCCCGAAGGCGGCAGAAACGTGCTGCTGGCCGTGGGCAAAGCCGCCATCCCGATGATGCGGGAGGCACTCGCGCTGATCCCGGATGCAGCCCAGGCATTGGCAATCACAAACCCTGAAAATTACACGGAAATTCCTGGCGCCACGGTGATTTGCGGCGCCCATCCGGTGCCGGATGAAGCCAGCGCCGCCGCCGGTCAGGCGGCTATTGAACTGGCGCATTTGCTCGGCCCCGATGACCGGCTGATCGCGCTGATTTCCGGCGGCGGTTCCGCCCTGATGGTGGCCCCCGCCCCCGGTCTGACACTGGCGGACAAGGCTGCGGTGAACCAGCTGCTGCTCGCCTCGGGCCTTGAGATCAACGAGATGAACCTGATTCGCCAGCAGCTGTCGGGCATTAAGGGCGGCGGATTGCTGCGCCATGCCGCGCCTGCTCAGGTGCAAGCCTTCATCCTATCTGACGTGATCGGAGACGACCTGCGCGCCATCGCCTCCGGCCCCACTGTGGCACCGATCGGCACCCGCGCTCAGGCACGGGAGATCCTGCAGCGCGCCGGCATCTGGGACAATGCGCCAGCGGCCGTCAGAACGCAGCTCAGCACGGCTGAAGAGGTCCGGGACGTCCCGCCCCCGGCCAGCAACACATTGATCGGCTCCAACCGCCACAGCCTGAAGGCGATGATGGCCGCGGCGGCAGAGGTTTGGACCTGCAAGCTGGTCTCCCACCGCTTGGTGGGTGACGTGGCAGAGGCTGCTGAAACTGTCGTCACTGCTGCGCAAAATGCCCCCAAAAACAAACCCGTCGCGCTCATCTTCGGCGGCGAAACCACCGTGCAGCTCCGCGGCAGCGGCCTCGGCGGGCGCAACCAGGAACTCGCTCTGCGCGTCGCCAAACTGGGCGCGGAACGGCTCAGCGGCGACTGGCTGTTCCTGTCCGGCGGCACTGACGGGCGCGACGGGCCGACAGATGCCGCCGGCGGTATCGCGACCCCGGCCACCTGGGACGCCATCAAGGCCGCAGGCCTGGACCCGGAGGCGCTGCTTGCCAACAACGACAGCTACGCCGCCCTCAAAGCCGCGGACGCGCTGCTGATCACCGGCGGAACCGGCACCAATGTGGCCGATGTGCAAGTTTTCCTGAAACGTCCAGGCTGATCAGAGCACCCGCTCTTTCATCTTTCTGAAAATACTCCCGTCCCGCCGCCCGGCAGGCGGCTTTGCCGCCGAAAGGGGCGGCTCCTGCGGCGGCAACAGACGATGCGCTCAAGCCGTGGCGCGCTTCTCGCCCCACTCGGCCAGATCGTTCACCAGCATCATCGCCACCCGCCGGAACACCTGGCGCAGCCGCTCCACATGCGGCCCCTCCAGTTTCAGCTCGGCCAGCGCCTGATCCATGCACTTCAGCCAGTTCTCGGCGTCTTCTTCGGTGATCGGCACATGGGCATGCATCAGCTTCACATCCATATGCCCGTGCTTTTCCTCGTAGTACCGGCGCCCGCCCATGAAACCGGACAGGAAATTGAACTGCTCGATCCGGGCATGATCCATCCCATGCCCGCGCTTGTGCAGCTTGACGATCTGCGCGCCGGCCTCGGTTTCCTCGACAATATCGTAGAACCGCTCGACCAGCGCACGCAGCATCTCTTCGCCGCCAATCTGCTCAATCAGCTTCTGAGCCATTTAACCTCCCAGCCCCGCAAACGGCCGGCCTCAGGATTGAGGCCGGGTCTTCTTGGGGTCGTAATGCGCAAAGGGTACGATTTTGGCCGGCAGCCGTTTTTGATGCCCGTCAAGCTTGCCGATTTCAACTTCAGTCCCAACCTCGGAACAAGACACGTCCACCCGCGCCAGCGCGATGTTCTTGCCCAAGAGCGGCGAGCGCATGGACGAGGTCACCTCCCCGATTTGCGCGCGCCCGATATGGACGCAGTCGCCATGGCCAACATCAATCGCCGAGTCGATGTCCAGCCCCACCAGCTTGCGCGCCGGAGTGGTCTTGCGCCGGATCAGCGCATCGCGGCCGATGAAGTCATCTTCTTTCGACTTCAGCGGCACGGTGAACCCGATGCCCGCTTCAAACGGGTCGGTCTGATCGCTGAAGTCGTAGCCGGCAAAGATCAGCCCGGCCTCGATCCGCACCATGTCCAGCGCCTCCAGCCCCATCGGGCGGATGCCGTGGTCCTGCCCTGCCGCCCAGACCGCATCAAACACTTCGCTCGCGTGCTTCGGGTGGCAGAAGATCTCGTACCCCAATTCGCCGGTGTACCCGGTCCGCGATACCACCACCGGCACGCCCTGATCATCACCAATCCGCGCGGGCGTGAAGCGGAACCAGCCCAGTTCCTCCAGCGCCGGATTGTGCGGTGCGGTCCAGATGATCTTCTTCAGCAAATCCCGGCTTTCCGGGCCTTGCACCGCGATATTGTGCTGCATATCGGTCGAAGACCGGATCAGCACGTTCAGACCCAGCTTCTCCGCCTGCTCGCGGATCCATTCCCCGCCATAATCCGAGCCGCCGATCCAGCGGAAGTTGTCCTTGCCCAGGCGGAACACAGTGCCGTCGTCGATCATGCCGCCATGCGGGTAGCACATCGCGGTATAGACCACCTGCCCCACCGCCAGCTTCTTGATATTGCGGGTGAAAATATACTGGCAGAGCGCCTCCGCATCCGGACCGGTGATCTCGAACTTGCGCAGGGCGGACAGGTCCAGCACCACGCATTTCTCGCGGCAGGCCCAGTATTCCTCCAGCGGCCCGGAACTGGCATAGCAGTTGGCCAGCCAGAACCCGTTATACTCGACGAAATTGCGGGTCAGCTTGCTGAGACGGTCGTGGAAACCGGTTTCCTTGGTCATCTTGGGCTCCGATTCAGGGGTCGCGCGGAACGCAATCGCCCGCTTGAAACTCTCTTGTCCGCTGTAGGTGCGGACGTGAATGTCGGTGGGGTTCCAGCCATTGGCGGCGCTGGTGTCATCCGGGCAGGCAGAGCTGACACAGACCAGATCGGTCAGCGCCCGCAGCAGCACATAGTCGCCGGGCCGGGTCCAGGGCTCATCGGCATACATCACGCCATGCTCATCCAGCCCGGTGTTGAAGAAGAAGTTGATCGCCATCCACCCCGCGCGCGGTGTCACCCCATGCTGGGCCAGCGTCGCGTTGAAGTTATCCGAGCAGTTCACATGGCCCGGATAGCCGATGTCATCGTAATATTTTGCTGCGCAGGCCAGGGCAAAGGCATCATGCCGCCCCACCGTGTCCTGCACCACTTCGACCAGCGGCAGCATGTCCTGATCATAATATTTCGCATGCAGTCCGGGCATCGGATAGGCATGGCCCATCAGCGTCCGGGTGGTGGTCACATCCAGCGCGTGCTCCACGCCCTTGTCCAGTTTGCGGGCGGCAAAACACTGAAAGTCGGTGCACTGGCGGCCATCCACGTCAATGATCTGGATGTAGTCGCCGGCCTTCACGAAATAGCTTTCCGCGGTGGCGCTGTGCACCCGCACCTCATTGACCGGCTCGGCCAGCGGGTCCGGCAGTTCAAACCGCGCCACCTGCTTGATCACCGCCCGCTTGACCATAACCGTCAGGGAGGTGGCCGTATCCTGCTTCTCAAAATCCATGATCCCGCCAGGGGCCGCAACGATCACGACGCCGTCGCGCTGCGCGGTAAAGCTCTCCTCCGTCTTGGCAGGCGTCGCCGCATCAAACAACCGGACCGCGCCGCCCTGCGCCAAGTCGATGCCGCGCGCTTCCATCCCCATGCGCAAACCGCGCAAGGACTGGTCCGAGGAGGTCAGCAGCGCCTTCAGCCCGCTTGCATCGCTATTGGGCGCCGCGCCGATGATCCCCGCGTCGATGCGCCCCTTGTCCTCTGCGGCAATGATCTCGCAGGGCTGGCCGCCTTCGTCATTGATCACAGTCACCCTGTCGCCGGTTTCCAACCGGATCAGGATCGCGCCGCAGCCCTCGACCACGTAGCGCTCGGTTCCTTTCGGCAGCGAAAACACCGACGGCTGATACAGTCCCGAAGGCTTCGGCGGCCCTTTCACGACATCAGGGAAGCTCATGTCATTCATCGCGCATCTCCTGCTGAACTCCGGCCAGAAATTGCACAGCCGGAATATTTATTTATTGAAAAGAATATTGCCTTCCGCCACTCTAATCAACAAACATGTTGATTTTCAGCGGAAAAACGGAAAATGCCCGGGATGCGTCATTTTCCTCGGGGTGAATGCCGCAAACGAAAGGATAACCGCCATGCACGCGCTGCTCCTTGGCCTTGCCGCGGCCCTTGCCTGGGGCATACATGACCTTTGCGTGCGGTTTGTCTCACAAAGAACCGGTATCCTGCCTGCCATGCTGACCGTTTTTGCCAGCGGGGCGATTCTGGTAGCCGCCGCAGCTTTTGCCTTTGGCAATTGGCAAGCGATGACCCTGCCGGCGGCCCGGCTGGCAGGGCTGTCCGGCGCGATCTTTGCCCTGGCGTCCTATGCGCTCTACCGCGCCTTTGCGCTGGGGCCGGTTAAGCTGGTGGCGCCGCTGATCGGCGCCTACCCTGTGCTGTCGCTCGGCATGGCAATGCTGCAGGGCCAGCCGGTTGGCCCGGGCCACTGGCTCGCCGTCGCGGCAGTGGTTGGCGGGGTCGGCTGCATCGCGGTTTTCGCCACAGAAGACGACGGAAGCCCGGCCAGCCTGCAGGCGGCGGCCTGGGGGCTGGCCGGCGCCATCGGCTTCGCCCTCACCTTTGCCACAGGCCAGGCCGCCACCCAGGCAGGCGCGGAACTGCCGGTTCTGATCGTGACCCGCACCGCCGCCATCCTGATCTTGCTGGGCTTGGCGCTCGCCGCCCGGGCGGTTCAAATGCCTGCCCGCAAGATGCTGCCGCTCCTGTGCCTGATGGGCGCGCTGGACGCATTTGCGCTCGGGCTGGTGTTGTACTCCGGCACCCTGCCCCGGCCTGAATTTGCCTCGGTCGGCGCGTCCTTGTTCGGCCTGGTCACCGTGGTTCTGGCCTGGCTCGTGCTGCGCGAAAGCATGAACCGCGCACAGTGGATCAGTGTTGCCGTCACCTTCGGCGGCATCGCCTACCTGGGCTTCTGACCCCCAGCTCATTCATCTTTCAAAAAGGGGCTCCGCCCGTTCCCGGGCGAAACGCTCACCCCTTCATCTTTCAAAAAATACTCCCGCCGGAGGCGTCCGGCGGGAGCGGTTTTGTTCTAACCTTGGCGGTCTGCGCGTCAGGCGGTCAGCCCTTCCGGCTCCGCGAGGTTGCTGGCGCGGCAGGCGGCGGTCACGGTGTTGGCCAGGAGACACGCGATGGTCATCGGGCCGACGCCGCCCGGCACCGGGGTGATGGCGCCCGCGCGCTCCGCGGCCGAGGCGTAATCCACATCGCCCACCAGACGGGTCTTGCCCTCACCCTTCTCCGGCGCATCGAT
>MRWF01023252.1_pt1 | contig 15759 bp, 4 predicted proteins | sample 1013331 | NCBI WGS metagenome assembly MRWF01 (sample SAMN06117577, study PRJNA244670) | biofilm metagenome | biome: Water; feature: Cathode Biofilm; material: Biofilm; isolation source: microbial consortium enriched at the cathode of a solar microbial fuel cell | place: USA: District of Columbia ... | reverse complement strand
GCTGACGCAGCGCTGTTCCAGATTGATGGGACCACCGGTGAACTGAGCTTTGTCTCGGCGCCGGATGCGGAAGCACTGGCTGACTTTGACGGCGACGGCACCTATGAGGTTGTTGTTGAGGCGTCGGACGGGTCGCTGACGGACAGCCAGGCGATCTCTGTGACGGTTGGCAATGTGAACGACAATGCGCCGGTGATCACATCTGATGGCGCGGGCGAGACGGCTGCGCTTGCGATTGACGAAAACACCACGGCTGTGACGACAGTGACGGCGACGGATGCGGACGGCGACACGGTCAGCTATTCGATCACGGGGGGTGCTGACGCAGCGCTGTTCCAGATTGATGGGACCACCGGTGAACTGAGCTTTGTCTCGGCGCCGGATGCGGAAGCACTGGCTGACTTTGACGGCGACGGCACCTATGAGGTTGTTGTTGAGGCGTCGGACGGGTCGCTGACGGACAGCCAGGCGATCTCTGTGACGGTTGGCAATGTGAACGACAATGCGCCGGTGATCACATCTGATGGCGCGGGCGAGACGGCTGCGCTTGCGATTGACGAAAACACCACGGCTGTGACGACAGTGACGGCGACAGATGCGGACGGCGACACGGTCAGCTATTCGATCACGGGGGGTGCTGACGCAGCGCTGTTCCAGATTGATGGGACCACCGGTGAACTGAGCTTTGTCTCGGCGCCGGATGCGGAAGCACTGGCTGACTTTGACGGCGACGGCACCTATGAGGTTGTTGTTGAGGCGTCGGACGGGTCGCTGACGGACAGCCAGGCGATCTCTGTGACGGTTGGCAATGTGAACGACAATGCGCCGGTGATCACATCTGATGGCGCGGGCGAGACGGCTGCGCTTGCGATTGACGAAAACACCACGGCTGTGACGACAGTGACGGCGACGGATGCGGACGGCGACACGGTCAGCTATTCGATCACGGGGGGTGCTGACGCAGCGCTGTTCCAGATTGATGGGACCACCGGTGAACTGAGCTTTGTCTCGGCGCCGGATGCGGAAGCACCGGCTGACTTTGACGGCGACGGCACCTATGAGGTTACCGTTCGTGCCAGTGATGGATCACTGAATGATGACCAACTGATCACGGTCAACGTAACCGATGTGGTGGAAACACCGCCAATGGCGCTTACCACGCTCGATCTGCTTGCGTCTTCTGATAGCGGGTCCTCGTCAAGTGACGATATCACCAACGACACGACGCCAACCCTGCGGGCTTCCTTCGCGGACGGCGCTGTGGGGACGGTAGTTGAAGTCTATAATGGCGCAAGCCTTGTGGGCACGGTGACCCTTACTGCAGCAGATGTGACGAATGGTTATGTTGATATAACCGCCAGCGACCTGGGTGTGGACGGCGTGAAGACCCTGACAGCTTCTTCGACAGACGCAAGTGGGACGCCAACGCTGGATATCACCTTGGATACTACGCCTCCACCGGTATCTGCCAGCGTAACGATTGACCTGAATGCGTCATCCGATACGGGCTCATCAAGCACAGACAACTATACAGCTGATGACACGCCCGGCCTGTCCGGTACATACAGTGCGACGTCTGGTGCGAGCGTCGTTATCAAAATCTATGATGGCAGCACCTATCTGGGAACAGCAAACGCAAGTGGCGGCAGCTGGAGCTTCAACTCGCCACACCTGAATGACGGTTCGCATACGCTCAAGGCTGTCGTGACAGCCACCAAAACGGATAGTGCAGGCAATACAGGGTCGGCAACCGGTACTGCCAGCACGGGGGTGACCATCGATACCGTTGCGCCAAATGTGAGTGTTTCCGATAAATCGGTCCCGGAAGGAAGTAGCACAACCCTGACCGTTACCGGGGTCTCCGGTTCTGATACTGTTGTTGCGGGTTCTGGATCGGACCAAAGCCATTTCAGCTTCAATGGGAGCAGCTTCAGCTTTGGGTCACATGATTTTGAAAACCCAACCGACAGTAACCTGAACAACACCTATATAGGGCAAGTGAGGGCAACTGATCTGGCTGGCAACACTGGAACAGATAGTTTTACCGTTACCGTGACAAACGTAACACCATCAAACCCATCATCGTCGGGTGGTGTGAAGGAAGATGTCACTTTGTCAGTCTCCAAAACCATCAGTTCAAGTGAACCAGGTGGCGAGACATGGTTGTCTGGGTCGTTCACCGGAACCTATGGAACCTTGAGTCTTTCTTCTTCGGGAGCCTGGACCTACAATCTGAACAACAGCAGCAGCGTTGTGCAGAATTTGAATGATACCGACAATGTGAAAGACATTTTCACTGTCACCTCTTCGAACGGCCTGAATGGCACCATTACAATCAATGTCAATGGCACTATCGAACCCGAGCATGAACCCGAAATTGTATCTCGCTCGTTTGTCTTCGCCGACAGCCTGGAGAACCACAAGAAACAGTTCGGCTATTTGACGGTGAATGACGTTGATGGCGACAACATCGGCTTGAGCTACCTTGGCATTAATGCCGACGCTGATAGCGGCACGCCACCTTGGGTCGGGTTTGGCAGCCAGATCAGGGTTGATGCTGACACTGTTCGGTTTGCCGTGCAGGCGGCGAGCAGTATCAATACAATCGGCACCGGCACCATCGGTTGGAAAGCCACTGATGAAACCGGCAAAACGGATACTGCCTGGATGTCGGTCCAGTGGGACTATGTTCTCGAAAGCTTCAAGAGTGCCCTGCCGATCGTCCTGGATCTGGATGGCGACGGGTTTGATCTGGTCGCAATCTCTGACAGCAATGCCTGGTATGATATGGACGGTGATGGTGCGGTCGAAAGGACCGGTTGGGTGGGTGCTGATGATGGCATTCTGGCCTACGACCGGGATGGCAACGGTGCCATTGCAGGAGAGAATGAAATCTCATTCCTGGATGATCTAGCAGGTGCCACCACCGACCTTGAAGGCCTGGCTGGGTTCGATACCAACGGCAACGGCCAGTTTGACAGTGGCGATGATGCCTTCGCCAACTTTGTCGTCTGGGTCGATGCCGACGGTGACGGCGTCAGCACAGCCTCTGAACTCACGAGCTTGACCGACATGGGTATCGTGGCCATCGACCTGGGGCTGACGTCCACGGGGCAGACTGCGTCAGATGACGGCAATAATGCTGTGTTGAATACCGCAGACGTAATCTGGTCCGATAGCAGTGTCTCGAGCGCAGGTGACGTGGCATTGGCCTACCAGAATATGACCAATGTCATTCTGGTGGACCTAGACGGTGACGGCATCAGCACAAGCTTTGCCGCAGCGTCTGGCGTGACCTTCGACATGGACGGAAACGGTACAGCAGACCAGACCGACTGGATGGTAGCTGGTGACGGTATCCTCGTCGCTGACCGGAACGGCAACGGCACCGTTGACGATGTCAGCGAACTTGTCTTTACCGGGGATGGCAGCGGCACGGATAGCCAATTGATGGGTCTGCTTGCGTTTGATACCAATTCTGATGGACTGCTGAACAGCAGTGATGCTGGCTATGGTGAGCTTTTCATCTGGCAGGATGCCAATCTGGACGGCATCAGCCAGGCAGGCGAGTTGCTGACCCTTGCGGAAGCAGGGTTGCTGGAACTGGATATCAGCAACCTCCAGAATGAGGACACGTATCTGACCATGCTGACAGGGGATGAAAATAACCCTGTGATTGCGCTTGTGCAGGTAGGGCTTGTATATGAAGATGGCGTCTAAGCCATAAGTAGACCAGCCGGGCAGGTTCAGGCCTGCCCGGTATCCGGCTTTAGCCAGTTTCAGGTGAGTTTGTGACCGAGAAGATTTCAGAGCCTCTTTCAGTAGAAAGCATCGACGCAGCGACCGATGGCTATACCATTCCGTTCGGCGATTTTGCCGGTACCTATGTCCCTTTCAACGACCCACTGTTTCCCTTTCAGGCCAACCTGACGGGATTCATGTATGACGATACGGGCGCCTATACCGAAAGCGCCCATATAAATATCATCTCCGTCTGGGATGAATATGACGGTTCAGGTGTTCTGATCGGATCGGCGGAACCGATTGATCCCAGTACTCCAGACCTAATTCCGAATTTTTCATCGCTCAATGTTTACACACACGAAATGTTTCTGGGGTTCATTGCTAGCTTGGGCTCTGCACACCCAACAAAGACTGCCGGTGTTTTTGGCGCTGAAGCCAATAATGGTATTGGCGTCGTCGGGATTGCCTACGGCGCAGAAATTGTTGGCGATGTTGATGAGAGTGCGGACCCGCACGAGTATGTATTCAACGATGTCCGTATTCCCGCCCTGCCAGTAAATAGTGTTGATATATTTAGCCGGTCACTGACAGCGGGAGGTGCTCTGGGTGACACTTTAGGTGATCTCTACGATCAATATGTGACTGATCTGGCGACCGGCAGGTCTGGGCTTGGCACCATATGGATCAATGGTGCGGGCAATCAAGGGCACCGAGATGGCTCACTCGACATCCCTGTTGGCCTGAACCATCTCGAAATTCTTCCTGTAAGCTGGATCAACGCAGACGGCTATGTCAACTATGTAACCACCTTCGGGGCCAGCATGCATGTTGCGGCCCCTTTGGCGAATCTGTATGGAACAGAAGCCTCGCTCACCACGGATCGTCCGGGGAACTATGGCGACGTGCTGGAATATGGCGCCGAAATTCCGCCAGATGCAAACTATGGCCGAACGACGCCCCGCATCGCGGCGGAATATTTCAGCAGTTTCCCCGTACGGGTCCTCGGCGGCACGGATTCCGATTTCAACAGCGGCAACTATGCGCTTATTGCTGGTACGTCTGGCGCAGCTCCCACTGTCGCCGGTGTGACCGCACTGGTGCTGCAGGCCGGCGGCAACAATATTTTTGGTGACACCGACTTGGGATGGCGCGACGTTCAGGAAATTCTGGCAATATCGAGCGCACATACAGGCAGCGCGTTGGGAACCGGCCGTGATGGCCTGCATGAGTATGAGCACAATCCCTGGATTATAAACGGTTCCGCTTCTGTCAACGGTGGTGGCTTTCACTGGTCGTCCGACTATGGTTTTGGCATGGTGGATGCTCATGCCGCTGTGCGCCTGGCAGAGACATGGGCCATGACCCGCCATAGCGGTAATCTGGTGGAGCAGAGCCATGCTTTTCAGACAAGTGATGAAACCATCACCTATGGCGCCGACCTGACCTTCAGTTTCAGGACGGGTGATACTGAAGGCCTTGATTTGGACGGGGTAACACTTTCCCTTGATATTGAACACGACGTCTGGGCCGAGCTTGAGATGGTGCTGATTTCGCCGTCTGGTACCTCTATCATCGTCTATGATACACCCCGGCTCACAGCAGAAGATTATGATCGGTCCGAGCAGACCGGCAACCTTGTATGGGACATCCTGGCGCGCGGGTTCTGGGGTGAGGAGAGTGCGGGCGAATGGACGCTGATCGTCCGCGACACGGTCGATAACGGCAACTCGGGCACCGTGAACAACCTGTCGCTGACTTTCCTGGGCGATCTGACATCAGACGACGACACCTATTATTTCACTGACGACTGGGCCCTGATGAATGCGGCCAATGGCGGTTTGCCCACGCTTGATGACGCAGTGGGTCAGAACAGCATCAATGCAGCCGCGCTGATGGACGGTATTCTGCTGAAGCTTGCGCCGGGCAGCACATCAAAGATCGGCGGCGAGACGGCCTTCAAAACCTCTGCTGACGCCGTGTTTACGCTGGGCATCGGCACAGACCAGGACGACACCCTCGTGGGCGCCGCCTTTGACGAAACGCTCTACGGCATGCAGGGCGATGACCGCATGTGGGCCGGCGCGGGGGATGTGGGCGCGGACAGCTATTATGGCGGGTCTGGCGACGATATCATCGGCGTGGGCGCAGGCAATGACCTGGCGGTCGGCGAAGGCGGCGATGACGCCCTGTTCGGCGGCGCGGGCGATGACACGCTTGTGGGCGGCTTCTGGGAAAACGGCAGTGCGAATGCCGTTGGCGGCGGCCACAATGAGCTGTGGGCAGGAAGCGGCGATGACGTCATCCATGGTGCCAACGGCAATGATGCGATCGGCGGCGGCGCTGACAGCGACATCATCTACGGCTATGCAGGAAACGATGTGCTGTACGCAGGTGGCGGCGCGGTCGCTGATACGCTGGACGGCGGCGCCGGGCAGGACACGCTCTTTGGCGGCGGCGGTGACGACATGCTTTCCGGTGGCGGCGGCAATGACCTGATCTTCAACGGCGCAGGCAGTGACACGGCCACAGGCGGCGACGGCGACGATACCCTGTGGGGCGGCGGCGGCGATGATCTGCTCACGGGCGGCACGGGCGCGGACATCTTCGCTTTCACCAGCACCAACGGCAGTGACACGGTGACGGACTTCGACGCGGCCGAGGATATCCTGTTCCTGGACGGTTCAGGTTTTGCTGACTTGGCCGCCCTGAAGGCCGCGACCACGGAGGACGGTGCTGGTGTTACCATCAGCTTCGGCGATACGGTGATCTTCCTCGCGGGCATCAGCCTCGGTGATCTGACCGCCGATAACGTGATGCTGTAGGTCTGCTTTGGTTCAGAAGGGAATGTTTGTGGGTCGCGGGGAAAACGTCCGACGGGCTACATAAAGCGGACGTCATATTGATGCTCTAACGCCTTGTTCAACCCATTGGGTAGTCACCTACCGGTTCAAATATGATCTTGGGCCGTCCTCTGGCTTCATTTTGGGCAATTTTGCGATCGATGTTTTGTGTCAGCTCCTGTCCCGTGCCTCTAGTTCTGTCCAAAGAACATACTAGATAATGTGGGTGCGACATCGCTGCTACATAGTCGGCTCTGTCAGTCCTTTATCTTATGCGTGAAAAGCGACATTAAAAGTGGCCAGGAATTTCTGGACAAAATTAGTGTCGTTTTCGGGTTTTGGGGAAACTTGCGTGTCCGCTAGGGCAGGGGAAGCGGACATTGATGCCATACCGGAAGAACGTCCCAAACTTCGCCAAAAGCGGACTTATGCGATCGGGCTAATATCCTATTGCCACATACAAGCCTATTAGGTGAGCGGTGAAGTTGGCGGGTTGGATGCCAAGATATATGTCGTTTCCGACAAGTGGTGAAGTGAAGCCTGAGTAATGATAATCATCTAACGCCTCATGCTCCAGGCGGTACCGTAGGTTCAGCCGCATGTGGTCAGAAATCCTGTAGCCGAGCCGGGCATTCAGGTGATGCATGAGGAAAGTCTGGTCGGGTAGTCCAGTCCCGGCTACCTCGACGCTGACACGACCGTCAAAGGCACCAGTTGAAGCATAGCCATAGTCGAGTCGACTGCGGTTTCGCGAAAACATATAGGTCAGGTCCAGGGTCCAGTCATCCATGTGCCGCTGATAGCCGCCGCCAAAGGCCCACCCTTTTTCTCCCTGGGTGGCGGACCATGCGTTGGCGAGCGGGTAATTCGTACCGCCAGCTGTGCCGTCGGTGCTGTTGGGGCCGACATCCCGAATGCTGGCGACGTTGCGGCTTGCGCTGTCGTATGACGCAAAGGCATAGAGCGACGTGCGCGGCCCGCTCTGCCAGGTCAGCTCCGCATTCAGTTTTGAGCTTTTGCTATCCCGGAGGCCGAAATCCGCCCGGTAATCCTGTCGACTGAGGGTTGCGGAGACGGCGAAGTCCACCGTTGGAGCCAGGATGAAATTCACCTGCCCCTTGAGGACATGGAGATGATGAGCTGCGAGGTCGAACTTGCGGAAGCTGGACAGGGTATGCGGGCTGTCTCCATCGTCATACAGCGGGAGATAACCGTCGAGTGACGACGTGTAGAAGGCCTCATAGGGGTTGGAAATATACGGGGTGCCACTGCGGTTGGTGTAGCGGTATGACAGGCGCGCGGTTGCGAAACGTACTGCACGGGTCGAGACACCAAGTGAAAGCACGGTATCCCGCGTCGTCTCCACTTCCCGTGGCCTACGTGTTTCCTCAACATAAGAGGCTTTCATGGTCAGCTTGGTCTTGTGGGTAAAGCGGTAGTCAGCCTGCGCGGCGATCTTGAGCCGATCCTTGGTGAAAGGCATGTTGCGGAACCGCACCCGGCTGCCCGGACTGTCGGGTGTATAAAGTCCGGACAGGCGCGGCATAACGCCCCCAAGCCCGCCATCCAGAGCAATGTAGCCATGCTGGCCTGTGAGTGGATTGAAGGCCATATAATTCGTGTCGTTGCTTTCGTCCTGCACCTTGAGCGCCAGCGTGACCCGCAACCGGCGGGCAGGGACGAGGAGGAGCTTGGAATTGAGCGTCAGTCGGTCTCGTTTGGCAGCGGCGGTGGTCTGGCTGAGCGCGCCGGTCGTGTTCCAGAGGCTGAGATCCAAAAGGCCGCCGGGCAGAGGCAGGATGCCTTCGCTGATGGTGGGCGGGAGCAGGTCGTCATCCTGGCGGACGATGCTATAGTGCGCGGCAACGGTTAGCCTGCCATTCCAGAAGGACAGGGGCGCCGAGAGGTCCGCTGAAATCATATGATACCGATTGTCCGGGGGAAGTGCCTGCCTGGCGATAGGCGCCGTGAAGTTAGGCAGGAAGGGCGATAGGCCAGGGTTTTCCACCGTCAGTGCCGTATTGGCGTTGCGGAACAGGGACCCATGGTACTGGAGCCGCGCTGCCACCGTCTGCCCGGTGTAATCGAGCGCCAGGCGGAAATCGGTGGTCTGATAGTCGATCGGCTCAACTGTTTCCAGCGTTTGTCCGAAGGCAGGGAATGCGAAGCCGGTGCCGAAGGGACAGCTGCCCTTGCGCCACTCATGTTGAACCGACGCTTCGGCGGCCAGTTGTTTGGTAAGCGACAGGCGGGCGACAAGCCCGCCTTTTTCACGCTTCAGGGAAAGGCGCGTGGGCGAAGTCTCGCCAAGGACGCCAAGCAGTTGATCGCGGCTGGCTATACCGGGCATCAGGTCGTTTGGGAGCCGTAGGTGTCCGGTTCCCACGCCGTCCCAGACAGGTTTGGCATTGGTCGCGAATACATGCCTGAGCGATTGGAAAAAGCCCGTCACTTCATAGTGACCTGTCCTACCCATGCTGGCTGTCACATAGCCGTCGTCTCGGTGCGGACTGCCGGCGACAAGGTTGAAAAATTGCCCAGTCGACCTGTTTTGGCCACTGATGACGGCCCGGCTTATGGAAGGCCCTTGGCTGCGGTCGGCATATTCCCTGAAGCCCTGAGCATCTGTAGTACCGCTGGTGATCCGGGCGCCGGCCTCAATGAAGCCATGCCATTGCCAGCCTTGGTCTCCGGTACGGGTTTGAGGCGACCAGTTGCGGGGCATGCCATACAGAAAGCCGCTGGGCGTCCGCGGCGATGGGTTGATAAAACTCAGGCCATCCGGATGCGGTGCCCACCAGGGCGCAGTCGCATGGCTGTCGCTGTTCCCCTGCTGTTTGCTGCCGGGGGGCAATATCTGGGCAACTGCACCGGAACATGGGCCCAGGACAGCCACAAACACCATGCCGACGATAGGAGAAGCGAATTTTGTAACGTGCCCTCTCATGATTACCTCTGCAGCCGGGATCCGGCTGGGTGGTTCGAGCCATGAATCTGCGAATGGCAGTTTTGGCAGCTGCGGCCCACCAGGCGCGGGTCAGGGAAACGTGCATCGGGCAGGAAACCACTGGTGATCAGTTCGTTTATATGGCCGCTCATGCTATGGCATTGCTGGCATAATAGCGGGCGGGCGGTGACCAGCAGTTTTTCATGGTTTGATCCGTGTGGACTGTGGCATGTCAGGCAATTGTCGCTTACGGGAGCGTGCTCGAACAGAAACGGCCCGCGTTTTTCTGCATGGCAGCTGTAGCAGGTTTCGTTCACCGTTGGTGTGTGCAACAGCATGTCGAAAGCCGAGCCATGCGGGTTGTGGCAGTCAAGACATCCAACTTTGCCTTCAAAGAGCGGCATATGGGACCTGCGGTTGAAGTCGATCCGCGTTTCCCGGTGGCACATCATGCAGGTGTCATTGACACTTTCGCGGGCCAGCAGGTTCCGACCTGATATGCTTGCCATGGGATTGTGGCAGTCGCTGCAGGCGAGGTCAGCGGTTTCGTGCACTGACGCGTGCCAGTGAAGGCGTTTGCCGCCATCATGGCAGGCCAGACACTGACCGTTCTGTGTTTGGATGCTGTGTTCGCTGGTGCGGGAAAACCGGACGATGGATAAAGGGTCGTCCGGGGCTTGGATGTGTGCGGAACCTGGCCCGTGGCAGCTCTCACATTCGATCTGCGTGCCTGAGGGCCGGGCATGAACCGTGTGGGCCCAATGCTCTGCCGCAAGCGTGTGGCAGTCGGCACAGACGGCCATGCCGACAGGACGACTTTGGGAAAGAAGGACATCAGGCTGCGGTGACAATCGGTCCCGTGCGCCCACCGCCAACGCAATAAAGAGTGCTGCCCCCAGAGAAAAAATCAAAACGGGGGATGAGAGGAATACGCTCATACTACGGAAACCGAGCTTGGCCACACGCCGCTCCTGCCATAGTGATTGAGATCATTGACATGATCTCAGAGCCGCGTCCTTAATTCAAGGCCGTGACAAAGAATTGACCGGTCCTCGCCCCATGGTGATTTTGCGATCTAAGCATCTTCCGGTAAGATACTCGCCAGTCCTGCGTACGTTCGAAAACGGGTAGGAGGCCTTCATGGCGAATATCAACGGTACATCCGGCAACGACAATCTGGTGGGCGGCAGCGGCGATGATTCCATGCGGGGCATGCTGGGTGACGATGTTGTGTCGGGGGGTGATGGCAATGACACCGTGGTTGGTGGCAGAGGCGATGATCTGCTGCAAGGCCAGGCAGGCGATGACAATTTGCGGATTGACCGCGGCAATGACACGCTTGACGGCGGTGAAGGTTTCGACACCGCTGACTATGCTTTCTGGACCACGGGCGGCAGCGCACCGCTGAAGATCGATCTTTCGGCTGGCACCGTGACCGATTTTGAGGGCGGGGTGGATCGCCTGATTTCCATTGAAAAGATCCTCGGCCCCGAAGGGGCTGACACGCTTCAGGGCAGCGACGCCGATGAATGGCTGGATGGCGGCTTCGGTAATGACACCATCTCCGGCGGTGGCGGCAACGATACGCTGGAAGGCAGCGCGGGCAGTGACCTGTTCATCATTGACGGCTCCGGCGCCATCGTGATTGAAGACTTCAGCACATCCGGCGACAGGATAGACCTGCAGCAATTTTCCAATATGACCAGTCTGAGCGCCCTGACAAATGCCGCCAGCCAAAATGGAAACAATCTTGTCATCACGCTGGACGGCAACACCACACTGACCCTGAAAGGGATCGCGTCGGACGACCTGGGAGCCGAAGATTTTCTGTTTGCTGAGGCCCAGAGTGGCGATTTCACGGGTACCGATGCCGCTGAGACGCACACCGGCAGTGATGGTGCCGACGTTATCAAGGGTAATGGCGGGAACGATAGCCTGAATGGCGGCGCTGGCAGTGATTTCATGACGGGTGGCAGTGGCGACGACACAATTGACGGTGGTGCAGGCAATGACCAAATCTTTGCGGGCCCCGGGGATGCGGGCGCGGACCGGTTCGCCGGCGGTGACGGCAATGACGTGGTCGGCGCCGGAGCGGGTGACGACTTGGTATTCGGTGACAATTTCGTCAGTGGGGCTACCGGCAATCCCGGTGCGGACATCATCTTTGGCGGCACGGGCAACGATATCCTGATAGGTGGCAGCTGGTCTGATGCGGACGAAGACAATCAGTTTGATCACGGGGAGCAGGTTAGCAGTGGCAGCGCCACTGACCAGATCTGGTCAGGCGATGGTGACGATACACTTTATGGCGCTAATGGCGCGGACGCGCTTGGCGGTGGCCTTGGCGCCGACGTGATCTATGCAGGTGCTGGCAACGATATTGTCTATGGCGGCAAGGATGATGGGGCGGATGAAGTTCGGGCCGGGTTGGGCAATGACACGGTTTTTGGCGGTCTTGGCAACGATATCATCCTCGGTGGCAGCAATGATGATCAGTTGTTCGGCGGCAGTGGTGCCGACACCGTGGATGCCGGTGACGGTGTCGATGAGCTATTCGGCGGTGGTGGCGATGATCTGTTAACCGGTGGTCCGGGCGCCGATACCTTCTATTTCGCCGGGGATCACGGCACTGACACAGTCAGCGATTTCGAGCTGACGGACGATGCGCTGTATGTCGTCAATACCAACGCTGATTTCGCCTCTGTGGCCGATGTGGCTTCCGCCAGCCAGGACACGACAGTGAACGGGCAAACGGGCCTTTTGATCGACACCGGGGGCGGCGCAACCATCTTCCTTGTGGGGCTTACCGTCTCCGACCTAGAAAACATGACTATAGTGTTTGACTAATAGGTAGCAGCGGAGTTCAGCCTGGATGCCAGCGTCGACCTGAGGAATTGGCAATTTCCTCCCAACGCGTGCCATCTTGGCCGCTTTGGGGCAGAAAGCGACATCTCAACGACAAGAACCTAAAGGTCGCTCTTTCGCCAAATGCGGACAGACGCCTGGGGTCGAAGACCCCAGGTAATGATTGCCGGATCAGAACGTGAAATCCGTCTCCGTTATGGTGCTTGCATCGATGCCTGCCAGCAGGATCTGGTTGCCCGCTCCGTCTGTAATCAGCACGTCGGCCCCCGCCTGACTGATCGTCAGATCCGCGAAGGTCAGGCTGCTGGATGACAGGTCGAGCATTTCCCCATCGGTGAAGTCTGTGATCAGGTCCTGGCCCCAGCCATCGCCGAACACGAAGGTGTCGGTGCCGCCGCCGCCGGTTAGAGTGTCATCGCCACTTCCGCCAACGAGTGTGTCATTGCCTGCCTGACCATCGAGCATATTGGCGCCATCGGTACCGGCTATTCGTTCGCCAGCTTGTGTGCCGATGGCATTCTCGAACCCGGTAATGGTTTCGGTGCCTGCGGTGCCCGCAGTCAGGTCGATATTTGTTGCGACGGTAGAATAAGAGTATGTGACAGTGTCATTGCCCGCGCCGCCATCGAGACGGTCGAGACCCGACCCGCCGCTGATAAAGTCGTTGCCCTCACCGCCTGAGATGCTGTCGTTACCGAGGTCGCCGAGCAATGTGTCATCTCCGTCACCGCCAATGAGTGTGTCATCACCCTTCTGGCCATCCAGCATGTTGGCGCCCGAAGTGCCGACAATCTGCTCGCTGCCCTGGGTGCCGATGGCGTTCTCAAAGCCGGTGATGGTTTCTGTTGCCGCGGTGCCTGCAGTCAGGTCGATATTCGTTGAGACCGTAGAATAAGAGTATGTGACAGTATCGTTGCCGGCACCGCCGTCCAGACGGTCGAGGCCAGACCCTCCACTGATGAAGTCGTCTCCGTCTTCACCCATTAAGGTGTCGTTGCCATTGTTGCCGATAAGCGTGTCATCGCCCGCACCGCCAACCAGCAGGTCTGCTCCGCTCGTTCCGGTCAGCACGACCGGCGCCGCGCTGAAGCCAACGAAATTGTCCTCAGAAAGGGATGCAGCATCCGTGTTCAACAGCGTGATCGTATTGCCACTGCCATCAGAAACCAATACGTCCGAGCCTGCCTGGCTGATCGCCAGATCTGCATAAGTCAGGCCGGCTGCTGCGATATCGATCTTTTCGTTTGTCGGGTCGAAATCGGTGATGATGTCGTTGCCCCAGTTGCTGCCGAAAGCAAAGGTGTCCGACCCGCTACCGCCGATCAGCGTATCGTCGCCAAGGCCGCCATTCAGGATGTCGATTCCCTGCCTGCCGTCGAGCCTGTTGGCCCCATCATCCCCGGTGATCGTGTCATCGCCTTGCGAACCTTCCACATTCTCGAAGTTGAGGGCGGTCTCGCCACCGGCGTTGTTGGCAGACAGGTCGATCGCCCAGTTGGCGCTGGAATATGCAACGCTGAGCGTATCAATGCCATCGCCGCCATCAAGCGTATCGGTGCCGATGCCGCCCGAGAGCGTATCGTCGCCCGCGCCACCCTGCAGATTGTCATCACCGTCATGGCCGTCGAGCCGGTTGTTGCCGACGTCACCGATGAGTGTATTGTCGCCCTTGGACCCGATAAGGTTTTCGATGCTGCTCAGCGTCTCAGTGGACGTACCCCAGTCTACGGTGCCAAGAGTGAGATCGGCAGTGAAAGCGGCCGTCGAATAGGTGAAATCCGCTGTATCCACGCCGTCACCACCGATAAATATGTCGGCGCCGACATTCCCGGACAATGTGTCGTCGCCACTGCCACCTTCAAGCGTGTCGTCGCCAGCACCACCATCGAGGACATCATTGCCGTCAAAACCAAACATATGTTCGCTGTTCGCGGTGCCGGTAAGCAGGTCGTTTCCGTTCGTGCCGATCATGTCCGTGATCACAAGCGCGGGTATGGACCAGATGGTTCCGTCATCAAATGTGATGGTTTCCACTTGGTCATAGGCATCGCCGCCAAGTGTGTTGATGACTGTGATGCGATCGGTTGATCCGGCAAACGTAATAACCAGACCGTCGGCTGTGCCATTCAGGAAAGACACGTTGGTATTGGCCGGCGTATAGCCATGGATCACGATCCTGTCTGTGTCGTTGAAGCCATTATCTTCGATCACATCCTGGCCGTCGCCTGCAGTGAATACATAGGTGTCTGAGCCGTCCTGGCCGATCAGGGTGTCGTTGCCGAGGCCGCCTTCCAAGGTGTCCGCGGGCTTGTAGCCCCATAGCTGATCGTCGCCCGTCGTCGCTTGCTGGGTATAGAGGTTGGCCCGGACGTCTGCGGACGACCAGATGGTGCCGTCATCGAAAACATATTGTTCAACCTTGTCATACGCGTCTTCATCGAGGGTGTTCATCACAGTAATAGTATCGGTTGATCCCTGGAAGCTGATCACAAGGTCATTGCTGCCCGCGGCGGTGGTTGACAGAATCAGGTTTGCAGGAGTGTAGCCATGGATCACGATCCTGTCTGTGTCGTTGAAGCCATTCTCCTCGATCACGTCCTGGCCGTCGCCTGCAGTGAATACATACGTGTCCGACCCGTCGCGCCCGGAAATGGTATCGTCGCCTAGGCCACCGTCCAGCGTGTCGTTGGGCTTGAAGCCCCACAGGACGTCGCCTCCATCGGTTGTCTGCTGGGCATAGAGGTTGGCACGGACATCGGCGGAGGACCAGATGGTGCCATCGTTGAACACGATCTGCTCGATCCGGTCATAGGCATCCTCGTCCAGCGTATTCATCGCAGTGATGGTATCGGTTGATCCCTGGAAGCCGATCACAAGGTCATTGCTGCCCGCGGCGGTGGTTGACAGAATAACGTTCGCAGGAGTGTAGCCATGGATCACGATCCTGTCTGTGTCATTGAAGCCATTATCTTCGATCACATCCTGGCCGTCGCCTGCAGTGAATACATAGGTGTCTGAGCCGTCCTGGCCGATCAGGGTGTCGTTGCCGAGGCCGCCTTCCAAGGTGTCCGCGGGCTTGTAGCCCCATAGCTGATCGTCGCCCGTCGTCGCTTGCTGGGTATAGAGGTTGGCCCGGACGTCTGCGGACGACCAGATGGTGCCGTCATCGAAAACATATTGTTCAACCTTGTCATACGCGTCTTCATCGAGGGTGTTCATCACAGTAATAGTATCGGTTGATCCCTGGAAGCTGATCACAAGGTCATTGCTGCCCGCGGCGGTGGTTGACAGAATCAGGTTTGCAGGAGTGTAGCCATGGATCACGATCCTGTCTGTGTCGTTGAAGCCATTCTCCTCGATCAC
>MRWF01016057.1_pt1 | contig 15929 bp, 13 predicted proteins | sample 1013331 | NCBI WGS metagenome assembly MRWF01 (sample SAMN06117577, study PRJNA244670) | biofilm metagenome | biome: Water; feature: Cathode Biofilm; material: Biofilm; isolation source: microbial consortium enriched at the cathode of a solar microbial fuel cell | place: USA: District of Columbia ... | reverse complement strand
TCGAAAATCTGCTTGACGATCAGCGGGGCGAGGCCGAGCGAGGGCTCGTCCAGCAGAAGCAGCTTCGGCCGGCCCATCAGCGCCCGGGCGATCGCCAGCATCTGCTGCTCGCCGCCCGACAAGGTGCCGCCACGCTGCGAGGCGCGTTCCTTGAGGCGAGGGAACAGGGTGAAGATACGCTCCAGATCGCCGTCGAAATGCTCGTCGTCGACGAGCAGCGCCCCCATTTGCAGGTTTTCCATTACCGTCATGCGCGGGAAAATCCGCCGGCCCTCGGGCGACTGGGCGATGCCACGGCGCATGATCTCGTGGGTGGGAGCCTGGGTAATGTCGTCGCCGTCATAGATGATCTCGCCGGTGCGCGCCTGCGGACTGCCGCAGATCGTCATCATCAGCGTCGACTTGCCGGCTCCGTTGGCGCCGATCAGCGTGACGATCTCGCCGGGAAACACATCGACGTCGACACCGCGCAGGGCGATGATCTTGCCGTAATAGGTTTCGACATTGCGGATGCGCAAAAGGGGTTGCCCGGCCTCGCTCATGGCTTGCCTCCCTTGCTGCCCGCACGGGGTTTTCGTGCCTTGCTTGTGGGGACGTCGCCTTTGTCGACGCGTTTGGAAAAGGCGGTTGCGCGGCCCTTGGCAAGAGTCTTGGCCTGTTTCACCCATTCCTCGCGCTGGATCCGGCCGGGAAAGGCGAGCCAGGCGCCGACCCAATCGACCTGTGGCGCCTTCCAGGCCGCGATCTGGGAGAAGTGCCAAATACCGAGCGCGTTGAGCTTCTTTTCGTTGGCCGGGCCGATACCCTTGATGCGGGTGAGATTGTCGGCGCCGTCCGGACCGGGTTTTTTGGTGCCATGCGGCTGGCGGCCGGGATAATCGGCGGCGTTCTTGATCCTGATCTCACTGGGGGCGGGTGCGTCCGCCTTCCTGGCCGCCGGCTTGCCGGTGCTTGCCTTGGCGGCCGGCCGTGTCTTTTTCGGCTTGGCCTTGGACTTGTCGGCGGTGGCCAGTTCCTCGACCACTTCTTCCAGGTCGTGCCTGATCTCCGGCACGTCGATCTCGGCCTCGTCGTCGACGCCGAGATAGGCGGCGATGACGCGCGGGTCGCTTTTGACATGCAGCGCGTCGCCGTCCGAGATCTTCACGCCGTAGTCGAGAACGATGACATGGTCGGAAATCTCCATCACCACGCCCATATCGTGCTCGATCAGCAGGATCGAGGTCCCATGCGTCTCGCGGATGAATTTGAGAAGCTCGTTGAGTTCGTGCGATTCGCGCGGATTGAGGCCGGCGGCGGGTTCGTCCAGGCATAAAAGCAGCGGTTCGGTGCACATCGCGCGGGCGATCTCCAGCCGACGCTGGGCACCGTAGGGCAGATCGGCGGCCGGGTCGTCGGCGCGATCCGTCAGGCGCACCTGTTCCAGCCAGTATTTGGCCTTTTCGATCGCCTGCTTCTCCGCCTTCTTATAGCCCGGAATCCCCAGAATGCCGCCAACAGTGAAAAGCGAGGCCACCATCAGCGGGTTGTGCTGGGCCACCAGCAGGTTTTCCAGCGCGGTCATGCCACCGAAAAGGCGGATGTTCTGGAAGGTGCGGGCGACCTTGGCGCGCTGCGATATCTCGAAGTCGGGCATGCGCTCGAGCAGGTAGACGCTGCCCTGCGGCGATTCCTTGTAGCGCAGGTCGGAACGGGTGACCTCCTCAATGGCGTCGGCCTGCAATCCGGCGCCGTGCCGCATCGCGGTGCGGCCCTCGGTCGGCTTGTAGAAACCGGTGACGCAGTTGAACACCGTCGTCTTGCCGGCCCCGTTAGGACCGATCAGCGCGGTGATGTCGCCGCGGCCGACATTGAAGGAGAGATCGTTGATCGCGACCAGGCCGCCGAAGCGCATGGTTAGATGTTCGACCGACAGGATCGGAGTCTGGTCCCAACTCGCCAAGCCAGCGCCGCCGTCCTTGTTTTGCATGACGGAACCCATCAATGACCTTCACCCTGTGCGACCATGTCGGCGCCGATGCGCTTCTTTTCCTTCAGCACCGCCGTCGGCTCGCGGGTGGTGATGAGGCCGCGCGGCCGCCATACCATGATCAGCACCATGGCAAGGCCGAAGATCAGCATGCGGTACTGGGTCGGGTCGAACCCTTCGCCGAAGATGTGTTGTAGAAAGCCGAGATTGCGCAGCATCTCGATGCCGCCGATCATGACGACCGAGGCGATGACGACGCCGATCTGCGACCCGAGACCGCCAAGCACGACGATGGCAAGGATGATCGCCGATTCCAGGAAGGTGAAGCTCTCCGGAGAGATGAAACCCTGACGCGTGGCGAAGAAGGACCCGGCGAAGCCGCCGAACATGGCTCCGATCGAAAAGGCGGTCAGCTTGGTGTTGGTGGTGTTGATGCCGAGCGAACGGCAGGCGATCTCGTCCTCGCGCAGAGCTTCCCAGGCGCGCCCGACCGGCAGCTTGCGCAGCCGGATGGTGACCAGGTTGGTGATGATCGCCAGCACGAAGATGATGTAATAGAGATAGATGAAACGGTGGATGCTGTCATAGGGAATGCCAAAGAAATCGGCGAACCCACCCTCGCCGCGCGAGAATTCGAGGCCGAACAGGGTCGGCCGCGGGATGCCGGAAATGCCGTCCGGGCCGTTGGTGAAATCATACCAGTTGAGCAGCACGACGCGGATGATCTCGCCGAAGGCGAGCGTGACGATGGCGAGATAGTCGCCGCGCAGGCGAAGCACCGGAAAGCCCAGGATCACGCCCCAGAAGGCGGCCAGAAGACCAGCCAGCGGCAGGGCCATCCAGAAGCCGAAGCCGAAATTCTGGGCCAGCAGGGCGAAGGAATAGGCGCCGACCGCATAAAAGGCGACATACCCCAGATCCAGCAGCCCGGCGAGGCCGACGACGATGTTCAGACCCCAGCCGAGCATGATGTAGGTCATGATCAGGATGGCGAGATCGATATATTGCCGGTCCTTGTTGGGGAAGAAATAGGTGAAGAAGAAGGGCAGTACGATCGCGAATACCAGCAGGCCCCGGGCGAGCCACTTGCCGAGGCCGGCGAAGCTGCTTCCGGCTCCCGAAAACAGGTCCGAAAACCGGGTGGTGACGGGCCTTGATGTCTTGAACACGAACAGGTTGAGCAGCAGGCGGCCGGCGAACACGATCGCCACGGCGGAAAACAGCAGGCCCCAGCGAAAGGTCAGCGCTAGCCCGCCCGGCGCGATGTCGGTGCGCACGCCGAGAAAGAAGAAACCGAGCGCGAAGACCATGAGGGCAGCAATCGCGGCATCGCGCAGCGAACTGGCGAGGCGGTCGTCGTCTCTGGCGGACGGGAGCGGCACGGAACGGGCCGCCATCAGACCTTCTCCACTTCCGGCTTGCCGAGCAGACCCGAAGGCATGAAGATCAACACGATGGCGAGGATCGAGAAGGCGGCGACGTCCTTGTATTCGACCGTGAAGTAGCCGGACCAGAAGACTTCGATCAACCCGATCGCCAGGCCGCCGAGCATGGCGCCGGGCAGCGAGCCGATACCTCCGAGCACGGCGGCGGTGAACGCCTTAACCCCGGCCAGAAATCCGATGTAGAAATCGATCACCCCGTAAAGCAGCAGGAACATCAGGCCGGCGACGGCCGCCAGCGCGGCGCCCATGACGAAGGTCAACGAAATGGTGCGGTCGACATTGACGCCAAGCAGTGCGGCCATCTTGCGGTCCTGTTCGCAGGCCCGCTGGGCGCGCCCCAGCGAGGTGCGCGAGATCAGAAGCGTGAAGCCGATCATCAGGACCAGCGTCGTGAAGATGATGATCATCTGCATGTAGGAAAGCTGGACGAGGATGGTGCCGTTTTCGGTCGATCCCTCCATCAGGGTGACTCCGCCCTGAATTTGCGGCGGCAGTGGCTTGACGCGCGCACCCTGGGTGACCTGGACGAAATTCTGCAGCACGATCGACATGCCGATGGCGGTGATCAGCGGGGCGAGCCGGAACGAGCCGCGCAACGGCCGGTAGGCGAACCGCTCGACCGTCCAGCCCCAGGCGGAGGTGAACAGCATGGCGATGATCAGCACGATCAGCAGTACCACCGGCAGAAAGACGAAGCCGAATACCGATGTCAGGATGAGAAACGTTGCCAGGGCGATGAACGACCCGACCATGAAGATATCGCCATGGGCGAAATTGATCATGCCGATGATGCCGTAGACCATCGTATAGCCGATCGCGATCAGGCCGTAGATCGATCCGAGAGTCAGCCCATTGATGAGCTGCTGAACGAAATATTCGAGCATGCCTGCGGCTCCCCCCCGCGGAATGTCGCCAGGACTGGCGCACCCCTTATTGTATTTCCCCTAGTCGTAGCCCTTCAAAACGGGATTGCAACGACAAAATTGCGCGCCGCAGCCGCATCGAGGACCCGGCCCTTCCCTTTCTTCCGAGGGGTTCGGACGCTTGGACCAGCGCGGAAGCTAGCACTGGGCCAGCGCAATGTCTTTGCCTAATATTCCCGTATTGCGGGTAGTCTTGATTGAGATTTGCATAAATCTGTTGTGATTTGCAGGTTTCTTGCATGGCGCGGAGGCGCTTCATTTTGGTTGAAGTGGCCTGCACAGGCCACTCAACGCACAACGAATCCGTGCGCGAACGGGTCGCGATCGTCGATAAAGATGGTGTTGTAGCCGGTCATGCGCGCCCAGCCGCTGACCGAGGGAATGATGGCGGGCTGATCGGCGACCGCTGCTTCCTGCTCCACGCGGCCGCGGAACAGCGAGCCGATGATCGATTGATGCACGAACTCGTCGCCGGGCCGTAATCTGCCCCGGGCGGCAAGTTGCGCCATGCGCGCCGAGGTACCGGTGCCGCAGGGCGAGCGGTCGATGGCCTTGTCGCCGTAGAAAACGGCGTTGCGGGCATCGGCCCCGTCGACGGTCGGCGCGCCGGTCCACAAAATATGAGATAGGCCGTTGATCGAGGAGTCTTGCGGGTGCTCGAACCGGTATGCCCGGTTGAGACGCTCACGCAGAACGGGGCTCCAGGCGATCAGCTGGTTGGCGGAATGATCGGCCATGTCGCGATAGTTCGGCTGCGGCTCGATGATGGCGTAGAAATTGCCGCCATAGGCGACGTCGACGGTCAGCTGCCCCAGTTCCGGACAGTCGACGGCGAGATCGCGGGCATGCAGATACGAGGCGACGTTGGTGATGCGCACTTCCTCGACGTGGCCGTGCTTTTCCTCATAGGTGGCGACAACGCGTCCCGCCGGCGTGTCGAGACGCAGCACGCCCGGGGTCTTCGGGCGCACCAGCCCGTTCTCGAGCGCGAAGGTGACGGTGCCGATGGTGCCGTGGCCGCACATGGGCAGGCAGCCCGAGGTCTCGATGAAAAGAATGCCGATGTCGCAATCCTCGCGTGTCGGCGGGTAGAGGATCGAGCCGGACATCATGTCGTGGCCGCGCGGCTCGAACATCAGCCCGGTCCGGATCCAGTCGAACTCGGCCAGAAAATGCGCGCGCCTTTCCATCATAGTCGCGCCGTGGAGAAGCGGACCGCCGCCGGCGACGAGCCGCACCGGATTGCCGCATGTATGTCCGTCGATGCAGTGGAAGGAATGGCGGGCCATGGTCGCGCTTTCGTCTAGAACCGCTGTGGGCTGAAGGGAGCAAGGTCGATCGTTGGCGTCTCTCCGGAAACCAGATCGCGGATCAGGCGCCCGGTCGCCGCGGCCTGGGTAAGGCCGAGATGGCCGTGGCCGAAGGCATAATAGACGTTTTCTGCATTACGCGCCCGTCCGATTACAGGCAGCGAGTCGGGCAGGGACGGGCGGTAGCCCATCCATTCGCGGCCGCTGCCGGTTTGAAGCGAGGGCATGAACCGGCGCGCCTTTTCGAGCATCGCCCTGGCGCGGCGGTAGTCGGGCGGCCGCTTCAGTCCGCCGAGCTCGACCGCGCCGCCGACACGGATGCCGGTTTCAAGCGGGGTGACGACAAAGCCGTGTGCGGAAAAAATGAGCTGGCGCCTGAGATCGAAGGCGTCGGCCGGCAGGGTGGTGTTGTAGCCACGCTCGGTTTCGAGGGGCACGACGTCGCCGAAGGCGCGGGTAAGACGATGCGACCAGGCGCCTGCGGCGACAATCAGGTCGCGCGCCAACAGGGTGTGCCCCTCGCGCAGTTGGATCGCAACGTGTTCCCCGGCCGGGGTCACGACCACCACATCGCCGCGCGTCCAGATGGCACCATCGGCTTCGGCCTTGCGCCAGATCGCCTTGCCGAGATTCTGGGGATCGGAAACGGTCTTCCAACCCGGGACGAAGGTGGCGCGGGAAAATTGCGGCGCCAGGCCGGGCTGCAGCGCCTCGATGCCGGCACGGTCGAGATGGCGAAACGCGATGTTGAAGCGCTCGCGCGCCGCCCAACCGCCGAGCGAGGCCTGAAATTCGGCTTCGCTTTGGTACAATTCGAGCGAACCATCCTCGCGCAGCATCGATTCGGTACCGGTCCGGGCCATGAGCGCGGCCCATTCCGTCTCGGCCAGGCGCATCATCGCCGCCTGCGCGGCGAGCGCATTGCCGTAGCGCGCGGGACGCGAGGCAGCGAGAAAGCGCAGAAGCCACGGTACTAGTCGCGGCGCATAAGCGGGGGGAACCGATAGCGGGCCGAGCGGGTCGGCAAGCCATTTGGGCAGGTTGCGGATCATGCCCTTCTGGGCGAGGGGTAAGACGTCGGAAAAGGCGAGCGCGCCGGCATTGCCGGCGCTGGTTTCCTCGCAGATCCCGGTGCGGTCGATAACCAGCGGCTTGCGGCCGGCCGCGGCCAGGGCCGCCGCTGCGCAAATGCCGATAATGCCGCCGCCAATCACGGCGACATCGACCGGGTCTTGCCACGCAGCAGCCATCGGAGCGGGCGCCGGGCCGGTCAGAGGGCCGGGATATCGGGCCGGACGGCGATCGCGTCGCGGACGATTTTCTCGACCTCGGCGCGGCGGGCGCCGGCAAGCGGCTGACGCGGCATGCGCACGCGGTCGTTGGAGTCGATCGCCAGCGCTTCGGCCAGTTTGAGGTTCTGGACCAGATAGGTCGAGACATCGAGATCGGCGAGCGGGCGCAGCCAGCGATAGATCGTCAGCGCCTCGTCGCGGCGGCCCTGTTTCATCAGCTGGTAGATCGCCACCGACTCGCGCGGGAAGGCGACGACGATGCCGGCGACCCATCCGACGGCGCCGACGGCGAGCGCCTCGAAGACCAGGTTGTCGACGCCGGTGAATAGGTCGAATCGATCGCCGAATGCGTTGATGATCTCGGTCGAACGGCGGATGTCGTCGGAGGATTCCTTGACGGCGACGAAACGCTCATCTTCTGCCAGTTCCTGCATGACCGGCACCGTGACGTCGACACGATAGGCGACCCGGTTGGAATAGATCATCACCGGTAGATCGCCGGCGGCGGCGACCGCCTTGAGCGCGTCCGCGGTCTCGCGCGGGTCGGTGTGGTAGATCGGGCTCGGCACCACCATCAGGCCGTCGGCACCGGCCTTGGCGGCGGCCCTGGCCGTGGCGCAGGCTTCGCGGGTGCCAGGCTCGTTGACGGTCAAAAGGACGGGTTTGCCTGCCGCGGCCGTGCGAGCGGTCGCCAGCACTTCGAGCTTTTCGGCCGTGGACAGCATCGGACCCTCGCCCAGCGATCCGGCAACGATCAGCCCGTCGCAGCCGGCGTCCATCTGCAGGCCGAAGCAGCGTTCCATTTCGGCATGATCGAGGCGGTCATCCTCGGTGAATTTGGTCGTGACCGCGGGATAGACGCCTGCCCACATTTGTCTGGCTCCTAATCTGATATATCTAAGATATATCTACGGTAGCCTCGATTTGTCAAGCGGCGCCGCATGGCTATATATCAACAATATATCAAGGAGAGACCGGGTGAAGGACACAAAACCTGCCGCACCAGCCGCGGCGCGCGCCTATCACGCGCTCGAGCGGATGATCGTGACGCTGGAGCTGGCGCCTGCCAGTGTGACGACCGAGGGCGGGTTGATCGAGCAGGTCGGTCTCGGGCGCACCCCTGTGCGCGAGGCGATCCAGCGGCTCGCCTGGGAGGGTCTGCTTGAAATCCGCCCTCGGGCGGGCATCGCGATTGCCGCGCTTCATGCCGGCGACTGGCGCAAGGTGATCGATGCGCGGCGCGGCGTGGAGATCGTGCTCGCCCGTGAGGCGGCGCGCAATGTTGCCAATGCCGCCAGCGAAGCGTTCCGCGAGGCCGCCATGGCGATGCAGCGGGCGGTGATCTCCGGCAATGTGATCTTCTTTCTCGAGGCGGACAAGGCGCTCGACGAGGCGATGGCGCTCGCGGCCGAAAACCCGTTCGCCTCGCGCCTGGCGGCGCCGCTGCAGACGCATAGTCGCCGCTTCTGGTTTCGCTACAAGAGCGATACCGGCCTGACCGAGGCGGCCGAGCACCATGTCGGCCTGATCCGCGCCATACTCGATCGCGACGAGGCGGGCGCGGCTGCCGAGGCCGGGCGCCTGATGGATCTCTTGCGCGCCCATGCCGACGCGGCGGCGCGGCGTTAGCGACGAGGGGCGGCAGCCCGCAAATTCCAGCGCGCCAGCCAAACGACAAAACCCCGCCGGAGATCGACGGGGCTTGTCGGTGGGTCGAAGCGGCGGCTCTGGCGCCGCAGCTTGCCGATCGAAGCAAGCGGACTGGGACGGTCAGTTCATCGTCGGGATGACGAATTCCGCGCCGTCCTTGACGCCGGACGGCCAGCGCGAGGTGACGGTCTTGGTCTTGGTGTAAAAGCGGAACGCATCCGGGCCGTGCTGGTTCAGGTCGCCGAAGGCCGAGCCCTTCCAGCCGCCGAATGTGTAATAGGCGATCGGGACGGGGATCGGCACGTTGACGCCGACCATGCCGACCTCGACGCGGGCGGCGAAATCGCGCGCGGCGTCGCCGTCGCGGGTGAAGATGGCGACGCCATTGCCATATTCATGCTCGTTGGGCAGCTTCAGCGCTTCCTCGTAGGTGTCGGCGCGGACCACCGACAGCACCGGACCGAAGATCTCTTCCTTGTAGATGCGCATGTCGGCGGTGACGTTGTCGAACAGGCAGCCGCCCATATAATAGCCGTCCTCGTAACCCTGCATGGTGAAGCCGCGGCCGTCGACGACGAGCTTGGCGCCCTCCTTAATGCCGAGATCGACGTAACCCTTGACGCGCTCCAGCGCCTGCTTGGTGACGAGCGGGCCGAAATCGGCCGAAGCGTCGGTCGACGGGCCGACCTTGAGCCCCTCCACGCGCGGGATCAGTCGTTCGACCAGGCGGTCGGCGGTTTCCTTGCCGACGGGCACGGCCACCGAGACCGCCATGCAGCGCTCGCCGGCCGACCCGTAACCGGCACCGATCAGCGCGTCGACGGTCTGATCCATGTCGGCGTCCGGCATGATGATCATGTGATTCTTGGCGCCGCCGAAGCACTGGGCGCGCTTGCCGTTGGCGGTGGCGCGGCCATAAATATATTGCGCGATCGGCGTCGAGCCGACAAAACCGACGGCCTTGATGTCGGGATCGTCGAGGATGGCGTCGACCACCTCCTTATCGCCGTTGACGACGTTCAAAATGCCTTTTGGCAGGCCGGCCTCGATGAACAGTTCGGCGATACGCATCGGCACGCCGGGGTCGCGCTCGGACGGCTTGAGGATGAAGGCGTTGCCGGCCGCGATCGCCGGGCCGATCTTCCACAACGGGATCATGGCGGGGAAGTTGAAGGGCGTGATGCCGGCAACGACGCCAAGCGGCTGGCGCATGGAATAGACATCGATGCCGGGACCGGCGCCGTCGGTGAACTCGCCCTTCATCATGTGCGGTGCGCCGATCGACACTTCCACGACCTCGAGGCCCCTTTGGATGTCGCCCTTGGCGTCGGGAATCGTCTTGCCGTGCTCGCGGGCGAGCAGTTCGGCCAGCGAGTCCATTTCCTGCTGGACCAGATCGAGGAATTTCATCAGCACGCGCACGCGCCGCTGCGGGTTGGTGGCGGCCCAGGCCGGCTGCGCGGCCTTGGCGTTTTCGACCGCCTTGCGCAGGTCATCCTTGGAGCCGAGCGCGACCTTGCCGCGCACCGAACCGTCCATGGGTTGCATTACGTCCTGGCTGCGGCCGCCCGTTGCGGCGACGTGCTCACCGCCGATAAAATGTCCGAGTTCCTGCATCGTCTCGCTCCCTTGGATCGATTGTTGATGGCATTGTCCCGCTTCCCTTTGCGGAAAGCAACGCGAGCGTCGACGCAACCGTTGTGCGAAATTTGACGTACGGCACTATCGAGTTCATTATTCTTTGCAAAGAATGCGGTCTGTGCGAGCAAGGCAATGAACTGGGACGACGTTCGGATCTTTCTGGCGGTTGCGCGCGCCGGCCAGATTCTTGGGGCCGCGCGCCGGCTCGGGCTCAACCACGCCACGGTTTCCCGGCGTATTGCCGCGCTCGAGGCCAGCCTGAAGACACGCCTGTTCCGCCGCACCACCTCAGGCAGCGACATGACGGAAGCCGGCGAGCGGTTCCTTGCCGTCGCCGAGCGCATCGAGGCCGACATGATCGCGGCGCGGGCCGAGATTGCCGGCGAGGGCGACGAGATCGCCGGTACGGTCCGGGTCGGCGCGCCCGACGGTTTCGGCGTTGCCTTTCTGGCATCGCGGCTCGGTGCCTTGACGGCGCGACATCCGGATCTGTCGGTTCAACTCGTGCCGGTGCCGCGTTCCTTTTCGCTGTCCCGGCGCGAGGCCGATATCGCGATCACCGTCGCACGCCCCAGCGAAGGCCGGCTGGTCGCGGCCAAGCTGGTCGACTACACGCTCGGCCTTTACGCCTCGCGCGACTATGTCGCGCAATACGGTATGCCGCAGACCCCGCAGCAGCTGGCCGCGCACAGGCTGGTAGGTTATGTCGCCGATCTCGCCATCAGCCCGAGCCTCGACTATGCCACGGAATTCTCGCCTGGCTGGCACGCGCGCTTCCAGATTTCCTCGGCGCTCGGCCAGGCGGAGGCGGTGCGCGCCGGAGCCGGCATCGGCATTTTGCACACCTTCATCGCCCGAAGTCACGCCGATCTGGTGCCGGTGCCGGCGGTGCCGCCGATCCGCCGGGCCTACTGGCTGGTCTATCACGAGACCGTCCGGCCGCTGAAACGGGTGCAGACGGTCTCGGCCTTTATCGGCGCGGAAGTCGAAAAAGCGCGGGCGCTGTTCGTGTGACGGTTGTCAGGCCGCCCCGGCCGTCTTCTGCTTTTCGAAACGCTTGCGCTCGTGCGGGTCGAGATAGAGCTTTCTCAACCGGATCGATTTCGGTGTCACCTCGACCAGTTCGTCGTTCTCGATCCAGGCCAGCGCACGCTCCAGCGTCATGCGCACCGGCGGCGTCAGCTTGACGGCATCGTCCTTGCCGGCGGCGCGCACATTGGTGAGCTTCTTGCCCTTGAGAACGTTGACCTCGAGGTCGTTGTCGCGGGAATGGATGCCGATGATCATGCCCTGATAGACCTTGACGCCCGGGTCGATGACCATCGGGCCGCGATCCTCAAGGTTCCATAGCGCATAAGCGACGGCCTCACCCGGTTCGTTGGCGATCAGGACGCCGTTGGTGCGGCCGGCCAGTTCGCCCTTGTAGGGCTGATATTCGTGGAACAACCGGTTCATCACCGCGGTGCCGCGCGTGTCGGTCAACAGCTCCGACTGATAGCCGATCAGGCCGCGGGTCGGCGCGTGGAAAACCAGCCGCTGGCGGTCGCCGCCCGAGGGCTTGAGCTCGACCATCTCGGCCTTGCGCTCCGACATTTTCTGCACGACGACGCCGGAATGCTCCTCGTCGACGTCGATCACGACCTCCTCGATCGGCTCGAGCAACTGCCCGCTCTCGTCCTGCTGCATGACGACACGCGGACGCGAGACAGCGAGCTCGAAACCCTCGCGGCGCATGGTCTCGATCAGCACGGCAAGCTGTAGTTCACCGCGGCCGGAGACGTAGAAGGAGTCCTTGTCGTTCGATTCCTCGATCTTCAGCGCGACATTGCCCTCGGCCTCGCGCAAAAGCCGGTCGCGGATGACGCGGCTCGTGACCTTGTCGCCCTCGGTGCCGGCGAGCGGGGAATCGTTGACGATGAAGGACATGGTCACGGTCGGCGGATCGATCGGCTGGGCCGGCATCGGCTCGCTGACCGACGGATCGCAGAACGTGTCGGCCACGGTGCCTTTCGACAGCCCGGCGATGGCGACGATGTCGCCGGCCTGGGCCTCCTCGATCGGCTGGCGCTCAAGGCCGCGAAAGGCGAGGATCTTCGACACGCGGCCGGTCTCCATCAGGGTGCCGTCGTGATGTAGAACCTTGACGGCCTGGTTCGGCTTCAGCGAGCCGGCCTCGATGCGTCCGGTGATGATGCGGCCAAGAAACGGATTGGCTTCCAGAATGGTGCCGATCATGCGGAACGGCCCCTCGGCAACCGTCGGTTCGGGGACGTGGCTCAAAACCAGGTCGAACAGCGGGGCGAGCCCGTCCTGCTTGGGTCCCTCGGGTTGTTCGGCCATCCAGCCGTCGCGGCCGGAGCCGTAGAGGATCGGGAAGTCGAGCTGCTCGTCATTGGCGTCGAGCGCGGCGAACAGATCGAATACCTCGTTGATCACCTCGTCGGCGCGCGCGTCGGGTCGGTCGATTTTGTTGACGGCGACGATCGGGCGAAGACCGACCTTGAGCGCCTTGCCGACGACGAACTTGGTTTGCGGCATCGGCCCTTCGGCCGCGTCGACCAGCACGATGGCGCCGTCGACCATCGACAGGATGCGTTCCACCTCGCCGCCGAAATCGGCATGGCCGGGCGTGTCAACGATGTTAATGCGCGTCTCCTTCCACTCGACCGAGGTGGCCTTGGCGAGGATGGTGATGCCGCGTTCCTTCTCCAGGTCGTTGGAGTCCATGGCGCGTTCGCTGACGCGCTGGTGTTCGCGCAAGGCGCCGGATTGTTTCAGCAGCGCGTCGACCAACGTGGTCTTGCCATGGTCGACGTGCGCGATGATCGCGATATTGCGGATGTTCATGTGTCTCTCGGGGGCTTCGGGGACGCTTCCTTTTGCCGCGCCCGTTTCGGTGCGGCGCTCTTACAGGCTTTTTCGCATCTGCGAAAGGGGCTTCCCGCTCCAGCCGTTCCGTCTGGCTGCCAAATATCGCTCTCGTCGGAGATATGAAGAAATTTACGGAACATTTACGAATTTCGCGCGTCATGCGTTCATGAATAATCAACCACCCGTGCAAACCCGCCACACAAGGCGGGGCGTGGCCATGATAACGGCGCTCGTCGTTGCGCTCGGCATACCGGGCATGCTGGCGGCCAGCCCGCCTTCGCCGCGCGACGGGGGCGATATCGCGTTGGATTACCCGGGCGGGATGCCCGAGGAGATGGAGGCGTCGGTCGCCTGGGTCGATCCGGTCGTAACCGGGCCGGTTTCCGACGATTTCAGGCGCCGCCGCGCGGCGTCGGGCTGCGACGACGCGGTGTGGCCCGATATTCCGAAAGCCTGTTTCCCCGATTAAGTCGATTCTGCTCCAGATCCGGGCTGCGTGCCAGCCAGAAGCCGACAAGGCCTGGTCTTCGAAACGCGCACGCTGCCGCCCGGCTCTTCTGCCGCCCTGAAAGGGGTGAGCCTGTCTCACGTGAAACAGGAGCCGGGCCTGCCGGTCCCATGATCATGCCGCGGCCGTCGCCGCGCGCAGCATCATCAGTTCGCCGATATTCTCCATCGTGACATAGCCGAGAAAACGCTCATCGCCGTCGACGATCGCGACCGCCGGCGCACCGCTTTTCTGCAGGGCCTCGAGCGCAGCGTCGAGCCCGCTATCGTCGCGCAGGGACGGGATGTCGCGCACCATCGCCTCGATCGCCGGCGCATCGCCGCCGCCGTCGCGCATGCCTTCGACAAGACCGGCGCGGGTAAGCACGCCGCGTAGCCTGCCGCCGCCGTCCACGACCGGAAACTCGTGCTGGGTGGTGCGCAACAACAGCTCGGCGGCATGCGCCAATGTCGCGGTCGGGCCCAGCGCCTCGTAAGAGGTGATCATGGCGTCGCGGATCGCGACCGAACGCGCCGCGTCCTGCAGCCCGACGACCTGGGTTTCCGCGGTCGCGGCGAGATAGACGAAGATCGCGACAAAAATCAAAAGCGGATTGCCGCCGACAAGGCCGAGAAACCCGAACGCAAAGGCCGCGAACTGGCCGACCGTGCCGGCGATTTGGGTGGCGCGCACACGCGGATAGCGCGTGGCCAGCAACGCCCGCAGCACCCGGCCGCCATCCATCGGGAAGGCGGGAATCAGGTTGAACAGGACAAGCACGACGTTGACCGCCGCCAGCCGGGCCACAAACCCGCCGGCGGGGTCCTCCATCGCCGCCAACGTGCCCGTATCGACGCGGGCGCCGAGAATCAGGAACAACACCGCCGCGATCACGACATTGACCATCGGTCCGGCGAGTGCGACGACGATCTCTTCAGACGGTTTTTCGGGCATGCGCTCCAGTTCGGCGACGCCGCCGATCGGCAACAGCGTGATGCGCGGTGTGGCGATGCCATAGCGTCGGGCCGCGACCGCGTGGCCGAGCTCGTGCAGGACCACGCAGGCGAAGATCGCAACCACGAAGGTGATGCCTTCCAGGGCCGCTGCCGAGCCGCCATGCTGGAAATGCGCGATCCCGATCCACAAAAGCAGCAGGAAGAAGGTGAGGTGAATGCGAATCTCGCTGCCGGCCAGCCGGCCGATGGGAAAGGACCATTGCATGGGGTGCTCCTGCGGTGGTTGCGGCCCGATGGGCGCGTGTTCACTATAGACCGGTTTTCATGTCCTGTGCGACAGTCGCGGGACGGCATTGGCCGGAAGGGAGGCGCGGATGCACAAACTCCAGTCACAAGGCGTGCACCACATCACGCTGGTGGGCGCGGACCGGCAGACTTCGATCGATTTTTGGGAAGGCGTGCTCGGCATGCCATTCGTTTTCGAACAGCCGAACCTCGACAGGGCGAGCGAGAGCCATCTCTATTTCGATCCGGGCGACGGCCGACTGATCACCATCTTCACCGACGAAAGCCGCAAGCCCGATCCAGATCGTACGCCGACCGAGCCCGGCTGCGTCCACCATGTGGCCTTTTCCGTGTCTCGGGCCACTTTCCTGCAGGCGGTGAGCCGGCTTGACGAACGCCGGATCGATCACAGCGGGGTCAAGGATCGCGGCTTCATGGACTCGATCTATTTCAAGGATCCGCTCGGGCTGTTGATCGAGTTGGCCTCCTATCGGTTCGAACCGCCGCAAGGCTTCAGTCATGCCGACGTGTTGATGGCCGCGCACGAGATCCGCGTCGCGCGCGGCGACTACAACATCGCCGCCGTGCATCTCGCCGACGCGATCGAGGCGCTGGTGGCGCGCGACCGGCCCTCGCTGTCGGACGATCGCGCGCCCAAGGACCCCTATTCCCAGAGGTCGTAGGGCGATCGCGGATCAGGCGAGGCCGCGCTTTTTCATCATCGCCTCGGGCGAGGGCATCTGGCCGCGGAAGGCTTGATAAAGCGCTTCCGGGTCGGCCGTGCCGCCGGCGGCGTAGATGTGGCGGCGCAGTTTCTCCGCCAGCGCCGGGTCAAACGGGTCGCCGCTCTCCTCGAAGGCGCCGAATGCGTCGGCGTCGAGCACTTCCGACCACATGTAGGAATAATAACCGGCCGAATAGCCGTCCCCGGAAAACACATGCAGGAAATGCGGTGTGCGGTGGCGCATGGCGATCGCGTCCGGCATGCCGAGCGTGGAAAGCGTTTCGGCTTCGAAACGAAGCGGATCATCAGGCGCTTCCGGACGGGCGTGAAAGGCCATGTCGACAAGCGCGGAGGCGGCGAACTCGACGGTGGCGAA
>MRWF01013845.1_pt1 | contig 16008 bp, 9 predicted proteins | sample 1013331 | NCBI WGS metagenome assembly MRWF01 (sample SAMN06117577, study PRJNA244670) | biofilm metagenome | biome: Water; feature: Cathode Biofilm; material: Biofilm; isolation source: microbial consortium enriched at the cathode of a solar microbial fuel cell | place: USA: District of Columbia ... | reverse complement strand
ACGGCCGCCATGGACTGGTGGACCACCGAATCCGGTACCCGAGTGCTTGCCGGCCGTGACCTGCTCTCCGGTGGCACCTGGCTTGCGATTAATACCGCGGGAGAGGTCAGCGCCGTGACCAACGTCCGGGAAGGGGCACCGGAAACCGGCCGTATCAGTCGTGGTGAACTGCCTTTGCGGGCACTCACTGATTCCCGGGAGCATCTTGAACGCTATCTGCTCGACACCGCCGACCAGTTTTCCGGCTTCAACCTGGTGCAGCTGACCACAGCAGACGGATGGTATTTCAGCAATCGGGATGCCCATCCGGGCCGACAAATCCACCGTGGGGTCTACGGACTGAGCAATCATCTGTTGCAGACGCCCTGGCCCAAGCTTCTGCGCCTCCGGCAGGCTGCGGGAGATACCATTGCCGCCGCCGGACGGGATGCGGCAAAACTGCACAACGAGCTGATTCCGCTGCTCCAGGACAGCACGCCCGCGCCAGACCATATGCTGCCCGATACAGGCGTTGGCCTGGAGACGGAACGCTTTCTGTCGTCGCCATTCATCGTGGGTTCGGACTACGGCACCCGGGCAACCACCGTGGTGACCGTTTCAGACAGCGGTGAAATCGAGGTGACGGAACAGAACTGGGGTCCGGATGCCCGGACCGGTGAACGACGTCACTTCCACTGGCGGCGATAGCGATCTGGCTCTGGTATAATCCGCGAAATTCTGCCACCCGATCGGAGGGCCCCTGATGGCCGGTGAACAAGGCGCCACATCGATAGCTGATTTTGAGAAGTCTCTTGATGAACTGGAAAAGCTGGTTCGCGATCTGGAGCAGGGCGAGTTGTCCCTGGAACAGTCCCTGACGGCGTTCGAGCGGGGTGTAAAGCTGACCCGTGAATGCCAGCAGGCGTTGAAGAGCGCCGAGCAACGGGTCGAACAACTGGTCCAGAACAGCGACGGCACCCTGGAAACCCTCCCGTTCTCACCGGATGATGCTGACTGATGTCCGGAAAGAACCTGCTTGCCTCTGATTTTCTGGAAACCTGCCGGGCCCGCGTCGATGCGGAACTGGACCGGTGCATTACCCGTGATTCCGCCTCTGGCCGGCTGCAGGAAGCCATGCGCTACAGCGTGCTGGGCGGTGGCAAGCGAATCCGGCCGGCACTGTGTCTTGCAGCGGCAAAGGCAATGGGACAAACCGGTGACGAGGCCCTGATCCCGGCCTGCTCAGTGGAACTGATCCACGCCTACTCGCTGATCCACGATGACCTGCCGGCCATGGATGACGATGAATTGCGCCGCGGACGGCCCACTACCCACATTGCCTTCGACGAAGCCACCGCCATCCTTGCTGGCGATGCCCTGCAGGCACTGGCTTTTGGCTGGCTTGCCGAAGCGCCGGGACTGTCTGAGTCGGTACGCCTGATCATGGTCCGGGAACTGGCCCGGGCCAGTGGCCACGGAGGAATGGTTGGTGGCCAGGCCATCGATCTGGAGTCCGTCGGCAAAACCCTGGCCCTGGCGCAACTTGAAACCATGCACCGCCACAAGACTGGCGCCCTTATCGAAACCAGCGTGCGAATTGGCGCCCTGACGGCGCCGTCGGTCGACGAACAGGCCCTGGCTTCCCTGACCCAGTATGCCAAAGCCCTGGGCCTGGCCTTCCAGGTTCAGGATGACCTTCTGGACATCGAGGGCGATACAACGGTCATTGGCAAACCCCAGGGCTCGGATGCCGCCCGCGCCAAACCCACCTACCCCGCCCTGCTTGGCCTGGAAGGCGCCAGGGAGCACCTGGCCAATCTGCTGGAACAGGCCCAGCAAAGTTTGCAGGCGTTTGGTCCCGAAGCAGACCCCCTGCGGGCAATGGCCGATTACGTGGTGGCAAGAACCCATTGAATCCCGGCGCTCCGAAGGCGCACACTGGCCGTAAATATTTTCGTAACAACTGGCCCGCTTTGTGTGAAACAGCTTCCCCTGTTCCCTTATAATGCCAGTCAGTTACTGAACGTACCGGAAAAGACCCGAGCAGATGCAGGACACTTATATTTTCAAGGAAATCCCGTCACAGCGGCCCAATACGCCGCTTCTGGACCGGATTGACGAACCGGCCCAGCTCAGAGAGCTGGCCCCGGAACAGCTGACCCGGCTGGCCCGGGAGCTCAGGGCCTTTCTGTTATGGTCAGTGGGCCAGACTGGCGGTCATTTCGGGGCCGGCCTGGGCGTGCTTGAGCTTACCGTCGCCCTTCACTACGTCTTTGATACGCCGAGCGACCGCCTGGTGTGGGACGTCGGCCATCAGGCCTACCCCCACAAGATCCTGACCGGACGGAAAGAGTCCATGGGAAGCATCCGCCGCAAAGGCGGTCTGGCCGGCTTCCCGAAACGGGCCGAAAGCGACTACGACACCTTTGGCGTCGGCCATTCCAGCACTTCCATCAGCGCAGCGCTGGGCATGGCGATCGCAGCACGCCTGCAGCAGACCGGTCGAAAGAGCATTGCCGTTATTGGTGACGGCGCCATGACCGCCGGCATGGCGTTCGAGGCACTGAACCACGCCGGTCACCTGCACGCCGACATGCTGGTGATCCTCAACGACAATGACATGTCGATTTCCCGGAACGTTGGCGGGCTGTCCAACTACTTTGCCAAACTGCTGTCCAGTCGGACCTACAATCAGGTCCGCGATAGCAGCAAGAAGGTTCTGCAGGGAGCGCCACACCTGATGGCGCTGGCCAAGAAGACCGAGGAACACTTCAAGGGCATGATTGCCCCTGGCACACTGTTCGAGGAACTGGGGTTCAACTACATCGGCCCAATCGATGGCCACGATCTGCCCCTGCTGGTGGAAACCCTGGAGAACATCCGCGAACTTGAAGGTCCGCAGTTCCTGCATGTGGTGACGACCAAAGGCAAGGGTTTTGCCCCGGCTGAAGCCGATCCGATCGGCTATCACGCCATCAACAAGATCGAGCCGGTTCCACCCAGTAAACCCGAACCGGTCAAGCCGAAACCGAAGAAGCCCAAATATGCCAACGTCTTCGGGCAATGGCTGTGCGATTCCGCCGAACAGGATGAGCGCGTGGTGGGCATCACCCCGGCCATGTGTGAAGGCTCGGATCTGCTGGCATTCTCACAGCGCTTCCCGGAACGCTACTTCGATGTCGCCATCGCCGAACAGCACGCAGTCACGCTGGCCGCAGGGCTCGCCTGTGACGGCGCCAAGCCGGTGGTCGCCATCTACTCGACGTTCCTGCAGCGGGCTTACGATCAACTGATTCACGATGTCGCTATCCAGAACCTGGATGTGCTGTTCGCGATTGATCGCGCAGGCCTGGTCGGTGAAGACGGCCCGACCCACGCTGGCGCTTTCGACATCAGCTACCTGCGCTGCGTGCCGAACATGGTGGTGATGACACCATCGGACGAAAATGAAACCCGCCAGATGCTCCAGACCGGCATGCTCTACGAAGGACCGGCATCGGTGCGCTACCCGCGTGGCACAGGCCCCGGTGCCGAAATTCAGCAGGAACTGACGCCGCTTGAGATTGGCAAGGGCCGCCGGATTCGCAACGGCAAAGGTGTTGCCATCCTCAACTTTGGCACCCTGCTGGCGCCTGCTCTGGAGGCCGCAGAAGCCATCGGCGCGACGGTCGCAGACATGCGTTTCGTAAAACCCCTGGATGAAGAACTGGTGCTGGAGCTGGCCGAGCAGCATGAACTACTGGTGACCCTGGAAGAAAACGCCATTGCCGGTGGTGCAGGCAGCGCCGTGACCGAATTCCTGAACAGCCGCCTGGTTACCATGCCGGTACTTCAACTGGGCCTGCCCGATACCTTTATGGACCACGGCAAGCACGGCGAGCTGCTGGCCGAATGTGGCCTGGACGCCGCAGGTATTGAATCGTCTATCCGCACGCGGATCGAGACCCTGCGCCACCAGAACCTGAAAGCCGTCAAATAGACGGAACACAAACCTGAGAATGCAAAAAGCCCGCGGAGTTCGCGGGCTTTTTCGTATGTGGCGACAAATCCAGCTCAGATTTCCGGATCGTCATCCTGATGGGTCTCCAGCCAGTGGCCGAGCTTGCTCTGCTTGGTATCGAGGTAGTGTTCATTGTGGGGGTTGCGGCCCACGTGCAGAGGTACCCTTTCCGTAATGTCGATGCCGTAGGAGGAGAGCGCTTTGACCTTTCGGGGATTATTGGTCATCAGCCTCAGGCTCCTGATACCGAGATGCTCCAACATGTCCTTGCACATGCTGTAATCACGAAGATCGGCCGCGAAACCCAGACGCTCGTTGGCCTCTACCGTATCAGCGCCCTGATCCTGCAGATGGTAGGCGCGGATCTTGTTCAACAGGCCGATTCCCCGACCCTCCTGACGCAGATACATGAGGATACCCCGACCTTCCCGGGCAATGCTGCGCAGCGCCTCTTCCAGCTGGTAGCCGCAATCACACCGCATGCTATAGAGGGCGTCGCCGGTCAGACATTCGGAATGCGTGCGGGCCAGCATGGGTTCGTCGCTATCCAGGTCGCCGAGAGTCAGGGCAACGTGTTCCTTTCCGGTGTCCGGTTCTTCAAAGCCGTGCATATCAAATACCCCGAACGGGGTCGGCAACCGGCAGGTCTGGATGTAACGAACAGCCACAGTGTTTCCTCGTGGTTCAGTCAATCGGGCCGCGCATTCTATCACGGGCCCGCCCGCTTGGCGTAGTCTCGGCACTGTCGCTCCTCCGGAGTGGTCTTGGTAACCAACACTTACGAGCGCGGCGGTCCGCCAGATCAGGCTTTATCGGCGACCCAGTGGCCACTGCGGCCGCCTTTCTTCTCCAACAGACGCACGGAATCAATCTCCATGCCACGATCGACCGCCTTGCACATGTCGTACAGGGTCAGTGCCGCCACGCTTGCCGCGGTTAACGCCTCCATCTCGACACCGGTCTGGCCGGACAGTTTGCAGCGGGTCAGAATATGTACAGATGCCCCGTCGTCGCCCGGAGTCAGTTCAACTTTCACAGACGTCAGGTTCAGCGCATGACACAAGGGAATCAGATCATGGGTTTTCTTTGCGGCCATGATACCGGCGATGCGGGCAACAGCCAGGACATCCCCTTTGGGATGCTCACCCTCAATAATCATGTTCAGGGTTTCCGGCGCCATGCGGATGGTAGCTTCAGCGCGGGCCTCGCGTTCGGTGGCCGCCTTGTCGGTCACGTCCACCATGCGGGCTTCGCCCTTGTCGTCGAGATGGGTCAGTTTACTCACGGTCTCTCCCGGAATCGGTTGTGCAAGATGGTGAAAAATGCAGGAACGACAGCATAACAGACATGGCCACGGCGTCGCTGACAAGTGTCAGCTTTGCGGCCACCAGAAGCGGATTCCGGCGATGCCCTGACCGCCCCGCTGGCGAGCCTCGCGGAGATCGCCGGGCGACAAACCGCCCAGGGCAAATACCGGAAGCACCGCTTCCGACACCAGGTCGGCAAAGACCGACCATCCCAGGGTCGGCGCACCCGGATGGCTCTCGGTCGGCTGGACTGGCCCCAGGGTCACGTAGTCCGCTCCGATAGCCTTCGCATGATCGATCTCCTGCCTGTCATGGCAGGAAACCCCCAGCCAGACATCTTCCGGAACCGGTCTCGCCGAGAGCTTGGTCGCCTCGCGCCAGGGCAGGTGTAGCCCATGGGCGCCGGGTATAGCGCGGAATACCTCCGGTCCACCGTGCACAATCAGGGCAGCTCCGGCCTTTTCACAAATCGGCAATGCGTTCGCCGCCAACTCCCGATAGGCCAGCGGTCTCAACGCCGGAGCCCGGAGCAGCACTAGCGGTGGTCGAGCGGCGCTAAGACCCTCCTGCAGGTGCGCAAGGGCTGGCTCCAGGCCATTCTCGGAACCGGTGATTGCCAACTGCCGGGGCAGACGCAGAGCGCGAATGATCGGCCGGTTGGCGGCGGGGAAATCCTCATCCCGAAGCTGCTCCGGGGTCAGCCATTCCACGGGCTGCCCCTCACATCCCCTTGCCTCGCCCTCGGCAGCGCTAGTTTCCCAGACGTCCAGGAAAACCCGCTTGTCGCCATAATCGTGCCGAATACCGATAACAGGCTCCAGGGAACTCTCCGGCACGTGAAGACCGGTTTCCTCGGCAATTTCGCGCACAAGCGCCACCTGAACCGTCTCGCCAGGCTCCACCTTGCCACCGGGAAACTCCAGTAAGCCCCCCTGGTGAACGTGGTCTGGCCGTCGGGCGATCAGCACCCGGCCATCACGGACGATGACCGCCACGGCAACGTGAACCTCTTTGACCGACGCCTCTCTGGCAGACATGCTCAGGTACGATACTCGGCGTTGATAGTCACGTAATCGTGGGAGAAATCGCAGGTCCACACCGTTTCCCGAACATCACCCCGCTTGAGGTCGATGGCAATGGTGATCTCTTCCCGGTCCATCACGGCCTGCCCGCGGGCTTCCGAGTAATCCTCGGCCCGGCCACCGTTGCGGACCAGGCAGACATCGCCCAGATAGATTTCAAGGGCATTGAGGTCCAGTCCTTCGACACCGGCGCGACCAACCGCCGCCAGAATCCGGCCCCAATTGGGGTCCGAGGCGAACAGTGCGGTCTTGACCAACGGCGAATGCGCCACGGTATAGGCAACGTCCAGAGCCTCCTGCTGACCAGCCGCTCCGCTGACGTCGATGGTGACAAACTTGGTTGCTCCTTCGCCGTCGCGGACAATGGCGTGGGCCAGTTCCAGATAGATTGCCTGCAAGGCCTCCCGCAGCTTCGGCAGCGCCGCGCTGGAGGCCGTGATCTCGGGGCCGGAATACTGGCCGCTGGCCATCAGCATGCAGGCGTCATTGGTAGAGGTGTCGCCATCGATAGTGATGCGGTTGAAGGACTTTTCCCCCAGTTCCGAGGCAAGCGTCTGCAACAGTTCCGGCGCAATCCGGGCATCGGTGGCAATAAAACCGAGCATCGTCGCCATGTTGGGACGAATCATGCCCGCACCCTTGCTGATGCCCGAGATGGTTACCGTGTGACCATCCAGCTCAATCTGACAGGAAGCGCCCTTGGGGCGGGTGTCCGTGGTCATGATGCCACTGGCCGCTTCAGCCCAGCGATTCTCTGCAGTGTTCGCCAAAGCCTCCGGAAGCGCGCCAACGATCTTCTGGACCGGCAACGGCTCGCCAATCACCCCCGTGGAAAACGGCAGAATTTCGGCTTCCGTGACGCCCGCCTGCTTTGCCAGTGCCTGGCAACAGGCCATAGCATCCCGCATACCTTGCTCACCAGTACCGGCGTTGGCATTGCCCGTGTTGATCAAGAGGTACCGGGGCGAGGTCTCGGCCAGATGCCGGCGGCTGAGGGTAACCGGCGCTGCACAGAACTGGTTTTTCGTGAAGATACCAGCAACCCGGCTTTCCGGGGCCAGCTCGAAAACAACCACGTCCTTACGTCCCGGCTTCTTTATACCGGCACTGGCTATGCCGACCTTGATTCCGGCTACCGGATAAAACTCAGGTAAGGTTCCCGGACCTACCGCCATTCTGCCACTCCTCTTGTCTGGGGGTGCGTTCGAGGTAACACACGACCCGCTGAAAACGAAAAAACCCGCATCCCACCAGTTGTGGCTGGCAGAGTGCGGGTTCCGATGGTGCGGTCAGTGCTCTGAATCAGCTGACCTTGCCATGACACTGCTTGTACTTCTTGCCGGACCCGCAGGGGCAGGGTTCGTTTCGACCCACCTTGCGCTCCTGTCGAACGAAGGTTTCCGGAGTCGACTGCCGGGCTTCGTCAGCCTCACCCTCACCCTGGCTCTGGGCCGTGGCGCTGGTTTCGTCGTGGCGCAGACGGGCCTTTGCGAGCTCTTCTTCCAGCTCCTGTTTGCGACGGCGCTCGACTTCTTCCATCTCCTCACGGCTCTGGACACGCACGTGGCAAAGTACCCGGGTAACATCCCGCTTCATGGTATCAAGCATGGTTTCAAACAGGTTGAACGCCTCGCGCTTGTATTCCTGCTTTGGGTTCTTCTGAGCATAGCCCCGCAGATGGATACCCCGACGCAGGTGATCCATGTTCGAAAGATGCTCTTTCCAGAGGGTATCCAGAACCTGCAGGAAAACCTGCTTCTCGAACTTGCGCATGGCCTCGGAACCGGCAATTTCTTCTTTGGCTTCGTAGGCGGCCACGATTTCGTCCAGAATCTTCTGGCGCAGGTTTTCCTCAAACAGCTTGGAGTCTTCTTCCAGCCACTTCTGAACCGGCAGATCGATTGCCATCTCGGATTGAAGCTGAGCTTCCAGCCCGGCGATATCCCATTGTTCCGGCATACTCTGGGGCGGAATGTATTCACTGATCAGCGAGTCGACAACGTCTTCCCGAATGGTCGTCACCATGTCCGAAATGTCGTCGGAAGACATGACTTCGTTGCGCTGGTCGTAGATAACCGTGCGCTGGTCGTTGGCCACGTCATCGTATTCCAGCAGGGTCTTACGCATGTCGAAGTTGCGACCTTCCACCTTGCGCTGGGATTTCTCGATCGCGTTGGTCACCATCCGGTGCTCGATGGCCTCCCCTTTCTTCATGCCCATAGCCTGCATCAGGCTCTTGACCCGGTCGGGGGCAAAGATGCGCATGAGATTGTCTTCCAGAGACAGGAAGAACCTTGAGGAGCCAGGATCACCCTGACGCCCGGCACGACCGCGAAGCTGGTTGTCAATTCGACGGGATTCGTGACGCTCGGTACCAATGATGTGCAGACCACCGGCCTCCAGCACCTGATTGTGACGCTCGGTCCACTCGGCCTTGGCCCGGGCAATTTCCTCTTCGGAGGGATTGTCCATGGCGGCAACTTCGTGTTCCCAGTTACCGCCCAGCACGATATCAGTACCACGGCCGGCCATGTTGGTGGCGATGGTGACCGCCCCGGGGCGGTCACCATCGCCACCAACATGGCCGGCCGTGGTACTGATATCGTGCTGGGCGGTAACTGGGAACACGAAGTTGCCGCCATGGACAATCCCTCAGAAGAGGAGATTGCCCGGGCCAAGGCCGAGTGGACCGAGCGTCACAATCAGGTGCTGGAGGCCGGTGGTCTGCACATCATTGGTACCGAGCGTCACGAATCCCGTCGAATTGACAACCAGCTTCGCGGTCGTGCCGGGCGTCAGGGTGATCCTGGCTCCTCAAGGTTCTTCCTGTCTCTGGAAGACAACCTCATGCGCATCTTTGCCCCAGACCGGGTGAAGAGCCTGATGCAGGCCATGGGCATGAAGAAGGGGGAGGCCATCGAGCACCGGATGGTGACCAACGCGATCGAGAAATCCCAGCGCAAGGTGGAAGGTCGCAACTTCGACATGCGTAAGACCCTGCTGGAATACGATGACGTGGCCAACGACCAGCGCACGGTTATCTACGACCAGCGCAACGAAGTCATGTCTTCCGACGACATTTCGGACATGGTGACGACCATTCGGGAAGACGTTGTCGACTCGCTGATCAGTGAATACATTCCGCCCCAGAGTATGCCGGAACAATGGGACGTCGCCGGGCTGGAAGCACAGCTCCAGTCGGAGATGGCGATTGATCTGCCGGTTCAGAAGTGGCTGGAAGAAGACAACAAGCTGTACGAAGAAAACCTGCGCCAGAAGATTCTCGACGAGATCGTGGCTGCCTACCAGGCCAAGGAAGAGATTGCCGGTTCCGAGGCCATGCGCAAGTTCGAGAAGCAGGTGTTCCTGCAGGTGCTCGATACCCTCTGGAAAGAGCATCTTTCCAACATGGACCATCTGCGCCGTGGTATCCATCTGCGGGGTTATGCCCAGAAGAACCCCAAGCAGGAGTACAAGCGCGAGGCGTTCAACCTGTTTGAAACCATGCTTGATACCATGAAGCGGGATGTTACCCGGGTACTTTGCCACGTGCGTGTCCAGAGCCGTGAGGAGATGGAAGAAGTCGAGCGCCGTCGCAAACAGGAGCTGGAAGAAGAGCTCGCAAAGGCCCGTCTGCGCCACGACGAAACCAGCGCCACGGCCCAGAGCCAGGGTGAGGGTGAGGCTGACGAAGCCCGGCAGTCGACTCCGGAAACCTTCGTTCGACAGGAGCGCAAGGTGGGTCGAAACGAACCCTGCCCCTGCGGGTCCGGCAAGAAGTACAAGCAGTGTCATGGCAAGGTCAGCTGATTCAGAGCACTGACTGCACCATCGGAACCCGCACTCTGCCAGCCACAACTGGTGGGATGCGGGTTTTTTCGTTTTCAGCGGGTCGTGTGTTACCTCGAGCGCACCCCCAGACAAGAGGAGTGGCAGAATGGCGGTAGGTCCGGGAACCTTACCTGAGTTTTATCCGGTAGCCGGAATCAAGGTCGGCATAGCCAGTGCCGGTATAAAGAAGCCGGGACGTAAGGACGTGGTTGTTTTCGAGCTGGCCCCGGAAAGCCGGGTTGCCGGTATCTTCACGAAAAACCAGTTCTGTGCAGCGCCGGTTACCCTCAGCCGCCGGCATCTGGCCGAGACCTCGCCCCGGTACCTCTTGATCAACACGGGCAATGCCAACGCCGGTACTGGTGAGCAAGGTATGCGGGATGCTATGGCCTGTTGCCAGGCCCTGGCAAAGCAGGCGGGCGTCACGGAAGCCGAAATTCTGCCGTTTTCCACGGGGGTGATTGGCGAGCCGTTGCCGGTCCAGAAGATCGTTGGCGCGCTTCCGGAGGCTTTGGCGAACACTGCAGAGAATCGCTGGGCTGAAGCGGCCAGTGGCATCATGACCACGGACACCCGCCCCAAGGGCGCTTCCTGTCAGATTGAGCTGGATGGTCACACGGTAACCATCTCGGGCATCAGCAAGGGTGCGGGCATGATTCGTCCCAACATGGCGACGATGCTCGGTTTTATTGCCACCGATGCCCGGATTGCGCCGGAACTGTTGCAGACACTTGCCTCGGAATTGGGGGAGAAGTCCTTCAACCGCATCACTATCGATGGCGACACCTCTACCAATGACGCCTGCATGCTGATGGCCAGCGGCCAGTATTCCGGCCCAGAGATTACGGCCTCCAGCGCGGCGCTGCCGAAGCTGCGGGAGGCCTTGCAGGCAATCTATCTGGAACTGGCCCACGCCATTGTCCGCGACGGCGAAGGAGCAACCAAGTTTGTCACCATCGACGTCAGCGGAGCGGCCGGTCAGCAGGAGGCTCTGGACGTTGCCTATACCGTGGCGCATTCGCCGTTGGTCAAGACCGCACTGTTCGCCTCGGACCCCAATTGGGGCCGGATTCTGGCGGCGGTTGGTCGCGCCGGTGTCGAAGGACTGGACCTCAATGCCCTTGAAATCTATCTGGGCGATGTCTGCCTGGTCCGCAACGGTGGCCGGGCCGAGGATTACTCGGAAGCCCGCGGGCAGGCCGTGATGGATCGGGAGGAGATCACCATTGCCATCGACCTCAAGCGGGGTGATGTTCGGGAAACCGTGTGGACCTGTGACTTCTCCCACGATTACGTGACTATCAACGCCGAGTATCGTACCTGAGCATGTCTGCCAGAGAGACGCCGGTCAAAGAGGTTCACGTTGCCGTGGCGGTCATCGTCCGTGATGGCCGGGTGCTGATCGCCCGACGGCCAGACCACGTTCACCAGGGGGGCTTACTGGAGTTTCCCGGTGGCAAGGTGGAGCCTGGCGAGACGGTTCAGGCGGCGCTTGTGCGCGAAATTGCCGAGGAAACCGGTCTTCACGTGCCGGCGGGTTCCCTGGAGCCTGTTATCGGTATTCGGCACGATTATGGCGACAAGCGGGTTTTCCTGGACGTCTGGGAAACCAGCGCTGCCGAGGGCGAAGCAAGGGGATGTGAGGGGCAGCCCGTGGAATGGCTGACCCCGGAGCAGCTTCGGGATGAGGATTTCCCCGCCGCCAACCGGCCGATCATTCGCGCTCTGCGTCTACCCCGGCAGTTGGCAATCACCGGTTCCGAGAATGGCCTGGAGCCAGCCCTTGCGCACCTTCAGGAGGGGCTGAGCGCCGCTCGACCACCGCTGGTACTGCTCCGGGCTCCGGCGTTGAGTCCGCTGGCCTATCGGGAGTTGGCGGCGAACGCGTTGCCGGTTTGTGAAAAGACCGGAGCTACACTGATTGTGCACGGTGGACCGGAGGTATTCCGCGCCATACCCGGCGCCCATGGGCTGCACCTGCCCTGGCGCGAGGCGGCCAAGCTCTCGGCGAGACCGGTTCCGGAAGATGTCTGGCTGGGGGTTTCCTGCCATGACAGGCAGGAGATCGATCATGCGACGGCTATCGGAGCGGACTACGTGACCCTGGGGCCAGTCCAGCCGACAGAAAGCCATCCGGGTGCGCCGACCCTGGGATGGTCGGTCTTTGCCGACCTGGTGTCGGAAGCGGTGCTTCCGGTATTTGCCCTGGGCGGTTTGTCGCCCGGCGATCTCCGCGAGGCTCGCCAGCGGGGCGGTCAGGGCATCGCCGGTATCCGCTTCTGGTGGCCGCAAAGCTGACACTTGTCAGCGACGCCGTGGCCATGTCTGTTATGCTGTCGTTCCTGCATTTTTCACCATCTTGCACAACCGATTCCGGGAGAGACCGTGAGTAAACTGACCCATCTCGACGACAAGGGCGAAGCCCGCATGGTGGACGTGACCGACAAGGCGGCCACCGAACGCGAGGCCCGCGCTGAAGCTACCATCCGCATGGCGCCGGAAACCCTGAACATGATTATTGAGGGTGAGCATCCCAAAGGGGATGTCCTGGCTGTTGCCCGCATCGCCGGTATCATGGCCGCAAAGAAAACCCATGATCTGATTCCCTTGTGTCATGCGCTGAACCTGACGTCTGTGAAAGTTGAACTGACTCCGGGCGACGACGGGGCATCTGTACATATTCTGACCCGCTGCAAACTTTCCGGCCAGACCGGTGTCGAGATGGAGGCGTTAACCGCGGCAAGCGTGGCGGCACTGACGCTGTACGACATGTGCAAGGCGGTCGATCGTGGCATGGAGATTGATTCCGTGCGTCTGCTGGAGAAGAAAGGCGGCCGCAGTGGCCACTGGGTCGCCGATAAAGCCTGATCTGGCGGACCGCCGCGCTCGTAAGTATTGGTTACCAAGACCACTCCGGAGGAGCGACAGTGCCGAGACTACGCCAAGCGGGCGGGCCCGTGATAGAATGCGCGGCCCGATTGACTGAACCACGAGGAAACACTGTGGCTGTTCGTTACATCCAGACCTGCCGGTTGCCGACCCCGTTCGGGGTATTTGATATGCACGGCTTTGAAGAACCGGACACCGGAAAGGAACACGTTGCCCTGACTCTGGGCGACCTGGATAGCGACGAACCCATGCTGGCCCGCACGCATTCCGAATGTCTGACCGGCGACGCCCTCTATAGCATGCGGTGTGATTGCGGCTACCAGCTGGAAGAGGCGCTGCGCAGCATTGCCCGGGAAGGTCGGGGTATCCTCATGTATCTGCGTCAGGAGGGTCGGGGAATCGGCCTGTTGAACAAGATCCGCGCCTACCATCTGCAGGATCAGGGCGCTGATACGGTAGAGGCCAATGAGCGCTTGGGTTTCGCGGCCGATCTTCGTGACTACAGCATGTGCAAGGACATGCTGGAGCATCTCGGTATCAGGAGCCTGAGGCTGATGACCAATAATCCCCGCAAGGTCAAAGCGCTCTCCTCCTACGGCATCGACATTACGGAAAGGGTACCTCTGCACGTGGGCCGCAACCCCCACAATGAACACTACCTCGATACCAAGCAGAGCAAGCTCGGCCACTGGCTGGAGACCCATCAGGACGACGATCCCGAAATCTGAGCTGGATTTGTCGCCACATACGAAAAAGCCCGCGAACTCCGCGGGCTTTTTGCATTCTCAGGTTTGTGTTCCGTCTATTTAACGGCTTTCAGGTTCTGGTGGCGCAGGGTCTCGATCCGCGTGCGGATAGACGATTCAATACCTGCGGCGTCCAGACCACATTCGGCCAGCAGCTCGCCGTGCTTGCCGTGGTCCATAAAGGTATCGGGCAGGCCCAGCTGAAGTACCGGCATGGTAACCAGGCGGCTGTTCAGAAATTCGGTCACGGCGCTGCCTGCACCACCGGCAATGGCGTTTTCTTCCAGGGTCACCAGCAGTTCATGCTGCTCGGCCAGCTCCAGCACCAGTTCTTCATCCAGGGGTTTGACGAAACGCATGTCTGCGACCGTCGCGCCGATGGCTTCTGCGGCCTCCAGAGCAGGCGCCAGCAGGGTGCCAAAGTTGAGGATGGCAACACCTTTGCCGTTGCGAATCCGGCGGCCCTTGCCAATCTCAAGCGGCGTCAGTTCCTGCTGAATTTCGGCACCGGGGCCTGTGCCACGCGGGTAGCGCACCGATGCCGGTCCTTCGTAGAGCATGCCGGTCTGGAGCATCTGGCGGGTTTCGTTTTCGTCCGACGGTGTCATCACCACCATGTTCGGCACGCAGCGCAGGTAGCTGATGTCGAAAGCGCCAGCGTGGGTCGGGCCGTCTTCACCGACCAGGCCTGCGCGATCAATCGCGAACAGCACATCCAGGTTCTGGATAGCGACATCGTGAATCAGTTGATCGTAAGCCCGCTGCAGGAACGTCGAGTAGATGGCGACCACCGGCTTGGCGCCGTCACAGGCTAGCCCTGCGGCCAGCGTGACTGCGTGCTGTTCGGCGATGGCGACATCGAAGTAGCGTTCCGGGAAGCGCTGTGAGAATGCCAGCAGATCCGAGCCTTCACACATGGCCGGGGTGATGCCCACCACACGCTCATCCTGTTCGGCGGAATCGCACAGCCATTGCCCGAAGACGTTGGCATATTTGGGCTTCTTCGGTTTCGGCTTGACCGGTTCGGGTTTACTGGGTGGAACCGGCTCGATCTTGTTGATGGCGTGATAGCCGATCGGATCGGCTTCGGCCGGGGCAAAACCCTTGCCTTTGGTCGTTACCACATGCAGGAACTGCGGACCTTCAAGTTCACGGATGTTCTCCAGGGTTTCAACCAGCAGGGGCAGGTCGTGGCCATCGATCGGGCCGATGTAGTTGAACCCCAGTTCCTCGAACAGCGTGCCAGGGGCAATCATGCCCTTGAAGTGTTCCTCGGTCTTCTTGGCCAGCGCCATCAGGTGTGGCGCTCCCTGCAGAACCTTCTTGCTGCTATCGCGAACCTGATTGTAGGTGCGACTGGACAGCAGTTTGGCAAAGTAGTTGGACAGTCCGCCAACGTTCCGGGAAATCGACATGTCATTGTCGTTGAGGATCACCAGCATGTCGGCGTGCAGGTGACCGGCGTGGTTCAGTGCCTCGAACGCCATGCCGGCGGTCATGGCGCCGTCACCAATAACGGCAATGCTCTTTCGACCGGTCTGCTGCAGACGTGCTGCGATCGCCATGCCCAGCGCTGCGCTGATGGAAGTGCTGGAATGGCCGACGCCAAAGGTGTCGTACTCGCTTTCGGCCCGTTTCGGGAAGCCGGCCAGACCGCCTTTGCGGCGGATGCTTCCCATGGACTCTTTCCGTCCGGTCAGGATCTTGTGGGGGTAGGCCTGATGGCCGACGTCCCACACCAGGCGGTCGCTCGGCGTATCAAAGACGTAGTGAAGGGCGACGGTAAGCTCAAGCACGCCCAGGCCGGCCCCGAAATGACCGCCAGTCTGGCCCACTGACCATAACAGAAAGGCCCTGAGCTCCCGGGCCAGCCGGGTCAGCTGTTCCGGGGCCAGCTCTCTGAGCTGGGCCGGTTCGTCAATCCGGTCCAGAAGCGGCGTATTGGGCCGCTGTGACGGGATTTCCTTGAAAATATAAGTGTCCTGCATCTGCTCGGGTCTTTTCCGGTACGTTCAGTAACTGACTGGCATTATAAGGGAACAGGGGAAGCTGTTTCACACAAAGCGGGCCAGTTGTTACGAAAATATTTACGGCCAGTGTGCGCCTTCGGAGCGCCGGGGTTCAATGGGTTCTTGCCACCACGTAATCGGCCATTGCCCGCAGGGGGTCTGCTT
>MRWF01014125.1_pt1 | contig 16070 bp, 9 predicted proteins | sample 1013331 | NCBI WGS metagenome assembly MRWF01 (sample SAMN06117577, study PRJNA244670) | biofilm metagenome | biome: Water; feature: Cathode Biofilm; material: Biofilm; isolation source: microbial consortium enriched at the cathode of a solar microbial fuel cell | place: USA: District of Columbia ... | reverse complement strand
TTTCCAAGTTCTTCCCTCAAAGCCCGGATCTCCGGCATGGTTTTGCTGGAGTTAAGCACCAGGGGAATATTGGCTGCCTTCAGCCTTTCCAGGGCGGGCCCCGCCGCGTGCCAGCGGTAGTCGTCGTGGTCCAGCAGGGTGCCGTCCAGATCCGAGAAGAGAATCAAATGGGGTCTGGCCATGGCCGGTCTCCGTTAGGCCTCGCGAAACTGCGGAAGGCCAAGGGAATGGTCCTCGGCCACGTTGATCAGAACATCAGCCCGCCCAGGCATTTCTGCGAGGCAGGCACGAGTAACCCGTTCATAGTGCATCACGAAGCGGCCGACTTCTTCGTCGGTCATAATGCGCAACTCCTGTGCACCATCATGGGGCCCGCCACTTTTTGGTGCATTACGGATTTTATTTGCCAGCTTTTGCTCCTGAAGCCGACGCCACTCAAGAACACACTCCATGGAGGGAGCCTTCAACATGATCAGAAAATCGATTTCATCAAAAAACTTCCGGTATTCCCCTTTCAACCGATCATTAACATAGCTGCGCCAGACGCCGTCCGGGTCCTCGTTCTCCTCCAGAGGATTCATCGGCTGGGCAAGCGCACTGTCTTGCTCCGGTCGCGCATCAAGGCACCACCCCTCAAGAAGAATGACCTCCGCCCTTCCCCCGAAGACAGGCCACTGATCCCGGGGAACCCGGTCGTCCCGCGACTTGTCGAAGGCAGGAATCGGGGTGGCATCTTCAGGCGCTGCACTGCGCAAGCGGTTCAAGACCTTTTGCCCGAGCGCAACGTCGTGTGTTCCCGGCACGCCACGGGTTATAAATAACGGGTGCACCCGTTCGGCGAGGTCCTGGCGTTCACACCTGGTAAGGTAAATATCATCCAGGGAAAAGTTGGCCGCAGACCGGTTGCGGTGGCGCAGCAGAATTTCCCGTAAAAAGAGTGTCAACGTAGACTTGCCCGTACCCTGGGCTCCGTGAATACCAACCACAATGGGCTGCTTTTCCGTATCATGGAGCGCGCAGATTCGGTCTGCGAGCGGCAGAATGGTCTTTTCTACCGTTTCGGCGTAGGCATCGGGCAGGCCTTCTTGCTGAATCAGGGCACTGATGGTTTGTTCTAGCGAGCGATCAGACACGTTGGGTTTCCAGTTCAATGGATGACTTAAGAGAGACGGCAGCAGAATTCATACCAATGGGAGTATAGGCGTTTTATGAGTGGCAACGATTTTCGAATAGAGCATCGCTACCTGGAGCTCCCGGACAGTTTTTATACCCGGGTTCAGCCCTCCCCTCTGAAAGACGCAAAGATGGTGTGCTTCAACCACAAGCTCGCGGAACAGATGGGCTTTCGCGCCGATTCCGAATCGGAGTGGACCGGCGTGGGTGCAGGATCAGAGTTACTCGAGGGCATGGAGCCTGTGGCCATGAAATACACGGGCCACCAGTTCGGCGCCTACAATCCTGACCTGGGCGACGGACGTGGACTGCTACTGTGGGAAACCGTTGGCACCGATGGACGACGCTGGGACTGGCACCTCAAAGGCGCCGGTATGACTCCCTACTCCCGCTTCGGGGATGGCCGCGCCGTGCTTCGCTCCACCATTCGCGAATACCTGTGCAGTGAAGCCATGCACGGACTTGGTATCCCTACCACCCGGGCCCTATTCATGGTGAGCGCCAAAGACCCGGTGCGCAGGGAATCCATCGAGACGGCGGCTGCACTGGTGCGCGTGGCTCAAAGCCATATTCGCTTCGGGCACTTCGAGTTCGCCGCTCACCACGAAGGACCTGAAAGCATAAAGACTCTGCTTGAGCATGTGATCTCGCTGCACTTCCCTCATCTAATCAACCTGCCGGATGACGATCGATACGCCCGCTGGTTCGAGGAAGTGGTGGAACGCACCGCAAGAACGATTGCGGACTGGCAGGCAGTCGGCTTCTGCCATGGCGTGATGAACAGCGACAACATGTCCATCATCGGCGACACCTTTGATTATGGCCCTTTCGCATTCCTTGATGATTTCGATGCCGGCTATATAAGCAACCATACCGACCAGGGCGGGCGCTACGCCTACAACCGTCAACCACAAGTCGGGTTCGAGAATTGCCGCTACCTGGCCACAGCCCTGCTCCCGGTAATGGAGGACGACGACGTGCGCCGGGGGCTTCGCCGCTATGAAGTGGCCTACAACGAGCGCTTCCTCCAGAACATGCGAGACAAGCTTGGCCTGATCATCGAGGATGAAGCGGACCTGAGCTTGATCATGGATACCTTCAGCATGATGCACGAGCACCATGTCGACTACACGGCCTTCTTCCGGGCGCTCTCGAATCTGCACAGCCATGGCCATGGGCCGGTGCGGGATCTGTTTGTAGATCGCAGCGTGGCAGACCAGTGGCTGGAGCGTTATGAGGAGAGACTCCTGGACGAAAGCCGCGCTCACGATGAGCGGGAATACGCCATGCGCCGCGTAAATCCGAAGTATGTGCTGAGGAACTATTTGGCCCAGCAGGTTATCCAGGAAGCGCAAAACGGGGATTACGAACCGATGAAAGCACTATTGAAGGTTCTCGAGCGCCCCTATGACGAGCAACCGGAAAGTGAGGCTTATGCTGCATTGCCGCCGGATTGGGGCAAGCACCTGAATATCAGCTGTTCAAGTTGAGGTAGCTGCGCCAGCCAACGAAAAAGGGCCGGACGATATACTCGTCCGGCCCTTTTGTTTTTTCGGCAACCTACCGAGATCAGACCGCCTTGGCAGCAATGATCTTCTCGTGCCACTCCGCAGGACCTGTCTGGTGCACAGACGAGCCGCGCGAATCAACGGCGACTGTGACCGGCATGTCTTCGACCTCGAACTCGTAAATGGCTTCCATTCCCAGTTCCGGGAAGGCAACCACTTCCGCATTCTTGATGGCCTTGGAGACCAGGTAAGCGGAACCGCCCACGGCCATCAGGTAGACCGCACCAAATTCCTTGATGGCGTCGATGGCCACCTGACCGCGCTCGGCTTTACCGATCATTCCGGTAAGGCCGGTCTTTTCGAGCATGGTGTGGGTAAACTTGTCCATTCGGGTTGCAGTCGTCGGACCTGCAGGACCAACGACCTCTTCGCGCACCGGATCAACCGGGCCCACGTAATAAATGAAGCGCCCCTTCAGATCGACTGGCAGTTCCTCGCCTTTCTCGATCATGTCGACCATCTTCTTGTGGGCAGCATCCCGGCCAGTCAGCATCTTGCCGGAGAGCAGGACGGTTTCGCCCGGCTGCCAGTCCTTTACGTCTTCCGGGGTCACCGTATCGAGGTTCACGCGACGCACGTTGTCGCCCACTTCCCAGGTGATTTCCGGCCAGTCTTCCAGGCGCGGCGGCGTCTGCAAGGAAGGTCCGGTGCCATCCAGAGTGAAATGCGCGTGGCGAGTCGCAGCACAGTTCGGGATGATGGCCACCGGCTTATTGGCAGCGTGCGTCGGGTAATCCTTGACCTTAACGTCCAGAACGGTGGTCAGGCCACCCAGCCCCTGGGCACCAATACCGAGATCATTCACCTTGTCGAACAGCTCAAGACGCAGTTCCTCGGCTCTGTTCGAGGCACCGCGCGCTTTCAGGTCGTGGATATCGATCGGATCCAGCAGGGATTCCTTGGCCATTTCCATCGCCTTTTCGGCGGTACCGCCAATACCAATGCCCAGCATGCCAGGCGGGCACCAGCCAGCCCCCATCTGCGGGACCATTTTAAGAATCCAATCGACAACCGAATCGGACGGATTCAGCATCGCGAACTTGGACTTGGCCTCTGAACCACCACCTTTGGCAGCCACGTGCACTTCAACCGTATCGCCCGGAACCATCTTGTAGTGGATGATAGCCGGCGTGTTATCACCGGTGTTCTTACGCTTGCCATCCGGGTCATCCAGAATAGAAGCGCGCAGCACGTTGTCCGGATGGGTGTAGGCGCGACGCACCCCTTCGTTGATTACATCATCCAGGGGTAGCTCGCAGTCCCACTGAACGTTCATACCAATGTTGACGAATACCGTCACAATACCGGTGTCCTGACACAGGGGCCGATGCCCTTCCGCACACATGCGCGAGTTAATCAGGATCTGGGCCATGGCGTCCTTCGCCGCCTGGGACTCTTCCTTTTGGTAAGCCTCATACACACCATCAATGAAATCTTTCGGATGGTAGTAGGAAATGAACTGCAGCGCGTCCGCTACGCTTTCAATCAGATCGTCCTGGCGGATTACGGTGGTCATAGGCGCCTCATCAGCTTGATATCGTTATGTCGTGTCATCAAAAATCGGGATGCGAAAGTTTACCAGAAAATCGTTTTGGCGAGTGATTCGACAGATGGCGAAGCAGTAATAAAAAGCCGTGAAAAACGGTACAGGAAAAAGGTACCATCCTAACCAAACTAGAATAACACCGCAGGAGCCAACGTGACTGACCTCGTCCTCACCGAAATCAAAGCCCGGATTCTCATCGTTCGACTGAACCGGCCAGAGCGCAAGAACGCCCTCACCCACGCCATGTACACCGCCATGGGCGATGCTCTGGAACAAGCCAGGGATGATGCCAACATCCGGTGCGTGCTCTTTACCGGCACCAGCGAGTGTTTCACCGCAGGCAACGACCTGGGCGAATTTGCAGCCGGCTTGCCCGGTGATTTCGAACAAACGCCCGTAGGCCGCTTTCTTTTGTTACTAGCCAGTGCAACCAAACCCGTGGTGGCGTCGGTTAATGGCGCGGCAGTCGGCATTGGGACCACCATGTTGCTGCACTGCGATCTCGTATTCGCCGGCAACAACACAGCATTCCAGATGCCCTTTGCCAGCCTCGGCCTGTGCCCTGAAGGTGGCTCCAGCCTGCTACTTCCCTCCTGGATTGGGCGGGTGCGCTCCGCGGAGCTGCTGATGCTTGGTGGTGCCTTCTCCGCGGAAGAAGCTCTTCGGCTTGGCCTGATCAACCGGGTTTGCGAATCTGAGCAGACCGAAGCCAATGCCTTTGAAGCCTGCCAGCGGCTCACTGAAAAAGCCCCGGCGGCGATTCGAGCCACCAAAGCGCTTCTAAACAAGCCAACCATTGAAGCACTCCGGGAAACCATGCTGGAGGAGGGACAGCTGTTTGCAGAGCGTCTGAAATCCCCGGAAGCCGCCGAAGCCTTCCGGGCCTTCATGGAAAAACGCGCACCGGATTTCTCGCGCTTCGAGTAAACCTCGACTGCGCCTCAATTTCCCTCTTGCCGGACCTCGACAAACCGTTATCCGGCAACTATTTTTCTCAAAGGCCGAACTCCAACTGTGCGGGGAGGATTCAATCCAGAAGAATCACACTTTTGGCTGATCAACACTTGCCATACTGTCGCTATAGTCAGAGATACAGAAATTGGCTTACAGCGCTGGCTACAATTTCAGACAACAGTTTAAGCAGAACAGGCCACTGACAACGGGCTTACCGGATCAGACCGGCCCCGTCAGCTGCCGAACATAACGACACAACAACAGGAAAAGGTTCCACCCATGTTCAAGAAAACTCTAATAAGTCTTGCCGTGGCGTCTTCCGTTGGACTTACCGGCTGCTTTGATAGCGGCGAGACGGGGGCGAATGCCAATCCGGATTATCTGATTGAAGATACGACGATTGATACATCAATCGTACGCCCCATCTACGATCCCAACCCGATCGCGGCCGATCCGAAATTCCCGATCAATGCGGACTTGATCCTGTTGTTGGGCGCCACCCAGAGCGCCAACTATGACTTCACAGGGCTCTCCAGCGGCACTTCTCCGGCCGATGATGCGGTCAACGATCTATCCGGCTTCTCTACCTCCGGCGCGTTCACACTGAAGTTTGACGGATCCCTGAATCCCGTATCCGTTCAGGCCGGCGCCACGGTATTCCTGCTGCCAGTCAATGTGGCAGACGCCGTAGAGGGCGTTCCTGAGGCTCTGCCGAATACCAATCCATCCGGCATTATCCAGTCAAACCCGTTTGATCTCGCTGCAATCCCGAACTTCCGAGCCGATGTGGTGAGCATTGACGGCGGCAGTGATAACGCAATTCGAATCGTACCGCTTGAGCCTCTCGCCGAGGGCCAGAAGTATCTGGTGATTGCAACGAATAACATCGTTGGAGCTGACGGACAGCCTATTGAAAGGTCTGTACAGGACGTAAACCTGGCAGACGGACCTTTGGGCAACCCCGCCCTTGCGAACGTAAAATCGATTCTCCAGGCCTCCGATGCTTTGGCGAATGCTTTCTTGGCTGATGCTGTTCCGCAGGACACTCCCGAATCAGCACTTGCTTACACCTTCACCACAAACTCCGATACAGACGTGTTGCGTGCGATGATGGCGCCCGCCGCGTTCGGCTCTGCCCTCGGCCAAAAGGTCGGCTTCACAGCGCAGCTGAAAGCCGTAAGAGATAATTACCCAGAGCTTAATTTTTCACAGTTGACTGACAAACTGGGTGAAATTGCTGTATTTGCAGCTCAACTTGGTGCTGGCCAACTCGACCCCGCAACTCTGACTGCTCAAGAACTGGCGGCGGTAACTGCATTGGCCACTATCACACCTCTGACCGAACCGGCCGACCTTGAAGCAGCCATCGGCGCAGAAATTGGTGATACGCTTCATTTGCCGGTTCCACGCCCTTCATTCTTCTATCCGAAGACGGAAGCGGCAGATCTGGCAACGATCCAGGGACTCGCGCCACTGGGCTCGGTCAATCAGGTGATTCAGGACATTATCGATGCCGCCGATGAAGTCCAGGTGCATCAAGGTGCAATTACCCTGCCTTACTTCCAGAGTCTGCCGGGTGAAACCGGAGCAGGCATTGTGACCGGCAGCTGGATTGGCAGCACGAGCCTGGAAGAAGATCTGAACGAAAACCTGGCGCCAGGCCAGACTGTTTTCTCATTCCTGCGAGACATCGACGGCACCCTGAACGTAAATGGTTACTTCCCATTCCCGGAAAAGAAAGCGGAGACCACCGTTCCAGTCGTGGTGTTCAACCCCTCGGTTGATAACCGGCCTGCAAGCTGTGACGATCCTGTCAAACCGGATGGCGTAACGATCTTCCAGCATGGTATTACCGTGGATCGAAGCGTTGCCATGTTGCCAGCCATGCTGTTGGCTCAGGAAGCCTGTCAAGCAGTGGTAGCCATTGATCAGCCGTTGCACGGTCTCTCGGGTGATACCACAGGAACTGTAACAGGCCTGAGTGCACTAGATGAAACAACCCTGACTACTACCGTTCAGGGAACAATAGCAACTCTAGAGCAAGCAAATAATCCTGCGTTGGCGCCAGTTATCGCTCAGCTAAACGCGCTTATATCTGCTGACTACATCGGCGAGAGACACTTTGGATACACGGCTAACGCATCTTTGCAGCCGGTTGAAGCGCCTCTGGCTGATATCTCATCAGGTAGCCTGTTTATCAACCCGCTAAATATGATGAACAGCCGTGACAATCTGCGTCAGGGTGTCGTCGATCTTCTAAACGTCGCAGCGTCCATCCAGACCATGGACATCGACGGAAATCCTGGAACCCAGGGAGACCTCGCTGGAGTTCCGGTTAACTTCATTGGTCACTCTCTCGGAGGTATTTCCGGCACCGTATTTGCCTCGCTGGCAAACGACCCAACGTTGAACGCTACGCTTAACGGCACCTACGCGCAGGCCGGAGCTCCGCTTGACAACTTTACGTTCCCAACACTCGGCTCAGTTGTTCTGCACAACACCAGCGGCCAAGTCACTCGCCTGATCGAGAATTCCCCGGCATTCTCCGGTCAGGTGCTTGGTGGGCTGGCGAACGCTGGCGTAACACAGGGAACCTCTGATTTCGAAAGCTTCTTCTATGCCTTCCAGTCAATCTCAGATGCTGGCGACCCTGTGAACTTTGCCAAAGGCCTGGCTGCTTCTACCACCAATCTCTTGGTCACAGAAGTTGTTGGCGACACCACGGTTCCCAACGAGGCCAACGTCAATCCGCTCAGCCCGGCGTTCTCTGCACCGCTCGCCGGAACAGAGCCTCTGATGGCACTACTGGACCTGGGCGCTGGCGGGACCAACCTTGCTGACGGTACCGATCTGAACTTGCTTCAGGCGGGAGACACCTCAGGCTCACCTACCCCGGTAGCAGTGTTCTTCGATGGTAGCAACCCGTGCACAACGGCGAACCACGGCACCTTCGTGGCGCCGGTCAACACCAACCCGGCTTGCCCGCAAGGCACAACTACTGCGGACGCGTTCGACGTAATGGTGACGCAAACTGCACGTGCGCTGGACTCCACAATCTCCAGTATCCCAGCCACACCGGGCAACAAGGAGACCCTGGGAACCAGCTCCACCCTCGCCAATGCACTTGATCAGGACGAGCAGCTTGTACCCTAAGCTCTGATCCTCGAGAGACAAGCCCCGGCAATGCCGGGGCTTTTTTTTGGAGGTTCAACGGTGGTCTGAGGGGTATACATTCAGTGCTCAAAAGATGGATCAATAGCCAAGCATCTCGGCCCCCAACAAAAGCTCAATTGCCTCAGAGGTAATCTGACGAGGCCTTACCACCCTTCCGGATAGCTGTGCAGGAGGGTGGCAGCAGGAGGCGAAGACTAAGGCGGGGATTTGCAAAAGGCAGAGTGCCGTTGCTGAGAAGCGGCCAGGAGCAGAAATAAAATCAATAAAAAACCGCCGCACTCGTTAGAGCGCGGCGTTTTCATCCTGGTTTAGGTCTTACTCTGAAGAGATAACAGTCTCACCCTGCGGCAACAGATTTGCCTGAATATCTTCTTCAGTAAAGAACAACTGGCGGTAATCCTTATTGGAATACTGCTCGCTCTGATCACTAAAGAATGGTGACATGGCATCTGTAGACTGGGAATAACTCACGAGGCCATAAGCCTCCGGCCCATTTTCCGTGAATTCCAGCCCGAAGTGCCAGCTGGTACCTCTGGCCATGAGCCAACCGTCGATGCCATCAGAACCGTCTGATAAACCTCCAGTATTATCAATGGTTGACGGTGCAATCCGCGGGAATCGAGTGTCCTCGAGGAACGGATCTGTTACAACACCAATGGCATTAAAGGCCCCATCAATGTTGCCGTCACCGCCGTGCCAGGGAATTGGCTGCGTCTGGAATACAGGCGTCCCACCAGAGCCAGGCACCACACCACCGGACGCACGGTAATACTGCAGATCTCCCAAAGTATCAGTCGGCTGAATCCCTTGGGATTGCAAAGCAGTCACACCATCGGCAAGCGCCAGAAGCATCGTGTCGGTCGCTGTCCCTGCATTCTCTTCGGATGGATCCGCTGGTGTACCCACGGGGTCAGCCGGGCTGAATGGCGTAGTCAGATCTGATCCGAGATCATCACGATAGTTAGCCATGAACACCCTGAAGATATGGGCGCCCACGCTATCCCGGTTATAGAGACCGTCCCAGTTGCTCAGAGATTGGCACCAGGAAGACAGATCCACGCCATTCACTGCGGTGCTACCAATAGCAGTACATCGCTGCAGAAGCTCCGGCAGGAACTGCTCTGCATACCAGGCCCGGTTGTTCCAAATGACACCAATCAGTTCTTCCGCGCTGAACTTTCCGTCTTGTCCGGCTGGCAGCGGCGCATCCGGGAAGCCTGGGTCCATCAGATTCTGAAGCATCTTGATACCCAGTCGGGTACGGGGGTTGATCGGAGCCTTTTCCTCGCCGAACAGGGGCGAGAACCCAGTTAAGAACTCGTCCGGATTGGTTGACCAGTAGCTGCTGTTGGAGTTCTGCACCCAATCCGATCTCACCAGCTTGGGCTTCTGATCGTATGGCACCAGCGGGCCACATGAGGTTTCGACCCAGTCCTCCTGGGACAGGCGGCCATCCAATAGCGTCACGCCCTGGTCAAACAGACCGGCATAGGCGTCGCTGCTTGCCCTTCGCAGATTAACCAGCGCAATGGCCTTCTCGGAGAGGTTCGGTACCGAACTGCTATCGATATAGAATGCGTTACCCTGGTCATCCGCATAGGTGGTGTTGGTCCACAGGGTCGAGCCGCAGTTCTGGAAAACACTCTGGAACTCTTCGAGAGTGCTGGCCCGACTCATGCCCAGCCAGGTGTCCAGAAGACCGCCAGTGTTGGCATTGGCATCGCGATAGGTGTGCGCCACCATCGAGGAAGTATTCAACGCACCGTTGTCGCCCCAGGCTGGTAGCTGATTACTGACGGCATTGGCGGCAATCATCGGGCCGTATTCGGAGAAGTAGAACGTTCGCTCCAGCACCACAGGTTGAGCCATCCCCATATCGACCTCAACCTGATAGGTCTCGGTCGTAATCGGCTTTTCAACTCCGTCTTTTACGTAGGTCAGGAATTCCCCGTCATCCTTAAGGATCAGTTCATACCAGGTGAAACGACGACTCGTCGTTACGGTATGAGACCAGGCCAGGTTTTCATTGAAATTGATCAGCGGAATCGCCGTTCCAAGCAAGCCAGCACCGTGGACGTTCAGGTACCCTGGAACAGTCATCTGGACTTCATAAAGCCGGCGATGGCCTGTGTATGGAAAGTGCGGGTTTGCCAAGAGAGCGCCACGGCCCTGCTCGGTCAACTCGCTACCAATACCCCACGCGTTACTGGCAAGGCCCATATCCGCGAAATTGGTCTGTGATTTCGCGCCAGCCTCTGCAGTTGCCACAACGTTCTTGAGAAGCTGATTAACCTCATCAACATTGGTCACCGAACTTACCGGTGTCGGTGCCGGAGTTTCTCCCGGCGGAACTGCGAGGAAAACCGCCCCTGTGGCAAACAGCGCACCGCTGGCGTACTGACCAACAATGCGATAATGAGCCAGCAAATCCACCGGCGTTATCGGTTTAACCCAATCCTGATCCGCACATTCTACAGGGAACTGAGAGGCATCGGTTTCGTTGACGTACCGGTTGTACCCCTCTGTAAAGCCTTCAATCAGCGCTCGACTCTCAGGGCTCAGCGTGGGGAACTCGGCCTCTGCGCCGGCGTATATCTGCTGAGCCTTGTAACTAAAGTCATTGACTATATTGATACCGACACCAAATCCCGCATCCGGTCCAGGCCCAAAGTACTTCGCTCTCTCGCTTCGGGCCTTCACAACCGCCTCAGCCAGCATACAAACATTGTCCTGCGCCTGAGCATAGCCATGCCCGAAAGCGGCAGATTTCAGGTCGTCAGCGACTATGTGAGGAACACCGCCGGTAGTTCGACGGATGGTCGCCTCTAGCTGACCATCAGACGGAAAAAGATTGGGATCCACCTCAGCCTGTGAGGGGCCGGAAGAGTCGTTATCGCTATCAAAACAACCTGCCAGCAAAGTACTGCCAAGCAGGGCGACAGTGAGACTGAGGGCATGTTTGCCACTCGGGGTTTTCCTGAGCTTCATAGTGTATTCCTTGTATTTGTTCACTACGTTTTCACCATTTCCGGTGACATTTATAAAACTAGCAGAGCCCTCCTTTTCAGCCAGACAAAACTGAACACTTATTCACGTTATTTTCTTCTAAAGAAACTGATCGTTATCAGCTCCGAGCATTTTGCCAATGCGGGACGTTTCCGATGGCGTTTTCTCGAACTTGATCGGGAATCCGATCTGCGGTTGTTGAGTGCCATCCCCCCTATCAACACCAATCACCATGTCCCTTGCCTTAAGCTGTGGGTGCTCGGCGGCCTCCGAAATGGTCAGAACCGGCTCCACGCAGGCATCCTCGTCGGCAAAAATCTCCTGCCACTCTGCCAAGGGTTTCTCTGCAATCTTTTCTTTCAGAACCGCTTTCAGGTGTTGCTGATGCTCAGGATTCTGGCTCATGGCGAGGCTGGTTACCTCAGAGATCCCCAGGGTGTGGAACAAGCGGGAAGCGAACTGGGGCTCGAGACTGCCAACTGAAAGCCAGCGACCGTCGCGCGTCTGGTAGTAGTCGTAAAAGGAGCCGCCGTTCAGCAACGCGCGTTCCGGCTTCTGTTCCTGGCCTCCGGCGAGGCAGGCCGCCCCGGCCATGGCGTTCAGCGCGAACGCGGCATCGGTCATGCTGATATCAACAAACTGCCCTTCTCCGGTTTGTTGCCGGTGAATTACCGCAGCCAGGATGCCCATCACGGCATGGTGAGAACCACCAGCTACATCTGCAATCTGTATACCCATGGGTGGCGGGCCGCTGTCGGCTCGGCCGCAGTGGCTGCTGACGCCCGCGAGGGAGAGATAATTGATGTCATGGCCTGCGCGATCCTTATAGGGGCCGGTCTGGCCGTAACCGGTAATGGAGCAATAGATGAGACGAGGATTTACTGCTTTGAGGGTCTCGTAGCCAATGCCGAGCCGGTCCATCACTCCCGGGCGAAACTGCTCGATAACAATGTCGTGGTCTTTGACCAGCTCCAGGACTTTCTCTCGGCTCCCCGGCTCTTTGAGGTTGAGACCGAGCGACTTCTTGCCTCGATTCAGAAAACCATGAGCCGTGCTCACCCCCGCATCATGGGGCGGCATTACCCGTGTCAGATCCACCCGGTCCGGTGCTTCCACACGTAATACATCTGCCCCCATGTCCGCCAGCAGCATGGTGGCGTAGGGACCGGGCAACAAGGTACTGAAGTCCAGAACTTTCAGCGAAGTCAGAGGACCCGCCATGATGATCTCCTTTTTATTGTGAGAGTTGTCCGAATAGCATTCGTTTCCTTCATGCTGCCCGGTTTTGCCAACGGGGCCAACTGCCGGTTCCGTCATTCCGATTGGCCGTTTCTACCAGCCTGTCCGGACGGCCTCGGTTGCATTGTTCTGCCGGGGTTTTATGATGGGTTTCGTTTTTATGGAATGGCGAGCGTGATGTCCGATCTGACGGTTTCGAAGCACTTTGTTCAGGCTGCCCTGGGGGGTGCTGAAAGACTTGGTTTTGATACCCGGGAAATGCTCCGGGAGGCAGGAATCTCGCCCGATCTCCTGCGTATCGAGATGGCCCGGGTCAGCAGCGACCAGTTCAGCCATCTTATGCAGGTGCTCTGGAACCGGATGGGGGACGAGTTTATGGGGCTTGGGCCCAGGAGGGCCCGGACAGGCACCTTCGCCACCATGTGTGCGCTGGTGATTGACTGCCCCAACCTGGAATCGGTGTACCGGCAAGCCTTCCAGTTTTCCCGGCTCTTCGAGCCCATGGTATCGATGGAGCTCGAAATCGGCGAGGACAAAGCCCGACTGGTGGCCAGGATGGAAGGCGAAATAAACGATCCCAGTTTCTTCTTGAGGGAAAGCATCCTCGTAATCTGGCATCGCTTGGGCAGCTGGCTCATCGGGCAACCCATAGAACTGGAAAAGGCCGAATTCGATTACCCCCGGCCGCCCCACGGCGACGAATACCGGCACATTTTCCACTGCCCCCTGGCATTCGAATCCGACAGGATTGCCCTTACCTTCGACAAACGCTTCCTGTCGGCGCCAGTTATCCGCGACAAGCCGGAGATGCGGCAATTCCTGAAGACGTCGCCCGCAGACCTGCTGTCCCGGCCTGACGAGAGCAACACCTTTACGGGGCGGATTCGTGCGCTGATCGGGCGAGATTTCTCAAAGCCGTTACCGGATTTCGAATGGATTGCCGCAGAGCTAAATACCAGCCCGCAAACGCTGCGTCGCCGGCTGAAGCAGGAAAATACCTCGTTTCAGGAAATCAAGGACCTGCTAAGGCGGGATATGGCGATTTACTACTTGAGCCGGCAGGACCTGCCCATCAACGACATCGCGGCCAAGGTTGGCTTCACCGAGCCCTCAACCTTCCACAGGGCTTTCAAGAAGTGGACAGGGGTGACGCCCGGCGCATACCGGGAGGGCGAACGAGGCAACCTCCCTGATTGAATCAGGATCCGGACGGTAGCTGAAGTGTCCGGATCAACTGCCCCAGCGTCTCAGCAATCTCCTGAACTCGCTCACGGTTCGCGGCCAGTTGAAGCAGGCGGGAGCCATCCCTTGGATCGTAAACCCAGCAGGTCGAAACAGCAGCTTCACAACGCCACTCAACCTGGGGGTTAATGCCAAACACCGACATCGGCTCGGTGCTCCTCAGTATACGGCCATCTTCGGCTCGCCTGATTTCCTGCACCTGAATCTCGTCTCCCTGGGTTCCCAGGCGATATTCCACATCTGCCGGCCGGTCCAGCCGCACCACTGCCTGATCACGGCGCCAGCCTGCGAGCTCAAGAAGGCTATTGATATGAAGGGTCAAGGCTTCACGGTCTGAATCCGCCAGATAGAGTTTGCGCAGTGACTCAACCCGACCCTCACCCGCTGGTTCAATAACCGCAACCGGCTCGCTCTCGCCAGCAGCCTGTGGTGCGACAGCGTTCTGTCGCCTGGTCTTCTCGATAGAGGTGATCAGCTGAAGGGATTCCTGATAGTGAGCTCCCTCCGCACCCGCCTGGCTTACATAGGTCTCAAGGGCCGACTGGGCCTCGTTCAAATGGGAGGACTGGAGCATCACCCGGCCCCGATAAAAATAGTAGTCTTCCGGCTTTTCCCCCTCCAGTTGCTGCAACCGGTTGAGGTATTCCGCAGCCTCACCCCAGTTCTCTGCAACAACGGCCTCTTCCGTGGCCAGCATCAACCTGCGGGTTTCATGTTCGGGCGCCAGCGCCAGCGCCGGCCCCGCCAGGAGCACGGAAGCCAGGGCGGCCCCGAGAACAAAACAGCGACCTGTTCCAAATAATACTGCCATGGCATCTACTCCTGCTCGTTATCTGCACCAATCGCCTGCTCCTCAGAATCAGGCCGGTCGTCGTCCCCGGAATGAAGGAATTCGCCGGAATCGTCCACTTCCGCCTGATCCATGATCCCCTTGGGCAATTCTTTCTTGACCCGAACACCCAGCTCAACAAAGCGATTGGCCTGCGAGATCAGGTTACCCCGCCCGCGGGTCAGGGTGTTCATTGCCGAGTCGTAGGTTCCCTGGGCGGTATGCAACTGGGTGCCGAGGCGTTCCATCGCTTCCACGAACACCCTGAGTTTGTCATAAACCGCGCCTGCCCGCTCGGCGATTCGTCGGGCATTCTGGCTCTGACGCTCATAACGCCAGATGTTTTCGATTGTTCTCAATGTTGCCAACAAGGTTGTTGGAGTTACCACAATAATCTTTCGCTCAAAGGCTTCTGCGAAAAGGTTCTCGTCCTGTTGAAACGCCGCCACAAAGGCAGGCTCGATTGGCATGAACAAAAGCACGAAATCCGGCGAATGAAGGCCATGCAGTTGGCTGTAGTCCTTTTCACTCAACGTACGGATGTGATTTCGAACGGCCTCAACATGCTGTTTCAGAGCCTCTTCCCTGACCACGGAATCCTCGTCTTCCGTGACCCACTGCTGATAAGCCACCAACGACACCTTGGAATCAATGATCAGGTTACGGTTGTCTGGCAGATGCACGATGACATCCGGCCGATACAGCTGATTATCGCTGTCCCGATAACTGCCCTGGGTGTCGTATTCAACGCCCTTACGAAGACCGGACTTTTCCAGTACACGCTCGAGAATCAGCTCACCCCAGTTGCCCTGGATTTTCTTGTCACCCTTCAGTGCGCGGGTCAGATTGGCGGCTTCTTCAGTGATCTGTCGGTTCAGGTCCTGTAGTGATTTGATCTCACTGCGCAGGGCCTGACGGTCCCGGGTTTCATTGGTATACACGTCCTCGACGCGCTTTCGAAAGTCCTGCAGCTGATCCCTGAACGGATTAAGCAGGGTATCCAGGCTGGTTCGTGTCTGCTGGCTGAAACGCTCGCTCTTCTGCTCGAAAATCTTGTTGGCAAGGTTTTCAAACTCCTGCTTCAGGGCGTCACGGTTACGCTCAAGCAGCTCCAGCTTCTCACTGGCTGACCGGCGCTCCTTATCAATTGTCACTTCCTGCTCCCGGAGCGACATGCGGGCCTCACCCAGCGCTTCGGACAGCTCTTCCGCCTTTGCCCTCAGGGTCTGACGTTCGCTTTCCACCTGCGCAAAGCGCTCTTTCCGGCTCTCCAGCTCCGACTCAAGCCCGGCCAGTCGGTTCTCGAGGCTTGCGGCATGCTGCCTCCAATGTTCGACGT
>MRWF01022515.1_pt1 | contig 16233 bp, 17 predicted proteins | sample 1013331 | NCBI WGS metagenome assembly MRWF01 (sample SAMN06117577, study PRJNA244670) | biofilm metagenome | biome: Water; feature: Cathode Biofilm; material: Biofilm; isolation source: microbial consortium enriched at the cathode of a solar microbial fuel cell | place: USA: District of Columbia ... | reverse complement strand
ATGAAAAAACAGGAAGTGCCAATAATGACTTTAGGTTTTCCGTCTCCAATGTTTCTACAAGACTGGGGTCGGAGATTTTCGACCTCTTCATGGAAAAGACCCTTCCTTTTCTCAACCGCTCGATCAGGTGCTGTAGAACTGGGAAGGGTAAGGCGGGGCATCCATATCGTTCGGAACTTATTTTAGGGCCGGGACCGGTCTTAATTTTCATTAAAATGATCCTATCATGTTTTGAATCGCTCTGAAAGAAATAAACCCGATGGATTTTCAAGGTCTCCAACAACAATGTAAAACAAACATCCAAGGCTTTCAACCAATCCGGATTTCGAATCAAATTGTTGTTCATGTCCGATATGGCCTGGAAAAGTCGGTTTTGGGAAAGCAATCTTTTCTCGTGATCTACGGTATCGGAAACATCCACTGCAATGACAAGTTCAGCTTGTCTGCCTTTATATTGAATGAGATTGCCTTTTAGGAATACCGGGAAAACCGTACCATCCTTTTTCTTATGGCGATAAAAGCCCTCTTTGTAGGTATCCTTTCTACCTTTGGCATTCTCGATGGCTATCTGTAGCTTGGGAATATCTTCTTTAGGTCTAATGGCTTTAAGGGTCATACGGAGAAAACGGCCTTTTGTAAAGCCATACTGTTGGACAGCAGCATCATTGACCTTTAGAAAACGAAGCGTCTCTAAATCATAAACCCACATGGGGTGTGGACAAAAATCAAAAATATAGTCTTCCGATAAACTGGAAGCATCTGGAGTGGGGGACATTCCTTTGAGGTTGGTTGAAAAGGTTTGGGATAATTGAAACGGTTAGACAACCAAATCACTGGTAAAAAATTAACTTCTGAGGCATGTTGGCAATTTAGATATTGTTGGTCTATTAAATTAAAATTACAAGGCCCTTGTAATTTTATCCGTAACGAATTTTATTCTCAAATATTATTAAAATTATAAATTAAGTTTAATTAAATCAAAAAAACTTAACAGCTCGTCTCTTAGTTTCTTCACGAAAAAAGCCGATTTAGATCTCCAACATCCCTAATGCCGGCCCGATTGTAATTATGTAAGACTCCTTTATACATTCCAAATAGTATCTTAATCTGAGATATCTTCGTCTTGACAAAAGCATGCCCAAAATAAACCATACTAATCATTAATATCACTATTGTCTTCACTACTTCCTACCTGTTTAATAATAGTATTAACCCTTTAACGGGTTTCAACCACCTCAATAATTCCTTGATGCCCGGAGGTCCTTCCCACTAGGAAAAGTGTGAGTAAAATTTGAACTAAGATGACAACAGAAATCAAAACTGGTTTGTCTGCCAAATAGAACTCTAAACCTTTTATCTGTGGAACGAACATAGTTAGATTGGCAAGATTGAATAGAAGGATAATCCAAAATAATGACTTACTTCCTTTGTAGTACCACCAGCAGAAAATTCCAAATGCCAGTTCTAGGAAAAATGCCACTATAGGTGCCGAAGAATATAACCCCATGCCCAACAAGGAATTATTCGAAAAACCCAAAGGAATATCCGCGGCATGAGTCAATAAATCCAGGACAATATGAGAAAGAAGGGCGAGAGCCATCCAAATGGCAACCCGCCAAGACCTCTTCCATACCAAGAACAAACCACCCCCGACTACTGCTATGATAAACGAGGACAGAACGGAATGGGAGAAAGGCATATAATCCAAATGAATATCACCAACATAGTTTACAGTCTTCTCAGTTACAGTGTTCTCAACGCCCAACAAATTTAATAGCACCCATAGCAGTTCCACGAACTGCACAGATAATAAAACCCAGACAACGGAAACCTTGTTTCTTAACTGCTTTTTAAAAATTAAAGCAGATGCCGCATGATTTATTGCAAACATAATATTGAGTATTAAATAGCAGTAACAACCATTATAATTTTTCACCACTAAATATTTGACATCCCTTCAAAACCCAATGAACCATAGTACTCTACATAACTCAGGCTAAATTTGATTACTTCTATAAAGTACTAAAATAGTATATTTAGTACAAATATAACGTTTATTTGAATTCTCGGGTTAGAAATTTGATTGTCAATAATAAAATTCTTGCTCCATTGATAGATTCTCCAGCTGGAATGGTCGGTTGATTCTTGCCATTAAAGTTTTCTTAGTACATTACCTTCATGAAAAAAGGAACAATAAAAAAAAGAGTTTTAAAATTAGCTTACGAAAAATTTTTGAGACATGGGTTTTACCGTGTCTCAATGGATAGTTTAGTGGAAGAATTGCGCACAAGCAAAAGCAGTCTCTACAATCATTACTCCTCAAAAGAAGATCTTGTAAAGGCAGTTATTGATGAGATCAATAATAAAATTAACACCAAATTGGAAAGTGTCACTGAGAATGAAAACCTGCCATTTAAGGACAAACTTATCATCATCTCCGAATTTACAAAGAACTATCTTTCAAAAGTCAGTGATGCCTTTCTCAAAGATCTTGCAATAAGCACTCCTGGAATTGGGGATTATTATGAACAACAGCGCACTAAAAGAATAAAGAAGTATTATAAACGGCTATTTGAAACCGGTATTTCTGAAGGGGCGGTAAGGAAGGATATCGATCTTGACCTTATTCTTGCTATATATTTGAACCTAACAATGATGCCCCTTAGGCCAGAATACCATCAGTTACTCAATATGGAGAATAAAAACATCTATAGCGATGTTCAAGAAATTTTTATGAATGGCATTTTAAAAGATGAACGGACTTCTGTCTGAACCCATTAAACCTAATCAATCAGCCCTGAAAATTATCTATCATGTAACTAAAAATCTATTAGCTTCCATTTTCTTTATTTTAATTTTTCAATAGAATTTAAAAATTTGGGCCGTAACGGATAGCAATTTCATGGTCAAACCCTTAATGGATTTATCAGACATTTATTACGGCCATCCCACTAAACCCCAATAATAAGAGCCTAATTGGGATTTAATACGTGTATGGGATTGCTACAATTCCCTTTATGGGCCATGAACCCGAATGCTGAATTGGAATCGGGCTCCTCCTTATAGATCAGGTATTCACAGCCTTCGAAAACAATGGTCTCAAAATGGTCCTTGGGAATTCTTGCCGTCTTGCCCTCTTGCCCTCGACCGAATTGGCCAATGAATCCTCGCCACGTTGCCGTTCCAAGCGCAGTTTTTCGTAATCCCTGTCCTGACAGGAGGAAGCAGTGATCATTGCCATTAACAACCCAAAAATGAGAATATTCCTTGAATCAATCATCCTTTAAAAACTTCTTGATATCCTTGTTCGAACCATAGACCACTATGATATCGTCCTTGTTCAAGAGACTATCGGGATTGGCCACTCCTTTCACTTTCGTTACATTTCGTGTCTTTCCCACTACGGTCCTTTCTTCGGTATTGGCAATAGTGGTCAATACCAATAGGTTGTACTCTTCCCTGATATTGCTCTCCCTAATGGTCTTTCCATGAAGTTTCTTTGGTACATCTACCTCTACAATACTGTAATCGTCGTTCAGTTCAAAAGAATCCACAACGCCTTTCAAGCAAAGCTTTTTGGCCCAGCGCTCGGCTGATTCTTCCTCTGGGTGCACAATTTCATCCACGCCGATGGCATGCAGCACTTTTTCATGCAGTTCGTCAATAGATCGGCTGATCAAACGCTTCACCTGAAAGTTCTTGAAAAGGGCCGTGGCCATCACACTGGCCCCTTTGTCCTCCCCAATGGCCACAATGACCATATCTGTATCCTCCAAGGGAAGGCCTGACACCGTAAACTCATCGGTGGCATCCATACAAATGGTATGGGAAATGCGTTCCTTGTAATTGTCCACGCGGTTCATGTTAGAGTCTATACCGATAACTTCATTGCCCTGTTCGGTCAATTTTTCCGATAGTGAGGCACCAAAACTGCCCAATCCCACAACGATATACTTCATATTGATGTTTTTTAGTTAATGGTAAGCTCCTCAACGGGATACCTGTAATTTTTCTGTTTGACCTTTTTGAAAACCGCGATCAACAAGGTGAGCATACTGATCCGCCCAATGAACATCACTGCTATGATGACAAACTTGCTGGCGGCACTTAAATTTGCGGTAATTCCAAGGCTCAATCCCACCGTACTATAAGCGGAAAAACATTCAAAGGCGATGTCCAGCAATTTCTTTTCACTATCAAAAACGGAAATCAGCATAATCCCTGTGCCGATGACCAAGAGCGAAAGTGCTATCACCGCAAAGGCACGTCTTACCGAGATTTCTGCGATTTCCCTTCTAAAGACCTCGATCTTGGCCTTTCCTTTGGCAAGGCTCAAAAAATTAAGGGTAGCAATGGCAAAGGTGTTGGTCTTGATTCCGCCTCCGGTGGAAGCGGGGGAAGCACCCACCCACATCAACAAAAAGATCATCATGATCGTGGAAAATTCCAACGCTGCCATATCCACGGAATTGAAACCGGCCGTCCTTGGGGTAGCAGCACCAAAAAGGGCCGTTACCACTTTTCCTATACCCTGATGCTCCGCCAAGGTATTGTCATATTCATTAAAATAGAATAGTATGGTCCCCAAAACGGTGAGGGAAATGGTCGTTATGAGTGTAATTCGACTGTTTAGGTTCAGTACCCAAGGCCTATACTTTTTTTCTTCCCCGGTTAGGAAGAACAGTTTCCTTAAGACAAAATATTTGAGATACTTTATGATGTTCACCACGATCGGAAACCCCAGTCCACCCAATACAAAGGCAGCAATGATAACCACTTGGAGCGTATAATTGTATCGGAATCCAGTTTCGTAAAGACTGTTGGGCAAGGTGGAAAATCCGGCATTGCAGAAGGCCGATACCGCGTGGAACACCGAAAAGAAAAAGCGTTGAAAAAAAGAGGCGAACAAGTTATTGTCCATGCTCAAATAGATCAATAGTGCCGCAACCAACTCAATTGAAAATGTAATGACCAGGATGCGTCTCAAAGTCGCGAAAACCTCCCCCAGCTTTTTGCTTCCGGTCATATCGCTCAAGGTCAACTGGTTTTCATAGGAGGCACCCCCTTTGAAAAAGTAACTGAAATAGCTTGCCACAGTCAGGATCCCGATTCCCCCGGCCTGGATAAGGCAGAGGATGATCGATTGTCCAAAAACGGTAAAGTAGCTTCCCGTGTCCACAACGATGAGTCCCGTTACACATACAGCACTGGTGGAGGTGAACAAAGCATCCAAAAAGGAAATGCCATTATGGGTGGCATTGGGCAACATCAACAAAAGTGAACCGACCAAAATGATGCCCAAAAAACTGGCAATGAACAATTGCGCGGGATTGAGAAGTGTCTTTTTATAGTTGATTTCCTGCTCTGAAAACTCCCGCACAAACGTAAGGATAATCGCAAATTTCACCCAATTGTCATTGTATAGGAACGATAGGTGCCTATGTGCCTCCTCACCAAAAAAATGGGCGTAGAGTATCATCAGGGTCACCAGAATGGTCACCGCATCAAAAATAACAACGGCACGCTTGATCTGTTTTTGGCGTTCCACGTACCGTAGGGCCGTGGCCAAAATTCCCAGACCGATGACCACAAAATAAAAGGTATTGAACCAAATCTGGACCTGTTGAGATTTATCAAAGCCAAAATCGACAACGAATAGAAAAACCCCAATAATGCTTGTATAAAAGGCCAATTGAAAAAGAATTTTGGAAAACTCCCAATCAAAAAGCCTTGACCCTCCCCATTTGAAAAGCGACATAGAAAACCATAATTCGGTTGGAAACCGTAAAGGTATGGATAGCGTTATAAAGATTTTATAAAGATTGGATGCCCGCTCAAAGGGCAAGTGCGGTTGAGAGGTAAATAATGGCTATGGTTCCAAAGACCAAGACCTTCCTGGGGGAATGATGGGGACAAATGGGCTAAATCGCCAAGTCTTCACTGCCTTTTTTGATCCTCAGCTTGTTCTTTTTGGCAAGAATGGCCAGGCCAAAGGTCAACAGGCCCAGCCTGCCCACAAACATCACAACGATAAGGACCATTTTTCCAAAGGACCCCAAATTCCCCGTTATCCCAGTGCTCAGGCCAACAGTGCCGATCGCTGAGGTGGTCTCAAAAAGTATCTGTTCCAAAGGAAAATTTTCTGTCAGGGACAACAGAAAAGTGGCCAAAAATATAACGGATGCATAGAGCATGAACACGGAAGTGGCCACATAGAGCCTTTCCAAGGGGATGGTCCTTCCCCAAAAGGTTACTTGTCTATTGTTCCTGATCCGGCTCCACATAATCGCGATCAGGGCGGTGACCGTTGTGGTCTTCATACCCCCTCCGGTACCAGATGGTGAGGCCCCTATATACATGAGAAAAACAACGACCAAAAGGCTCCCGGTAGCAAAACCCCCCAATGGGACCGTGTTGAACCCTACCGTGGTCAAGGCGGTCATGGCCTGGAAGAAGGAGGCCATCAACCGATGTCCTGCAAGGTCTTCCACGGATGGCTCGAAACAGTAGATCATCAGGGTGCCAAAGACCAATAGGATGGCCATGGCCCCCAAAATGATCTTGGTGGTGAAGGTGATATCCTTCGTTTTCCCGGAAAGCCTGTTCCAAAAGTCGGTGACCACAATAAAGCCCAAGGAACCACAGATGGCCAAAAAGGAGAGTATGATATTAATAGAGGGATTGTCCGTAAACTGTTCAAAACTGTCATTGTACAGTCCAAAGCCAGCGGTGCAAAAGGCCGAGACACTATGATAGATACTGCTCCACAGGGCAAAGTTATGTTCCACCCCTGCATTGGTAAAGGCAATGTAAAGACATAGGGCTCCAATGACCTCGATGGTGAAAGTGAAAAGGATGACCGACCTCAGAAAATCCTTTACCTGAAACCCCTTGGGCATGGTAAACTCGGCATTGAGGATACGTTGGTGCCAATGGGTGAGATCACTTTTTTTGGAAAGCAGGACAAAGGTAGTAAAGGTCATATAGCCGATTCCCCCTATTTGGAACAGGAGCAAGATAATGAACTGGCCGAACCAGGAGTAGGTATCAAATACACTCACCGTGACCAGGCCCGTAGTGGAAATGGCAGAGGTGGCAATGAACAGGCTGTCCAAGGCATGAACATCCAGTTTATGGGAGAGGGGGAGGGACAAAAGTGACCACCCGATAAGGGTATAGACCAGAAAGCCGTACAACAGGTTTTGTTGGGGGGACAATGTCAACTGAAATTTTCTGTATTTCCTTAACAAGGTGTTCATGAATTATATTTTAAATGGCGTGTTAAAAGATGTTCCAGTTCGGTTACCTCGGAAAGAATGTTGTCCAGGAGTCCCAGAACCTGAGTCTTATTCCCCGATCCATTGGGAACCGTTTCATAAATGGCGATGGTATTCTTGACAAAATCCATGGTCTTGCTTGCTTCCTTGACCAAGCCCCGCATGCCCAAGGCTCCCAACAGCGCATCCATCCGTTGCTTTACATCGGTATGGACCCATTGAAAGAGCATGGCATTTGGTCCGGGCTCATCCATTGATATTTTTTTCAGTTCATTGATGCTGAAACAAAGACTGACCAACAAATCCGCTATCTGCTTGTTGATGATGGCTTGTTTTTCCATGGGATAGGTCTTAGGATGGAGAATTTGAAGCAGCGGAAGATGACAATCCAAATTCCGAGCATAATGATCAATGGATACATGAGATACCTTTTGTCCCTGTACCAACCTTTCACAGAATTGTAAGTGCTACCGGAACCTTCATCATATAAAAAATTCCATATCATCGTTGTTCTGTTCTATTGCAGCAAATTTCAGGGAAAAGGGGTATTTAAAAAATCAAGAAAGGGGGTGGGGGAGTAAAGATTTTATAAAGCTCCTTGGAAACGATAGCCGACCCCACTTTGCGTAATGATATGTTCGGGGTGGTTGGGGCTGTCCTCTATCTTTTTTCTCAAGGTGCCCACGAACACCCGTAAATACTGGGTCTCATTCTGGTGCCCATAACCCCAGACCTCGTTCAGGATATACTGGTGTGTCAATACCTTGCCCTCATTCTTGGCAAATAGCGCAAATAGATTGTACTCGGTCTGTGTGAGTTTGACCAGGGTTCCATCCTTTTTGACCGTTCGGGCCACAAAATCGATTTCAAGATTCCCAAATTGTACGACCGTATTGAGCTCGATGTTGTGGTCCCTGCGCATAGCAGATCGGATACGGGCCAAGAGTTCCCCTGTCCTGAAAGGTTTGGTCAGATAGTCGGTGGCCCCATTGTCAAGTGCCTTTACAATATCCGGTTCATTGTCCTGGACGGACAAGACAATGATGGGCTTATGGTACCAGTCCCTGAGTTCCACCAAAAGGTCATGGCCGCTTTTATCGGGCAATCCGATATCCAATAGGATGACATCGGGTAAATGGCTTGCCGCCAGTGAAGTGCCTTCCTTTGCATTTGCCGCCTGTAAGATCTTATAGCCATTGCTCTCCAGATTGATCTGGAGAAGTTTCCTGATCTGGGGCTCATCGTCTATGATCAATAGTTGTACCTTATCCATTTTCATAGGTGCTTATCGGGGATGCTTCTGCTGGAATGGATATGGTGAACAAAGAACCGCCTTCTTGTCCGTTCTCCAACAGTACCTTGCCGTCCATGGCCTCCGTAAAGCCCTTGACAATAGATAGTCCAAGTCCAGATCCCCCGACCGTGTTGTCAAGACGATAGAACTTTTGGAAAACGGAATCCATTTCATTTTCCGGGAACCCTTTTCCGTTATCCGAGACCCAAACAATGCAACCCTCCCCGGTCTGATCGGCCCCAATGGTTATGATGGAGTTTTTGGGCGTATGTTGAAGGGCATTATGGATAAGGTTGTGCAGAATCTGCTCCAATAACCCCCCGTCCAGTTTAAAAAGAGGAAGATGTTCCTTGGGATTGAACAGGATTGTATGTTCCGTTGCATCCTGCGAGTTTCTTCGCATGGTGGAAAAAATGGTCTCGTTGATATCGCACCAGTCCCTTTTGGGCTGGATGAACCCCGCTTCCAACCTGCTCATGCTCAAAAGATTTTCCACTTGACGGTTCAGTCGGAGCCCCGCTATCTCGATTTCCGCATACAGTTCGTTCCTGTTGCTTTCCGAGAGTTTTGAACGGTTGTCCTTGATGGTGTCCACTGCACCAATGATGGTCGCTATGGGGGTCCTGAGTTCATGGGAAAGGGAATTCAACAAGATGTTGTAAAGGGCAATGGATTTGGTGCGTTCTTCCTCGTCCCATTGCCTTTTTTCGAATTCCCTGATCTTAAAGGTAAGCACGGCATTGATCGACGCGATCACGAAATACATCAGGAACATAAGACCATCCTCAGGGGTCTCAATATGGAAGGTAAGGGTGGGAGGGATGAAGAAAAAGTTCCATATCAGTGCACTCAACAGGGCCGAAGCCATGACAGGGAAAATGTCGAATAGGATTGCATTGAGGGAGACCGCCATCAACAAGATCAGGGCAACGGCACCATAACCGATAAAATTGACCAAAAAGAAACAGATGGCCGAGGTGGCCACAATGAGCAGGATACTTATCGTGTACTGTTTCCTTTTACTGTAGTTCCTTGTTTTTAGGAAATCCAAATCTTTTTTGGTCAAAGTTATTCAGAAGAATATAAAGATTTTATATGGATTTAATATTGGACCGCTATTATTTGATGGTTTTTTGCAGACCAACCATTCCCATTGTTTATTTTTGGTCCCTACAATTTGAAGCTTATGGCGGTCTGGGGGTTTTTCCTTTTGGGAATCCTTATTTTCTTGGCATTGGATCTCGGTGTCTTCAACAAAAAGGCACACATCATCAGTGTGCGGGAAGCATCGATATGGACCGGTATATGGGTGACCATGTCCTTCCTGTTCTCAGGCATTGTCTACTGGCTGTACGGAACCGGGAAAGTGGACAATGTGGATTCCCTGGCACCCATGGAGGCCAGTTTAAAATACATTACCGGTTATCTGATCGAGCTTTCGCTCAGCATTGACAACATCTTTATCATAGCCGTGATCTTCGGTTCGTTCCATATCCCACAGAAATACCAGCACCGTGTGCTCTTCTGGGGGATTTTGGGGGCCATTGTGTTCCGTGCTCTGATGATCTTCTTTGGTGTGGCCCTGATCAAGAAGTTCAGTTTTATGACCTATATCTTTGGGGCCTTTTTGATTTTTACCGCCATAAAGATGTTGGTATCCAAGCAAAAGGCATTCAATCCCAAAAAGTCCTTCATTTACCGAAATTTAAGAAAGGTCATGCCCATTACCACGCACATGCAGGGCCAGAAGTTTTTCATCAAACTTCGCCACATCACCGCAGCCACCCCATTGTTCATCGCCTTGGTGATCATCGAGTTTTCCGATATCCTTTTCGCATTGGACAGTGTGCCGGCCATTTTGGCCATAACCTCGGACCCCTTTTTGGTGTTCAGTTCCAATATATTCGCCATTTTGGGCCTTAGGTCGATGTACTTTTTCCTTTCCCACATGATCAACAGGTTCCACCACCTTAAATATAGTCTGGTGGCCATCCTGAGCTTTGTGGGGGTCAAGTTGATATTCGCACACCATTATAGCTTTCCGGAATGGGCTTCCCTGGGGTTCATTGCACTGGCGCTATCCATTGGGATTTTGGCCTCGTTCAGAAAAGAAAAGGAATAAACCGCACATGGGGAGCTATTGGGACCCTTCGCTCCAACCGGTCTCAACCAAAGAGTCGCTTTGCTTTCCTATCTGCCATCAGGACCACGGAACAAATGGCAGTAAGGAAAAACAATGCCCCAAGCACAACCTGTGAAAGGGACAGGGAGTGATGGAAATACCTGCTCAGGCCATGCCCCGTGATACTGCCGTAAAGGACCATGGCGTGGAGGATATAAATGGCCAATGTGTTTTGCCCAATATCAAGAAGAATCTTATGGTTCAGTATGTTCCTCAATAAAATGAATATGGCAAAGACAACAAGGACCACGCCCAAACGGGCAAAAAGATAACTGTCGTCCAATGCGCTGTGCAAAAAACGTATATCGGCCAGAATCCCCAGATCCCTTATGAACTCATAGGATTGGAAGATCAACAGAGCACCGATGGACAGCACGATCAAAAAGGCTTTGGGGTAAAACCCATGCTTGGCAAGATTGGAAAGGAAAAACCCCGATAGGCACCCACCCGCTGTAGCAAAGCCAAACCAGGGCACCATGGTAAAAACGGAACCGTTTTCGCGTGTGATGTAATTGGAGAACCAGTCGGGCAGGAAGCCATACTCCCATTGGCCCACGGTGCCGCTGGATAGGAAGAGCAAAATGGTAATGGAGCCCAACAAGATCTGGAACAGGTATTTGTTGAACTTATAGGTGGCCAAATAAAGCGCAACGATCAAGATCATCGAGAGTCCCAAACATTGGAGCACATGGACAATATCAAAACTGGCATTGATCGAGCCTTCCAACAAAAGGCCAAACCTGATCTGCAATACATAGCCGATGAGAATGAGGAGACCACCCCTTTTGATCCCCTTCTTGACACGGGGATTTGACCATCCCTTTTCATATTTCTTGAAGAGCAAATAAGTGAATATGAATCCCGTTACGGTAAAGAAAACTGGAGCGGTCACTCCCCTGAGATAAGCCCAGGCCAAATAGGTAGTACCTCCTCCTTCCCGATAACCTTCTGCCAATAAAGCGGACACAAAGTGTCCCTGAAGCATCATCAAAATGGCCCAGGCACGAAGGGCATCTATAAAGGATAACCGCTCAGAATTGGGTCTGTCGGGAAATTTTACGGGTTCAATGTTGATTTGCTCCAATGGTTCAGCTCTGATTGGGTTGAAAGGATCGATATTGTTCTTTATGTACGGAATAAACCTCACCATGGATCGTGTTGACCACGCTTATTTGCAATCGGGAATATGTTGGGGCATGGTGGCGATATGTACATCCCCGTCAACACTCTGAATGAAAAAGCATACTATCTATGGAACCCCGACACGGGAATTGCCACCAAAGCTTTTGACATAACTGGGGCCGACCTCTCGGGTGTGTTCAACATTACCAATAACAACTAAGAAGATTGAATTTAAAATCCCTTCAAATATTGGGGGAAATTATAGTTGTAGATGTTTTCCATTATTAAAAATAACTGGGATTCCGGACATAAGATGTGGATTTAAAATCTGGACTGGCTTGATGATTTCTCGGTCACGATTCTTTAGTGGATAGGTAATAGGTGTCAAAGTAGCCACACAAAGTTCAAGTTTATAGGATATTTTGACATGATATGTATCAATACCGCTTCTTCAAATTAGTTTGTGCTGTTCCTGATTTTTCAACACTTTGACAGGTGTCAAGCTTTATAGTTTATATTGCTTATCAATATTCCCGAAAGGTAAACCCGCAAAATATTTCTCGGACAAGGGACGGCATAAAACCGTTTCTATTGTCACTGCCTACCAGGTCGGCAGACAGGTTTATTCCGTTTCCTTGCCGCTCCAAAATTTTGTCTTCCGTTTGGTTCCCGCTCAAATATTGTTTAACCAAAATCCAAAAATCATGGAAGCACAAACAAAACAAAGAGGGGCCCGAAAGAGAAGCAATGGGCAGGGAACTAAAGCAAAGAGTTCAGAAACAGTCGGAAAAAAGGTGACCGTTCCACAGATCCAAATGCTGGACATCCAATCGGTATCCCCAGATCCCGACCAACCCCGAAAGACCTTTGATGAGCAAAGCCTTCAACAGTTGGCCCAGAGCATTGCCGAACATGGGGTCTTGCAACCGATCACGGTCCGTAAATCAGGGAAGGGTTTCATTGTTGTAATTGGGGAACGCCGGTACCGGGCCAGTAAATTGGCAGGGCAAAAGACCATTCCGGCCATGGTCAGGGCGTATGGGGACAAGGAGATCTTGGAGGTCCAGATCATCGAGAACCTACAGCGCAAGGATGTGGAGCCCACAGAGGAGGCGGAGGCCATCCAGTTCCTGTTGGACCGTTACGAACCTACCGAGATCGCCAAGCGGCTGGGCCGGTCGGAGAACTATATCCGGCAACGCATCAAACTGGCTGGCCTGATCGAAGGGTTCAAGGCCTTTGTCCGAAGCGGGGAAATGACCCTGTCCCTTGGTGTGGCCGTGGCCCTGTTCGAGCCGGGGGAGCAACAGCTGATGTTGGAGAGCCTGGAGGGGGATTTTCAGGCGCATCGGGTCAAGCGGATGATCGACAACCGGACCTTTGACCTGACCAAGGCCTGCTTTGATGTGACCGACAAGAAGTTGGTGCCCAAGGCCGGAGCCTGTGATGTCTGTCCCTTCAATGCCGCCAACCAGGGCAACCTGTTCGGGCAGGGGAAAATGGTCTGCACCCGGACCGCCTGCTTTGAGAACAAAAAGACCAAGACCTTTATGCAGCTCCTGAAGCGGGTAAAGAAAGAAGGGCTGAAACTCATTCCCGACATCAACAAATACTGGGTGGACGAGGAACACAACCAATGGGTGATGGCCCAAATGGAAAAGCAGGGGCTTGAGGTCCATCTGACCGATGGGCTGGACATTTTGAAAGAACCCGTAAAGCCCACCATGGAGACCATCAGGGAGGAACATCGCCATTTTGGACACAGCGAGGAGGAATTGGGGGAATTCCTGAGAGAGGCCCTGGAATCCTTCACCGAGGAGAAGGATGCGTGGGACAATGCCAAGGACCATGGCTTTGAGAAGGGGATTCTCCTACATACCGATACCTACCGTACCGAGGCCATTATTGTTAGGCCAAGGGAAGAGGTCCAAAGTGGAGGCCCAGGTGCCAGGCCCTTGGAAAACCGGAAAATGGCCGAGTGCACCCCGGAGGAACAGATCATCAAGATCAATGCCCGGGAGCTGCGGAAAAAACAGATCGAGAACAACCGCCAGTTCAAGGAAGTGGTGGAGATGGTCAGGGAGACCGATTACATTGACCGGAAGAAGGCCCTCTCCACGGATGAAATGGTGGCCCTTTCCATCTCACTGTTCGAGAACAACATCGGATGGGAGGACCAAAGGGAGCATTTCGAAGGGTTCTTTGGGGATGATCATAATTTGTCCAATGAGGAAGTGGTGGCCCGGCTCAAGGCAAATTTCAAAAAGGAGACCTTCCATAAGCTGCTCCGGTTCCTATTGACACGTCAGGTACACCTCGGGGAGAGCAACCATGCCAATAATTTGACCAACCGGTCCTTTTATGTCGCCATGCAGACCTTTTACAGGGACAAGATCTCGGCCATTGAGGAAACCTTTGCCGAAAAGTGCCAAAAACGGGAAGCACGGATCAAGGAAAGGGTTGCGTCACTGGAACAGCAGGCCAAGGCACTGGAAGATTGATTTGGTTTGGCCAGGGGGCCTGGAAACAGGCCCCTCTTTTTTATGGCCAAACCTTGGTATGGTCATCAATTAAATGCACCCTTTTGCCCTTACGACGTAAGGAAGGTTGGATACTGAACACCCCTAGAAACGGACAATCTGAACCATTGTAGGTTTTGACTTAGAGGTTTGGTTTTCAACTGCTTGTAGCTGATTATGCTATGCTCTATTTTATCGACCAATAGGATAAACCTTGTCCCACACTCCCATACAAACCCAAGCCTTTTTGAAACTATTGGTCAGCCAATATTTAGCTGTTCTTCCGGGCAAGCTAGCCTGAATGACGATTTCATTTGAAAATACGCTTGGGTAACTCTTGTCAAGGCCCATAGCCCTATTTCCTGTTACATCCTTTATCCCATTCTCAGGCCAATGTTCGCATCCATTGTATATTCCCTTAAAAAGGTGATTCAGTGACGCAATGCCCATAGATAACGTTGATTGGTTCAATGAGACAATCAGGTATGGACCTTTCCTCTTGTTGGTACTGTGGCTATTTCTTAAAGCCACGTACCATCAGGTAAACCCTTTCCCTAGCGATCTTAAAAACCCTTTGAATTTTTTGATAAAGCCATTAAGGCTTATGTGTCGGGAACTTCCATTCCCAAAGAAATACAGGTAAGTGATGTGCAGGAAAAGGGCATAGACTACCATGATCAAAGAGATTCCTATCGCCAAAGTTCCCATATCCAAACATTTTAAGGTTTTCCATTTGGTTTATTTCATTTTACTGCGGCATCATCCTCACTGCAACCATTCATCCAACTTTCTGTTGGCATGGTCATAGCCAAGGACAAAGGCCTTGTCGATTCCCTTTTTGTCCAGGACCTTGATGTTCCCCAGTTCCTCCGGTACGATCAAAAGATCGGGGATGTGAAGTTTGTCCATGGCATTGGCGTGCAACATCAAAAGATTGGCCCTTTGGGAAATTTGAAGGGCGCTCTTGATCTGGCCCTTCCCCACCTCCTTCATGGACGAGGCATAACACCCAATGATCACATCGCAGGCACCGGCCAAGGGCTCCACCGGAAAATTGTTCATGATCCCGCCATCGGCAAAGAGCTGTCCATCGATGGATACTGGACTGAACACCGGTGGCAGTGCCGCCGAGGCCAACAAGGGCGCGAACAGTTCCCCCTTTTCGAAGTACACCGGTTCGCCCTTCAATAGGTTGGTGGCCACCACCACAAGCCGCTTATCGAGTTCCTCGAACCGATGGGCGGTGAAAAAGTCATCAAAGAAGGGTAGGTACTTATCCGTATCGAACAGCCCCGGTTTGTTCAGTGTTACAAAGTTGTATTTGAGCAAAGGGGTTTCCTTGAAGAACAGGAGCATTTCCTCAATGGACGCCCCATCTGCATAAAGTCCACCCACAAGTGCCCCGGCACTTACTCCCGAAATCTGGCTTGGATATATCCCGCGTTGTTCCAGGGCCTTGAGCAGCCCAATGTGGGCCATCCCCTTTACCCCTCCACCGGATAGCACCAAGCCCAGTGTGGTGTTGATCAATCTTTCCGGTTTCATATTCAAAAGTTTACTGTCAAGGGGGCATTGCTCCTTTTCTTAAGTGGTTCATTTTAAAAGAAACAAGGTTTGGACAAAGATGGATCCGTATCATTTTACAGACTGTCCCTCTCCTGGACCCCCAGGTCGGAGCGGTACTTTTCCAAGAATCTCTTTTGTCTTTCCATCATTCGCTTTCTGATATTGTCAAGCTCCATAAAGTCCTCCCCGAAATCGCTTTTAAAAAAATCTTCATTGAAGAACCTTTTGCTGAAAAGTGAGTCCGGTTCGAAAAGGTCCCCGAACCCTTGGTCC
>MRWF01012702.1_pt1 | contig 16240 bp, 18 predicted proteins | sample 1013331 | NCBI WGS metagenome assembly MRWF01 (sample SAMN06117577, study PRJNA244670) | biofilm metagenome | biome: Water; feature: Cathode Biofilm; material: Biofilm; isolation source: microbial consortium enriched at the cathode of a solar microbial fuel cell | place: USA: District of Columbia ... | reverse complement strand
AAGGAGATTGACGATGGCTTTTGAATTGCCGGACCTGCCCTATGATTACGAGGCGCTGCAGCCCTACATGTCGCGCGAGACGCTGGAATATCACCACGACAAGCACCACAAGGCCTATGTCGACAACGGCAACAAGCTGGCCGCCGAGGCCGGCATGGACGGTCTGTCGCTTGAGGAAATCGTCAAGCAGTCGCACGGCAAGAACCCGGGCCTGTTCAACAATGCCGGCCAGCATTACAACCACGTCCATTTCTGGAAATGGATGAAGGGCGGCGGCGGCGGCAAGAGCCTGCCGGGCAAGCTGCAGGCGGCCGTCGACAGCGATCTGGGCGGTTACGACAAGTTCCGCGCCGATTTCATCAATGCCGGCACCACCCAGTTCGGTTCGGGCTGGGCCTGGCTGGCGGTGAAGAACGGCAAGCTGGAAGTGATGAAGACGCCGAACGGCGAGAACCCGCTGGTGCACGGCGCGGTGCCGATCCTCGGCGTCGATGTGTGGGAACACTCCTATTACATCGACTACCGCAACGCGCGGCCGAAATATCTCGAAGCCTTCGTCGATAATCTCATCAACTGGGATTATGTGCTCGAATGCTACGAAAAGGCGGCTGGCTAAACAGGCCGACGCAGACGCATTTGTCTCGCATGCAACGGATCCCGGTTCAGGCCGGGGTCCGTTTTTGTTGACAGTCTGTCGACAGGTGCAATGCTCGCTTTCACACAAGCGTGATGACGCGTGAACGGTTTCTCGACCATTATCGAGCTTCAAATCCTGACGTTTTTCCTGAACCTTGTCGGAGGATGATTGATGAAGAGAGTGTTTTTGGCAGGCGCCTTGTTTGCAGTGACGGCGTCGCTGTCGTTTGCCGGCCCGGTCGAGGATCGCCAGGCGGTGATGAAGGCAATGGGCAAGGCGCTCGGTCCCCTCGCGGCGATCGCCAAGGGGGAAAACGCCTTTGATGCCGGCGTGGTCGAGCAAAACCTGACGGCCCTGAACGAGGCCGCGCAGAAACTCGATGTCGCCGCCCTGTTTCCCGAAGGCAGCACAACGGGCGAAACGGAGGCCCTGCCGGCGATCTGGGAGAATATGGCCGATTTCCAGGAGCGCGCCGACAAGCTGAAGGCCGACGTTGCCGAGGTGGCTTCAGCCGTTCCCGGTGACAAGGCAGGTGTGCAGGCCGCGCTCGGCAGGATTGGCCAGAATTGCGGCGGCTGCCACGAAAACTACCGCATGAAGAAGAACTGATCCGGCCGGTCCGCTTGAAAAAATCCACTCTTGGCAGGGTCGTCCTCGTGCTCGCCGCGGTCGGCGTGGCGGGGGCGGCAGCGCTTTTTTATCTATCCGGACCGAACCGGTTGCCGCGGGAAGCCGTCGCGGCGTTGCCCGAGGGCGACGCCGCGCGCGGCGAGCGCATGTTCTGGGCCGCGGGCTGCACGTCCTGTCACGCGCGCCCGGGGGCAAAGGGCGATGCGGTCCTGGAACTGGCCGGTGGCCTTGAACTCAAAACGCCGTTCGGCACCTTCGTCGCGCCGAACATTTCGAACCACGAACAAGACGGGATCGGCGACTGGTCGGCAGGCGACTTCGCCAACGCCATGCTGCGCGGCGTGGCGCCCGACGGAAGCCATTATTACCCGGCCTTTCCCTATGCCTCCTACGCGCGCATGCGCCCGGCCGACATCGCCGACCTTTATGCCTTCATGCGCACGCTGCCGGCGGTGGCGGGTGTAGCACCGGGCCACAAGCTCGCATTTCCCTTCACCGTCCGTCGCGGGCTGGGTCTGTGGAAACAGCTTTATCTCGACCCCGAGCCGGTGGTCGCGCTTGGTGCCGACGCCGACGAAAAGACGCGTGCGGGACGCTATCTCGTCGAGGGCCCCGGCCATTGCGGAGAATGCCACACGCCGCGCGCGTTGACCGGCGGCCTGAAGACGGAGGCATGGCTGTCCGGGGCCGTTGCGGCCGAGGGCGACGGCATCGTGCCCAACATTACCGCCGGCGAGGGCGGCCTGTCGTGGTCGGCGGGCGATATCGCCTATTATCTTGAATCCGGCTTCACGCCCGATTTCGACACGGTCGGCGGAGCCATGGTCGCGGTCCAGAAGAACATGGCGCGGCTGCCAGCCGAAGACCGGGAGGCGATCGCGGCCTATCTCAAGGCGGTGCCGGCGCGCCCGAACGGTTATCCCGCCCGCAACTGAACGCCCTGCCGCGCGTCAAGACCCGCGCCGCACATGATCGTCGATCCCGTCAGCTCTGCGGTGGTCGAAGCGCCGTTATGGACCGCATCCGGCGGCGAACGGCGGGCATCCTATCGCGGCTTGCAATAGGCCGACTTCTCGCCCGCGCCGTGGTCGGAGCGGATGGCGTAAAGCCATGCCTCGCAACGCGCCTTGCTGGCAAAACAGCCCGCCTCGAAGATCATCTGGTCGCGGAACATGCCCTTTTGGCCGATGCCGCGAAAACTGCCGAAATAGGGATCGTCGGGATGCTGACTGCATATGTTGGGCATCTCGCGCGGCCGCTCGCCGGGACGCTCGACGATCTCACCGGCAAAAACCGGAAGCGCGAGTGCCGACAACAGCAGGGAACCGGCAAGGCAGGACAGTGCGGTAGGCGCGTTGCGGGTCATGGAGAGCTCCTTCGCAAACGTTTGCTATGCCCCTTCCTGCAAAACAGAGCCTATTTGCGTTCGCGGCGCAACTGCCGCGCCTGAAGCCGTTGCTCTCAAGAAGACCGATTCATCTCAAGTCGAACGACCGTCGGCAAGGCCGACCACTTTCAGCGCGAAGGCGTAGGCAAAGGCGATCTCCTCCAGCCGCGAGAACCGCCCGGACGCCCCGGCGTGGCCGGCGTCCATGTTGATGCGCAACAGCACAGGATTGTCTCCGGCCTTGCGCTCGCGCAGGCGCGCCACCCATTTCGCCGGTTCCCAATAGGTCACACGCGGATCGGTGAGCCCGGCCAGCGCCAGGATCGGCGGATAGGTCTTGGCCTCGACATTGTCGTAGGGCGAGTAGGCGGCAATCGTGCGGTAGTCGTCGGCCGATGTGATCGGGTTACCCCATTCCGGCCATTCGGGCGGGGTCAGCGGCAGCGTGTCGTCGAGCATGGTCTCCAAAACGTCGACAAACGGCACTTCGGCGATGATGCCGCCGAACAGCTCTGGCGCCATGTTGGCGACCGCGCCCATCAGCATCCCGCCGGCCGAGCCGCCCTGCGCGACGATGCGGCCGGGCGCGGCATAGTTTTCGGCGGTGAGATAGCGCGCCGCGGCGACGAAATCCTCGAACGTGTTGGCCTTCCTGTCGCGTTTGCCGTCCTCGTACCAGGCGTAGCCCTTGTCCTTGCCGCCGCGCACATGGGCGATCGCATAGACGAAGCCGCGGTCGACCAGCGACAGGCAGTTGGTGTTGAAGGAGGCCGGGATCGCGATCCCGTACGAGCCATAGCCGTAGAGCAGGCAGGGCGCGCTGCCGTCGAGCGGCGTGTCGCGGCGATAAAGCAGCGATACGGGCACCAGCGCACCGTCATGCGAGGGCGCCATCAAGCGCCGGGTCACGTAGTCATCCGGCGCGTGGCCGGACGGCACTTCCTGTGTCTTGCGCAGCACCCGCTCGCGGGTGCGCATGTTGTAGTCGAAGACCTGCGAGGGCGTGGTCATCGACGAATAGGCAAACCGGATCGTGTCGGTGTCGTATTCGAGCGATCCGACGAGCCCGAGCGAATAGGCTTCCTCCTCGAACGCCACCACATGCTCCACGCCGCTCGCGCGTTCGTGCACGACCAGCCGCGGCAGGCCGTCCTTGCGCTCCAGCCGCACGAGGAAATCGCGGAACGCCATGATCGACAGGATCAGCCGGCCCGGCTCGTGTGCGACGAGTTCCCGCCAATTGGCCTGCGAAGGATCGGAGACCGGCGCCGTCATCACCTTGAAGTCCTTGGCGCCGCCAATATTGGTGAGCACGAAGAAGATGTCGCCGCCTTCCTCGAGATCGTACTGGACGCCGGTTTCGCGGGGGCGCACGCATTTTGGCGCGGCCGTTGGATCGGCCGCCGGTAGGACATGATATTCCGATGTCTCGTGATCGTGGATGGCGACGAACGCCCAGTCCTGCGTGCGCGTGCCGCCGACATTCATGAAGAAGCCCGGATCGGTTTCCTCATAGATGAGACGGTCGCTCGCCGTATCGGTTCCCAGGCGGTGGAAAAGCACTTTCGACGGGCGGTGGTTCTCGTCGAGCCGGGTATAGAAGAACCCGTCATTGCCGGCTGCCCAGACACCGCTGCCGCCGGTATCGGCGACCCGGTCGTCAAGATCGGCGCCCGTTTCGAGGTCGCGCACCTTGAGATCGTAGAATTCCGACCCCTTGTCGTCATAGCCCCACAGCAGCCGGGCATGGTCGGGCGAATGGTCAGCGCTGCCGAGGCGGAAATAGGGTTTGCCCTCCGCCTCGGCGTCGCCGTCGAGCAGCATGTCGTGCGCCCCGCCTTCGCGCGGCGTGCGAAAGAAGCGCGGCTGCTGGCCGCCGGTCTTGAAGGACGTGCCGTAGGCATAGGGGCCGTCCGGCATGGGAACGGAGGAATCGTCTTCCTTGATCCGGCCGCGCATCTCCGCAAACAGCGTTTTCTGCAGGCCCTCGGTGTCGCCCATCATCGCCGCCTGATAGGCGTTCTCGGCCTCCAGATGGGCGCGGATGTCGGCCGCCAGCACCGCAGGATCGCGGAAGACCTGCTGCCAGTTCTCCGCCCGCAGCCAGGCATAATCGTCGACGCGGGTCATGCCGTGATGGCTGGTCTCGACGGGGCGTCGTTCGGCCGTCGGAGCCGGAATATCCGGAAATTTTTCGGTTTTCGCCATGGAACCTTCTCGAAACGCGGAGTGGGTGGGCGTGTCTTGAACACGACATGAACGGGCCGATCAGCCGGTATTCAACCCAGCTATGGCATTCCCGCCCGGTAATCAAATGAACACACAGCAAACCGGAGGGAATGATGATGACGCGCAAATGCCTTGCCGCCGCCCTTGTCGCGACGACCGTGCTCGGCGCCCAGGCCGTCGAAGCCGGGGCCTCGGCCTTTTACGGCTGGCAGGTCGCCAACGTGCCGTGGGGCGACACGCTCAACGTGCGTAAATATCCCGCCAGCCATTCCCAGAAACAGGCGGCCTATCCAAACGGCACGCCGTTGCAGATGACCGGGCGCTGCACCAAGGGGCTTTCGCTCGACGCCATCGCCGGCCTGTCGGCCTGGCAGCAATCGCAGGCCGTGCGCTATCGCTGGTGCGAGGTCTGGCACGACCCGACCCGGACTGGCGACTGGACGGCCGGCTGGGTCTACGGACGTTATATCAGCCCCTATTGATGCCGGCGGGCACGGTTTTGCGCGCACCGGGGTACGCCGGCGCCGATCTTCGCGTTGCGCGCGCGACCCTGGCGGCATTGCCGCTCATGCGCCCGCTCACCGTGCTTCACATCGGGTTTTCCACAACTCCTCACCCCGTTTGAAACCGCCGTCGACGCCCCGTCGCCGTGCGTCTTTTGCGCGGCGATCCGGGGATTTCCCGTTGGCAAAGCGCGGCGAGGCGCCGCATTCGCTTGCCCGGCGTGGGGGGAGCCGCTATGTCACGACACAACAGCATCACCGGCGCGGCGGCTCGCGCGAAAACAGGACTTATGAATGGCGAGCGGATCGCAATCGCTGACCTTCTTCGCGCTAGTCTTGCCGTTTCTTGCCGCGTTGGCCGCGCCGTTCCTGACACGGGTGTTGAAACACAACGCCGCCTGGGTGCTGGCGATCGCGCCGGCCTTCATCTTTATCCATTTCGCCGGGCTGCTCGACACGATCGGCGACGGGGCCACCGTGTCGGGTGGCTACTCCTGGATCCCCAGCCTCGACATTCGCTTTTCCTGGTTCCTTGACGGTCTGTCGCTGACCTTCGCCCTGCTGATCTCGGGCATCGGCACGCTGATCGTGCTGTATTCGGGCGGCTATCTGAAGGACCATCCCCAGCTCGGCCGGTTCTTTTCCTTCATCCTCCTGTTCATGGGCGCGATGCAGGGGCTGGTCGTGTCCGACTCGTTCCTCACCCTGTTCGTGTTCTGGGAACTGACCTCGATCACCTCCTTCCTGCTGATCGGCTTCGATCACAGGCGCGAGGCCTCGCGCCGGGCCGCCATCCAGGCGCTGGTGGTGACCGGGCTCGGCGGGCTGTCGCTTCTGGCCGGCCTGCTGGTAGTATGGATCGCGACCGGCGAAACCGAGCTTTCCGGACTGCTGGCCGCCGGCGACACCATGCGCCATAGCGCCTTGTATCTGGTGGCGCTGGTGCTGGTTCTGGGCGGCGCGTTTACCAAATCGGCGCAGTTTCCGTTTCACTTCTGGCTGCCCAACGCGATGGAGGCGCCGACCCCGGTGTCGGCCTATCTCCATTCCGCGACCATGGTGAAGGCCGGCGTCTATCTCGTCATGCGGCTCAACCCGGCCTTCGGCGGCACGGATGCCTGGGAAACCGTGCTGCCGGTGTTCGGCGGCACGACGCTGATCGTCGGCACGCTGCTGGCAATCCGCCAGACCGACCTGAAGCTGATGCTCGCCTACACGACGGTTGCCTCGCTCGGCATACTGGTCATGCTGACCGGGCTCGGTTCCGACAAGGCCGTCGAGGGCGCGGTGCTCTATCTCGTCGCTCACTCCCTGTTCAAGGGCACGCTGTTCATGGTTGCCGGTGCGATCGACCATGAAAGCGGCACCCGCGACATCACCAAGCTGGGCGGCCTGCGCCGCGCGATGCCGATCACCTTCGCAGCCGCGCTTCTGGCCGCGTTGTCGATGGGCGGGCTGCCGCCCTTTTTCGGCTTCCTGGCCAAGGAGGAGATCTACGCCGCATTGCAGTTCCAGGACGGCTGGCACGGCCTGTTCACGCTGGTCGCCATTTTCGGCAACGCGCTGATGCTGGTGATTGGGTTCGCGGTGGCGCTGAAGCCGTTCCTGGGCCCGCGCGTGGCGACGCCGAAAGACGCCCATGAAGGTCCGATCCTGCTATGGCTCGGGCCGCTGACGCTGGCTGTTACCGGACTCGTCTCGGCGCTGCTTTATGAAACCGCGCATCATTTCGTGTCGAGCCCGATGGCGAGCGCCGTGGCAGGCAATGACATCGCGGTCCACATTTCCGTCGTGCCCCATGTCAGCCTGCCGCTCGTGCTTTCGGTGCTGACGGTCGCGTTGGGCATCGTCATCTACTGGTTCCTCGACCAGGCGCGCGCCGCGATGGCGGCCCTGCTCGCCGCGATCGGCTGGGGACCGGACCGCGGGTTCGACCAGGCAATCCGCGGCCTGCTGCGGGTGTCGTTCGGTGTGACGCGGATCATCCAGAGCGGCCGGATGGAAGTTTACATGACCGTCACCTTCATCGCGATCGCGCTGGCCCTGTGGGCGCCGATGACCGTGTTCGGCGAGTTGCCGGCAATGCCCGAGATGCCGAACCTGCCGTTTTACGAATGGACGGTGATCGCGATCGCCGTCATCGGCCTCGGCGCGGTTGTCTACGCGCGGGACCGGCTGACGGCGATCGTGTCGCTCGGCATCCAGGGCTTCGCGGTGGCGCTCTTGTTCATGCTTTTGGGCGCGCCCGATCTGTCGTTTACGCAGTTCATGGTCGAAACACTGTCGGTGGTCATCCTTGCCCTGGCGATGACGCGTCTGCGCCTGCATCCAAGCGACCACCGGCCGACCAACGAAAAACTGGTCGACATCGCCGTGGCGGGGGCGTGCGGCGCCGGCTTCGGGTTGCTGATCCTGAAGGTGACCCAGATGCCGTTCGACGACAGCCTGTCGGCGTTCTTCAAGACCTATTCCTATGTGATCGCGCACGGGCGCAATGTGGTGAACGTCATCCTGGTCGATTTCCGCGGCCTCGACACGCTCGGCGAAATCGCCGTCGTCATGATCGCCGGTCTGGCGATCCTGGCCCTGATCCGCGTGCGGGTGCCCAAACCGGCCGCCGGCGGCAAGCAAGGCGGCTGATATGAGAACCGTCATCTTCCGCACCAGCGCACCCTATCTGACCAGCCTGATGGTGCTGTTTTCCATCTTTGTGCTGCTGCGCGGCCACAACGAGCCCGGCGGCGGCTTCATCGGCGGCCTGATCGCCGCCTCCGCCTTTGCCATTTACGGTATCGCGTGCGGGGTGTCGCCGGTGCGCAGGGCGCTGTATTTCCACCCGATGGCGCTCTCCGGCTTCGGCCTGTTCCTGGCGGCGCTGTCGGGCTTCGCGTCGCTGTTTTTCGGAGTTCCGTTCCTGACCGGCCTGTGGACGTCACCCGAAATCCTGGGTGTGACGGTCGATCTGTCGACGGTGCTGTTTTTCGATATCGGCGTTTATTTCGTCGTCGTCGGCTCGGTCACCTCGATCGCGCTTGCGCTCGAAGAACGGGAGCGACTGTGATGGAAACCGCATTGTCGGGCCTGGTCGGGCTGTTTTACGCGGTTGCGATCTATCTGATGCTGTCCAAGCACACGATCCGGATGATCCTGGGCATCGTGATTCTGGGCAACGCCGTCAACATGACCATCTTCGCCGCCGGGCGGGTCTTGCGCGAGGTGCCGCCGATCATCCCGGCCGGCTTCGACACGCCGCCCGAATCGGTCGCCAACCCGCTGCCGCAGGCGCTCGTCCTGACGGCGATCGTGATTTCGTTTTCGTTCTTCGCCTTCCTTCTGGTTCTGGCCTATCGCGCCTACCAGGAGCTCGGCACCGACGACACCGATGAGATGCGCGTGGCGGAACCCGATGGCGAGGGTCCGCCGCCGATGGGATACTGACCGAGATGGCCGCAAGCAGCGCAAATACCGTCGATCTCAGCGCGGCGATGGTAACCGCGCCGACGGCGCTCGCCGATTGGGTGGTGATCCTGCCGGTCGCGTTGCCGATCCTGGGCGGCGCGATCCTCTTGATGGTGCGCCATCAGGTGCGCCTGCACGCCTGGATGGCGGTCGTCGTGGCGGTCGCGACCCTGGCTGCGACGACCGCGCTGCTTGGCCGGGTGATCGCCGAGGGCGCGCTGGTGATGACGATGGGGCGCTGGTTGCCGCCTTTCGGCATCAGCTTCAACGCCGACGCGCTTGGCGCGACCTTCGCGCTCACCGCCACCTTCGTGACGCTTCTGGGGGCGCTGTTTGCGATCCGCGACATCGACGCGACCGGCCGCCGCTACGGTTTCTACCCGTTCCTGCTGTTGATGCTGGCCGGCGTCAACGGATCCTTTCTGACCGGGGATCTGTTCAACCTCTATGTCTGGTTCGAGGTCTTCGTCATCTCGTCCTTCGGCCTTCTGGTGCTCGGCTCCGAACAGCGCCAGATCGACGGCGCGAGCAAATACGCCGTGCTCAATCTCGTCGCAACGACCGTGTTTCTGATCGCCACCGGCGCGCTCTACGGCACGCTCGGCACGCTCAACATGGCCGATATCGCCAACAAGATCGGGGCCGTGCGCGAGACAGGCCCGCTGATGACGATCGCCACCTTGCTGTTGTTGGCCTTCGGCATGAAGGCGGCCGCCTTTCCGCTCAATTTCTGGCTGCCGGCCTCCTATCACACGCCGCGCATCGTCACCTCGGCGCTGTTCGGCGGTCTTTTGACCAAGGTCGGCATCTATGCGTTGTTGCGCTCGATGATGGTGCTGTTCCCGCTCGAGCGGGTGGTCTTGTCGGAGCTGATTGCCTGGGTTGCCGGCGCGACGATGGTGTTGGGCATCATGGGGGCGCTGGCGCAGTCCGATCTGCGCCGCATCGTCGGTTTCGTCGTGGTGTCGGGCATCGGCGTGATGCTGGCCGGCCTGGCGCTCGGCAGTCCGCTGGGACTTGCCGGCACCGTGCTCTACGCGGTCCATTCGATCCTGATCATGACGGCGCTCTATCTTCTGGTCGGTCTGATGTATGAAGCCGGCGGCAGCTATTCGCTGCACGATATCGCCGGTCTTTACCGGGCACATCCGTTGTTGGCGGCGATCGCCTTCGCGCTGGTGCTGGCGGCGGCGGGCCTGCCGCCCCTGTCGGGACTGTGGCCCAAGGTCGTGCTGGTGAAGGCGTCGCTGGATGCGGGCATGTGGTGGCTTGCGATCGCCATTCTGGTAAGCGGGATCCTGACGACGATCGCGCTCGCACGGGTGTTTGCGCTGGCCTTCTGGCGCGACCGGCCGGACGCAGGCCAGGCGGCCGGCGACGGCACGGCGGCGCAACTCGGCGGCGGATATGCCATATTGGCTGGATTGCTGGTGCCGGCACTATGGATCGGCGTTTATCCCGAGCCGGTCTTGCAACTCGCGCAACTCGCCGCGGCCGGGTTGACCGACCCGACCGCCTATCTGGAGGCCGTCTTTCCGCTGGGACCCGGCTCATGATCCTCTATCTGAACCATATCCTGCTTGCCTTGGCCTGGATGGCGATCACCGGCTCGGCCAGTTTTTCGAATTTCCTGCTCGGCTTCGCGTTCGGGGCGGCGGCGCTTTATCTCATCCGCGAGCAGGTCGGATCGCTGGGCTATTTCGCGCGCGCGCGCCGCGTCGTCGCGCTCGCACTCCTGTTCGCCTACGAACTCGTCCTGTCGGCCTGGCGCGTTGCGGTCCTGGTCCTGCAGCCCAGGATGGATCTGAAGCCCGGCATCTTCGCCTATCCGCTCAAGGTCGACCGCGATTTCGAGATCACGCTTTTGGCCAATCTGATCACGCTGACACCGGGCACGCTGTCGGTAGACGTGTCGGAGGACCGCCGTTTCCTCTATGTGCACGCGATCGATTGTTCGGATCCGGACCAGACGCGGTTCGACATCGCCACCGGTTTCGAGCGCAAGATCCTGGAGGCGTTCCGGTGAGTGGCGGCGAATCCTTTCTGGCTCTGGCCGAGAACGTCGCGCTCGGCCTGCTGAGCCTGTCCTTTCTGGTCACGGTGTTTCGCGTGATGCGCGGCCCGACGCTGCCCGACCGCATCATCGGGCTCGACATGCTGGTGTCGGTGGCGATCGGCTTCATCGCCGTGATCGGCATCAAGACCGGCATCACGCTCTATGTCGATGTCGCCATCGCGCTTGGCCTGGTCGGCTTCCTGGCCACCGTCGCCTTTGCGCGTTTCGTGATGAGCCGCCGTGCCGGCGAGGAGGGCGAGACGCCGCCGCCCAGGAGCGAGGCAAAGCCATGATGGCCGAATTCTACAATTACCTGGTGGGGGTCCTGATCGTAATCGGTGCGGCTTTCGCGCTGGTCGCCGCCATCGGGCTGGTGCGCCTGCCGGATTTCTACAGCCGCACCCACGCCGCGTCGAAAGCCGGCACGCTGGGGGCCTGCGTGGTTCTGATCGCGCTCAGCATCTATACCGACGATTCGTCGGTGACCACGCGCGCGCTCGCCGGGGTGGTGTTTTTCCTTCTGACGGCGCCGATCTCTGCCCATCTTCTGGCCAGGGCCGCCTATATCGCCGGTTACAAGCTGTGGCATGGGTCGGTGCACGACGACATGGCGCGGCAGGACAAGACCGCGCCCGCCACCATCGACTGACGCCGGCGCCCGGCCCGAACGCGTACGGTCGCGGGGGGAGGGCGCACAGGCAAGCATCGCCGTCGCGGGTGTCGTGCCGGAGCTTTGCCCCGGGGCGCGGCGTCATATCCCTTTGTGACTACATGACGATCCCGCGAAAAACGCGCGTCGGTGTAGAGTTTCTACTTTGAAACTGTTACGCAAGGCAAAAAGCGCGCAAAAGTTGTAAATGATAAATTAAGGATATGAAATTTAGGGAGGGATCGCGATGTATTTCTCCCAAAATAGTCCAAGCTTTTCCTTGAATTGTTTGACGAAGAGGTTATTTACGGTGTGAGTGGAATGTCATTAGTCATGACGTTCGCGCGCAGTTGGTGAGCAGCGCCGAAGAACGCTGCGTGACCGCCGAGTAGCTTGAAAACGGGGCATTAGACAATCATGGAAACTTCCGAGACAGCCGTGGCAAACAACGACAACCTGATCGAACTGACGGCTGATGTCGTTGCCGCCTATGTCAGCAACAATCCGGTGCCGGCGGCCGAATTGCCAAACCTGATCGCCGACATTCACGCTGCTCTGGGGCGTGTTGGCGTCGCGGCGGAAGCCGCGCCGGCGGAAAAGCCGAAGCCCGCGGTCAATCCGAAAAAGTCGATCCACGACGACTACATCATCTGTCTCGAGGACGGCAAGAAGTTCAAGTCGCTCAAGCGCCATCTGATGACGCATTACGGCCTGACGCCCGACCAGTACCGCGAAAAGTGGGGTCTGGATGCGACCTATCCGATGGTTGCGCCGAGCTATGCCGCGGCGCGCTCCGCGCTTGCCAAGAAGATGGGGCTCGGCCGCAAGAGCAAGAGCTGAGTTCAGCGTCAGTCCCACGAACCATCGAGCGGCGCCTTCGGGCGCCGTTTTCGTTTGCGCGCGCACCGGGCGCGGTGGCAGGTCCGAGCAGATCGTGGGCCTGCTTCAGCGCGATATGCCGGTTGAGATCGTAGCTCCAGTGGCGTTTCTCGCCCCTGAGTCTTTCCCGCTCGATCAGTCGCTTGAGCCGTAGGCGCAGCAGGCGTTTGTGCGCCGGCGGCGCGGCCAAGGCGGCTTCAAGGTCGATGCCGCAGGCGGCAAACAACGCGACGCGGTTGGCGGCCATGCGCGCCTCCTCGGCTTTCCTGCCGCCGAAGGCCTGTGCCTCTTCGACCATACGTTGCATACGAATCTCCCGTCCCGACATGGGGGAAAGTCTTGCCGGCCCGAAGAGGGCGGGGAGAAAATCGTCTGAAAACTTCAGGCTGCTCGAAAAAAAATATAAGAAAATCAGATTTTTACCAGGATTCTGCTTTGGCGTGCGTTTCCTGTTTGTTCACAGACTGTCGGCGTGTCGATATAAGAAGATATTCCTATTTCAAAAGAGGAAACATGTCTCGTGATCGCCAACCGTGCCTTTGACGCAGCCCCAGAAGCGGACCGCTCGGGCCAAGCCCGGCCCGGCCGGCCGGCCCGCGGGCAACATCACTCCTCCAAAGACCCGATTGAGCGCAAGATCGAGATCTGCGAATGCATGATCGACATCGCGGCGGCGATTTTCGCGGTCAGCAGCAAGGAACTGCGCCGCCCCGGCCGCACCGCGCTGGCGGTGGCGCGCGTGCGTCAGATTTCGATGTATGTCGCCCATGTCGTCATGGGCCTGTCGATGAGCGAGGTCGGTCGCGGGTTCGGACGCGACCGCACCACGGTGCTTCACGCCTGCCATCTGATCGAGGACATGCGCGACGACGAGGAGTTCGACGCCATCGTGGCCATGGTCGAGCGCGTTGCCCGGGCGGCGCTGCGCTATCGGGACGTTGCCTGAGATGGCCGACGACACGCGAAAGCCCACATTGCGCATCCTGCGCTTCCTGGCCTGCAACAGGGCGCGCCTTGAGGATTGCGCCAAGGCGGGCCGCAAGAGGCTGACCGGCGCGACGCGGGGAACGATCAGCGTCGAGACCGAGGCGCTTGAGGCCGTGTTGCGGGCCGGGCTGGCGCGCGAATGCGACGGTTTTCTGGGGCTGACCGCTGCCGGCCGGGCAAGTCTGGCGCGGATGCAAGCACCGCCCGATCCGTTCCGCGCCCAGCATGGCCAAACCATCGAGACCGAGATCGACGTCGACGGCGTGCCGCACAGGGTCAGCCGCAATCTGGCCGAATCGCCCCTGTCGCAACTGGCCCGACGCCGCGCGCGCGACGGCACCGCCTTTTTGAGCGAGGCCGAGTTCGAAGCCGGCGAGCGCTTGCGCTCGGACTATGACCGGGGACGATTGACACCGCGCATCACCGCCAACTGGGATGCGGCAATCGCCTCACGCCGCCGCGGCGAGAGCGGCGGTCTTGCCGAACTGACCGAAGCCGCGCTGGCGGCGCGCCAACGCGTCGGGTCGGCCGTGGACGCCGTCGGTCCGGAACTCTCGGGGATCCTGATCGATGTCTGCTGTTTTCTGAAGGGGATAGGACAGGTCGAAGCCGAGCGACAATGGCCGGCGCGCTCTGCGAAAATCGTGCTCAAGACGGCGCTGGCGGCCCTGGCCCGTCATTACGCGCCCGCCTCTTCCCAGGGCCGACGACGTCGCAGCCATCATTGGGGCGCGCAGGACTTCCGGCCGTCCTTGCGGTCGACTACCCCAGGAAAATAGCTGCCGGACCACGAGCCGGTCCTTGAAAACCGGTTTTGTGGCGCATCGATGACGGCGGGGGCGGGGTCAGGCCTGTTCGCGCAACGCGGTTTCGGCGTCCTTGCGCATCCGCAAGACCATGGCGCGCAGGCCGTTGGCCCGCTGCGGCGTCAGGTGTTCGTCGAGCCCGAGTTGCCGCAACACCGGTTCGGCGTCGGTCGCGGCGATCTCGCTGGCCTTCTTGCCGGAGTAAAGCGCCAGCATGATCGCCACCAGCCCGCGCACGATATGGGCGTCCGAATCGCCGGTGAACCGCATGACGGGATCGTCGCCCGGCTCGCGGGCGGTCGTCAGCCAGACCTGGCTGACGCAGCCGCGCACCTTGTTTTCGTCGGTCCTGTTTTCATCGGGGAAGGGCGGCAGGTCGCGCCCGAGATCGATCACATAGCGGTAACGGTCCTCCCAGTCGTCGAGGAAGGAGAAATCGTCGAGTATGGTTTGCAGGTCGGATGTCATGGTTCGTGCAGCCTTTGCCCCCGCATATAAGGGCTCGCGCCGCATACGTCACTCGGTGATTGCCCGTTGCAACGAATCAGTTCGCCGTCGCAACGGTTCCCGTGGTCAGTGCGGGGTCGGCCTGCCCGAATTGATCGTCCAGCAATTCGTAGGCGATGCGCGCGCTCTCGCGCGCCCGCACGCCGATGGTCTGGACGGCCGCGCGGCCGGTCTCGCACACGTCGGGCTGGCGCTCGCACATCGACGACATGTCGCTGATGGCCGCGCGCGCGGCAAACACCGCTTCGAGCGGATCGACCGTGGCTTCTGGGTCGGTGCCCTCCGGCGAGATCGGCAGCAGAAGCAGGACGAGCGAGAACCAGAATGCTGTCTTGATCAGGAAACCCATTGTTTATCCCCATCGACAAAGCCGCGCCTTGCATCTGCGTGGCCAGGCTTTTTACCCTTCATGCATCGACATGCCACAAGCCCGCGAAAGGACGCTTGCCGCAAATGCAGGCTTTTTTGTCAAATTTGATGCAAATGCGTGCAATCGGGCTTTTATGAGAATTTGCCGCGTTTCCAACCGGTTTCGGAAAGACAGGGTTAACGACCCAAATCACTGATATTAATGTATTTTCCTAGCGTTTCCCGCAGATAGGGGATGCCGCGGAGGCAAAAACGGACCCGCCGGCTCGCAAACCAAGCGTTTACCATCCGTGGATGTTCTGCCGGCCGTGCCCCGTTAAGACCGGAATTTTGGGGAAGCGTCGCCCGGTGACCGCCGGCCCTTATTCATTCCTTAAAGGGTGAATGAGAGGTTCGGGGAAAACGGCGATCCGCTAGGCGGACAAGTGGCGAGTACGTGTTTTTGGGTAGCGTCCATAAAAGTATCGGAGGGTGGCAGGACCGGCTTTCGCAGGCGTGCGGAGGACTGGTGCATCCGGGCGTGGCCGAGCCCGGCGAGCGCGCGCGTCAGCGCCGCTTGCTGGCGGCGTCGCTGACCGGCCCGTTTCTGGCCGCGGCCGCCTTCGCCCAGGTCCTGACCGTTCCGCTTGGCGTATCGGCGGCACTTGCCGCGATCTGTCTTGTGTTCGTGGTGGGGTGGTCCGCCGCCGTGATCGTGGCGCAGACGGGTTCGCGGCGCATCGCCGGGCCGCTTGCCCTTGTTGCCGCGGTGTTTTCCTGCGCGGCGATTCTTTATTTCGCTGGCGGAATCGCGTCGCCGCTGTTTCTGGCCTGGCTGCCTCTGATCGTGGAAACCGAAAATGTCGGGCGCGACCGCCGTTTCCTGCTTGCCGGGGCAATCGCGGCCGGTACGGCGGTTCTGCTGGCGAGTGTGGCCGGATTTGTGATGCCCGACCTGTCGGGGGCGGGCGCATCGGCCGGCCATTGGCTGCTGCCCGTGATTTATGCCGCTATGTGGTTCGCGCGCAGGAGCGGCGAGCGCGGTTCCATGCGCAGCGAGACCGACGCGCCGGACGAGGACGGGATCGACGGGCTGCTCGACGCCGTGACGCTGCGCTTTGCCGGCAATGGCGAACTGTCCGACGTTTCGGCGCAGGCGCGCC
>MRWF01009945.1_pt1 | contig 16264 bp, 9 predicted proteins | sample 1013331 | NCBI WGS metagenome assembly MRWF01 (sample SAMN06117577, study PRJNA244670) | biofilm metagenome | biome: Water; feature: Cathode Biofilm; material: Biofilm; isolation source: microbial consortium enriched at the cathode of a solar microbial fuel cell | place: USA: District of Columbia ... | reverse complement strand
GCTCGACCAGTTGGAAACGGGGCAGGCCGGGCATGCGTGCGGCGCCGGGCGTGGCGGCCGGCGGGCGTGTCCCGGGCGATGGCCCTGTCGCCGCCGGGACGGGAAGGTCGATCCGCAGCGCCGCGAGATAGATCAGACGGCGCAGCATTAATTCGGCGAGGACCAGCATGTCGAAGGCTTGCCGGGCACGGTCCTTTCCCTGACCGGCCAGCTGCAGCAGCGCCCGCACCAGATGGCCCAGCAGGTCATGGGCAAAGGCTTCCAGCCGGTCCGGCTCGGCCGGTGTGGGGAGAGGGGCGTGGGCAAGGTTCATGGACCGCAGTATCGCCCGGCCCCGGCGGAGGGGGACAGGATTTGCAAACTATTTCGCAAGCGCTTGATTTGATTGGAGGTGCGCCGGGCCAATCCGCCGGATAGGGCGGCGGCGCGGCAGTGTGAGCCCCGTCACGGACCCGCCCGGGCGGATGTGGGAGGGTCGACTGCCCGGCATGGGGCCGGGACGGACGCAATGTCCGCTACAGCCATGGGGATGGGGAAGATGAAACGATTTATGATGGGGGTTGCGGCCCTTGCCGTGGTTTCGGGGTGTGCGAGCACGTCGATCAGCAGACCCGCAGACGTCCGTTTCAACCAATCGCAAATGGGCAGCAGGTTTTCGGCCAACTATCAACGAATTGAAGCGCTGCATCAGGATTTCGGAGAAACGGCGGACGAACTGTCGAAGGAAAGCCGGATACTCAATACGCTCACAGTGGCGGGTGCGACCGCCACGCTGGCGTTTACCGGCTTTGACGCGCATGCCGACAATATCATCGCATCAACCCTGGTGACCAGCGTTGCCGGAGCGTCGGCGACACAGTTGAAGCCTGGCAACCGCGCGGCCTTCAGGGTGAAAGGAATGCTGGCCCTGAGATGCATTGCCGCGAAGGCGGATAGCTTGATCGACCTGGATGAGCAGAACAAGCAACAACTCGATGAGGCCTTCCAGGTTGCCAGTTCGATTGGTGTCTCATTCGCGGTCAGTGAGTCCGGCTTCTACAACATGCTGAACAGTAGTTCCAACGCGTATGAGGCTCTGAACACGCAACTGTCTCTCGCCACAAGTATTGCTCGCAGGTTCGACTCACCCAGCCCAGGACTGGTCGCAGCCATGTCACGGGCAGAAGCGGCACGCGCGAAGCTGGCGCTGGGCATAAAGGCAGAGCGAGAAGCATTTTCGACTATGTCGACTGCCATCGATCAAGTTGAAGTGGCCATCTATGGCGAAGCGCCGCCATCAATGAAGGGGTTGCTGGAAGCGATTGCGAAAGTCGAATTTCCATCGACAGCGGCCCCGCAAGGGACGGCCGGTCCAGCCGGAGGCGCTGAATCACTCGATGCCGCAGAAAAAGCGGAGCTTGCCAGAGCCGATGGAGAGTTGATCGCTGTCCTTGAATATCTCTCGGATCAAGCTGAACTCCTTTCGCCCGAGCAGTCAGTTTCACTGGTAAAAGGGATGACCGCCTGCACCGCGTCCGTGGCACAATAGGGCAGGCGTTCGCGCCGGATGCATGCAGGTTTGAGCAGGCTTCGCGCGCCGGTTCCGGCCTTGTCTTCACCGCCCTTGACTTTTTCTGACTCTGGGGGGTTGCGGGGTTGGGGATAAAGCGTTAACAAGCGCCTCTTGACGGGAGTTCTCTGATATGCATCGGGGGCCTCCCGTTTTCCTGTCCTAGACCATAGGCCCCTTCATTCGGAGGGATAAAGACAGTCCTCTGTCACCTATGCAGACGGGGTGAGGCGTAAAAACGGTTCGGAAACAGGGGGATGCCTCCTCTTGTTGAAAAGCCGGGCAGGCCAATCCCTGGGCAGGCGCTGGATGGCTTCGGCCGGAAGGCGATTACCAGGGCGGCCGGATGGTCCGGGCGCCTCAAACTGGAGACCCGCTATGGATAAAGCTGGAAAAACAGTGGCTCTCGAAACCCTCAAAGGGGTTTTCGGCGAGTCCGGTGCTGTCGTCGTGACGCACTATACCGGTCTTACCGTTGCGGAAATGACCAAGCTGCGCGGCATGCTCCGTAAGGATGGCGCACAGCTTAAGGTGGTCAAGAACCGTCTGGCGAAAATCGCTCTTGACGGTCAAGGCGGTGATGCGGCCCAGGCCCTCTTCCAGGGTCCTGTGGCAATTGCCTACTCTCCCGACCCGGTGTCGGCGGCGAAAGCCACCGACGAGTTTGCCAAGGAAAATGACAAGCTCGTGATCATCGGTGCGGTGATGGGCGATCAGGTTCTCGATGCCAAGGGCGTCGAAAGCCTCGCGAAACTGCCCTCTCTCGACCAGCTTCGTGGCAAGCTTATCGGCCTCCTGCAGGCACCGGCAACCAAGGTTGCTGGCGTCGTTCAGGCTCCGGCTGGCCAGCTCGCTCGCGTGGTGGCGGCCTACGGCTCCAAGGATGCCGCATAAGTCACCCGTTTTCGCACTTTAAAGACTACAAACACCGAACCTACAGGAATTTGAAAAATGGCAGATCTCGAAAAGATTGTCGAAGACCTCTCCGCTCTGACCGTTCTGGAAGCTGCAGAACTGGCAAAGCTGCTTGAAGACAAGTGGGGCGTTTCCGCCGCTGCTCCGGTTGCTGTCGCAGCCGTTGCCGGTGATGCGGGCGGCGCTGCTGCTGCAGAAGAAAAAGACGAGTTCGACGTCATCCTGACCTCCGCTGGCGACAAGAAGATCAACGTGATCAAGCTGGTCCGCGAAGTTCAGCCGTCCCTCGGCCTGAAAGAAGCCAAGGAGCTCGTCGAAGGCGCTCCGAAGCCGCTGAAAGAAGGCGCTCCGAAGGCAGAAGCCGAAGAGCTCAAGAAGAAGTTCGAAGAAGCCGGCGCAACCATCGAGCTCAAATAAGCTCCGGCGACTTCAAAACCGGGCGGCGTTCGCGCGAGGCGCTGCTCTTTCAAAGTCTTGCGCGGCGGTCTCATTCCGGGGCCGCCGCGAACTCGCGTTCTGGCGATAAAGTTGTCAGCCCGGTGGCTGTCGACGCAAAAAATGGGATCCTGGGATGGCACTCTCCTTCACGGAAAAGAAACGTATCCGCAAATCCTTCGGGCGCATTCCCGAAGCCATCGAAATGCCAAACCTGATCGAGGTTCAACGCGAAAGCTATGAACATTTCCTCCAGATGCACACGCCCGCCGACAAGCGGACGGATGATGGCCTGGGCGGCGTGTTCAAGTCCGTGTTCCCGATCACCGACTTTTCCGAGCGTGCGACGCTGGAATATGTCTCCTACGAATTCGAGACCCCGAAATTCGACGTGGAAGAGTGCGTCCAGCGCGACCTGACCTATCAGGCGCCGCTGAAGGTTCGCCTCCAGCTCGTCGTGTTCGATGTCGACGAGGACACCGGCGCCCGCTCCGTCAAGGAAGTGAAGGAGCAGGAATGCTATCTCGGCGACATTCCGCTGATGACCGACAAGGGCACGTTCGTCGTGAACGGCACCGAGCGGGTGATCGTGTCGCAGATGCACCGTTCGCCGGGTGTGTTCTTCGATCACGACAAGGGCAAGACCCACGCCTCCGGCAAGCTGCTGTTCGCCGCCCGCATCATCCCGTATCGCGGATCCTGGCTGGACTTCGAGTTCGATGCCAAGGACGTGCTGAACATCCGCATCGACCGCAAGCGCAAGCTGCCGGCGACGACGATGCTGTACGCGCTGGGCTATGATACCGAGCAAATCCTCGACCTGTTCTACACCAATTCCATCTACCGCCTGGACAAGAAGGGCTGGATCACCGGCTTCCGCGCCGACGCCTGGAAGGGCGTGAAGCCGGAATATGACCTGGTCGACGCCAAGAGCGGCAAGACCGTTGCCGAAGCCGGCAAGAAGATCACCGCGCTGAAGGCGAAACGGATCGCCGAAGCCAATACCGACGAGATCCTGGTCCCGTCGGACGCGCTGATCGGCAAGTTCCTGGCCCGCGACGTGGTCAATCTGGAAACCGGCGAGATCTTCGGCGAAGCCGGCGACATGCTGGAAGAGGAAATGATCGCCGAGATGCGCGACTATGGCATCGACACGATCGAAGTCCTCGACATCGACGCGTCGGGCCGTGGCCCGTGGCTGCGCAACACGCTGAAGGCAGACAAGAACGAGACCCGTTTCGAAGCGCTGTCCGACATCTATCGCGTCATGCGCCCGGGCGAGCCGCCGACCCAGGAAGCCGCCGACGCCCTGTTCGGCCAGCTCTTCTTCGATCCGGAGCGCTATGACCTGTCGGCCGTGGGCCGCGTGAAGATGAACATGCGCCTGAATGTCGGCGTGCCGGGCTATGAAGCCGCAGCCGACGACATGCGCGTGCTGCGTCATGAAGACATCATTGGCGTCATGAAGGTCATCCTCGACCTGAAGGACGGCAAGGGCGAAGTCGATGACATCGACAATCTCGGCAACCGCCGCGTTCGCTCTGTCGGCGAGCTGATGGAGAACAATTACCGCATCGGCCTGGTGCGCATGGAGCGTGCGATCAAGGAGCGTATGGGCTCTGTCGACATCGACACGGTGATGCCGCATGACCTGATCAATGCGAAGCCGGTCGTGGCGTCTGTCCGCGAATTCTTCGGCTCCTCGCAGCTGTCCCAGTTCATGGACCAGACCAACCCGCTGTCCGAGATCACGCACAAGCGTCGTCTCTCCGCGCTTGGGCCGGGCGGCCTGACGCGGGAACGCGCCGGCTTCGAAGTCCGCGACGTGCACCCGACGCATTATGGCCGCATCTGTCCGATCGAGACGCCGGAAGGCCCGAACATCGGCCTGATCAACTCTCTGGCCACGCATGCCCGCGTCAACAAGTACGGCTTCATCGAAAGCCCGTACCGGAAAGTTGTGAACGGCAAGCAGACCGATGAAGTGGTCTACCTGTCGGCCATGGAAGAGAGCATCTATTCGATCGCCCAGGCCAATGCCACGGTGGACGAGAAGGGCATGCTGGCGAACGAATTCGTCAACGCCCGCGTCGCCGGGGAAGCGACCATGGTGGCCCGCGAGGACATCCAGTACATGGACGTCTCGCCGAAGCAGGTTGTCTCGGTGGCCGCCTCGCTCATTCCGTATCTGGAAAATGACGATGCCAACCGCGCCCTGATGGGATCGAACATGCAACGCCAGGCCGTGCCGCTGGTCCAGTCCGAAGCGCCGTTCGTCGGCACCGGGATGGAAGCCGTCGTGGCACGTGACAGCCGCGCGGCCATCACGGCCCGCCGGTCGGGCGTGGTGGAGCAGGTGGACGCGCTGCGGATTGTTGTCCGCGCGACGGAAGACCTCGAAGGCTCCAAGTCGGGCGTCGACATCTACCGTCTGGCCAAGTTCCGCCGGTCGAACCAGAACTCGTGCATCAACCAGCGCCCGATCGTGCGCGTGGGCGATGTCGTGTCCAAGAATGACATCATCGCTGACGGTCCGTCCACGGACCTTGGTGACCTGGCCCTCGGCCGCAACGTGCTGGTCGCGTTCATGCCGTGGAATGGCTACAACTTCGAGGACTCCATCCTGATCTCCGAACGGATCGTGAAGGATGACGTCTTCACCTCGATCCATATCGAGGAATTCGAGGTTGCGGCCCGCGACACCAAGCTGGGCCCGGAAGAAATCACCCGCGACATCCCGAATGTCGGCGAGGAAGCGCTGCGCAACCTCGACGAAGCCGGCATCGTGGCCGTGGGCGCCGAAGTGAAGGCCGGGGACATCCTGGTCGGCAAGGTGACGCCGAAGGGCGAAAGCCCGATGACGCCGGAAGAGAAACTCCTCCGCGCCATCTTCGGCGAGAAGGCCTCCGATGTGCGTGACACCTCCCTGCGTGTCCCGCCGGGCGACGCCGGTACGGTTGTGGATGTCCGCATCTTCAACCGCCACGGCATCGACAAGGACCAGCGTGCCCTGCAGATCGAGCGTGAGCAGATCGAGAAGCTGCAGGAGGACAAGGAAGACGAACAGGCCATCCTTGAGCGGAACACCTACAACCGTCTGCGCGACCTGCTGACGGGCAAGGAGGCCGCTGCCGGGCCGAAAGGCTTCACGCCGGGCAAGATCACTGCCGGAGCCCTCGACGAGCTGAGCGAGAGCCAGATGTGGGACATCGCGTTGAAGTCCGAGAAGGCACAGGCCGAACTCGACGCCCTGCGCGACCAGTTCGACACCTCGATCCGCGAACTGGAAGCCCGGTTCAACGACAAGGTCGAGAAGGTCCAGCGTGGCGACGACCTGCCGCCGGGCGTGATGAAGGTCGTCAAGGTCTTCCTGGCCGTGAAGCGCAAGCTGCAGCCGGGCGACAAGATGGCCGGCCGTCACGGCAACAAGGGGGTGATCTCGAAGATCAACCCGCAGGAAGACATGCCGTTCCTGGAAGATGGCACGCCGGTCGACATCGTGCTGAACCCGCTGGGCGTTCCGTCACGGATGAATGTCGGTCAGATCCTCGAGACGCATACGGGCTGGGCCTGCCGCGGTCTCGGCCGGATCATCGACAATGCCCTCGACGAGTTCCATCAGAAGAATGATGTCGAAGGCCTGCGCACGGCCCTGAAAACCGCCTATGGCGAGGAACAGGAACTGCCGTCCGAGGACGGGGACATCATCGAATTGGCCGGAAACCTGCGCAACGGTGTGCCGATCGCGACGCCGGTGTTTGACGGTGCCCGCGAGAGCGACATCAATGCCATGCTGGAGCGGGCCGGGCTCGACTCCTCTGGCCAGGTGAAGCTGTTCGACGGCCGGACCGGTGTGAAATTCTCGCGCCCGGTCACCGTGGGCTACAAGTATCTTCTCAAGCTGCACCACCTGGTCGACGAGAAGATCCACGCCCGCTCGACCGGTCCGTACTCACTCGTCACGCAGCAGCCTCTGGGCGGCAAGGCCCAGTTCGGCGGCCAGCGTTTCGGGGAGATGGAGGTCTGGGCCCTGGAAGCCTATGGCGCCGCCTACACGCTGCAGGAAATGCTGACCGTGAAGTCCGACGACACGGCCGGCCGTGCGAAGGTCTACGAGGCCATCGTGCGCGGCGACGACACGTTCGAGGCCGGTATCCCGGAGAGCTTCAACGTGCTCGTGAAGGAAATGCGGTCGCTCGGCCTGAACGTCGAATTGATTGAAGAAGGCTCTGACAGTGATGACGACGCGGAAGCCCCCGTCGCCGCCGAATAGAGCCGATACCTAACCGGATTGCCCCGCCCGTCATGGCGGGGCAGGCCGGACGGAACAGAGATTTCATAGGGCAGGGGCCCGCCAGCCCCGTAAACCAAGCCCACCCAAGGAGCAGACACCCATGCGCCAGGACGTCGCCAGCATTTTCAACCCGAACACTCCGTCGCCGACCTTTGAGGCGATCCGGATCTCGATTGCCAGCCCGGAAAAGATCCGGTCCTGGTCCTCGGGCGAGATCAAGAAGCCCGAAACCATCAACTACCGGACCTTCAAGCCGGAACGGGACGGCCTGTTCTGTGCCCGTATCTTCGGCCCGACGAAGGACTATGAGTGCCTCTGCGGCAAGTACAAGCGCATCAAGTATCGCGGCATCACCTGCGAGAAGTGCGGCGTTGAAGTGACCCTGGCGCGCGTGCGCCGCGAGCGCATGGGCCACATCGACCTGGCTGCCCCGGTCGCGCACATCTGGTTCCTGAAATCGCTGCCGTCCCGGATTTCCGCGCTGCTGGACATGGCGCTGAAGGATGTCGAGCGCGTCCTGTACTTCGAGAGCTATATCGTCGTCGAGCCGGGCCTGACCGAGCTTGAGCCGCTGCAGCTGCTCACCGAAGAAGAGTACATGGACAAGCAGGACGAGCTTGGCGAGGACGCGTTCACCGCCATGATCGGTGCCGAGGCCATCCGTGAACTGCTGCAGGGCCTGGACCTGCCGGTTCTGGCCGAGACGCTGCGCGAGGAACTCGCCGAGTCGACGTCCGAACTGAAGACGAAGAAACTGTCCAAGCGGCTGAAAGTGGTCGACGCCTTCCTGACGTCGCGCGCCAAGCCGGAATGGATGATCATGCAGGTCATCCCGGTCATCCCGCCGGATCTGCGCCCGCTGGTGCCGCTGGACGGTGGCCGCTTTGCGACCTCCGACCTGAACGATCTCTATCGCCGGGTGATCAACCGGAACAACCGCCTGAAGCGCCTCATGGAACTGCGCGCGCCGGACATCATCATCCGCAACGAGAAGCGGATGCTGCAGGAATCCGTCGACGCCCTGTTCGACAATGGCCGTCGCGGCCGCACCATCACGGGCACCAACAAGCGCCCGCTGAAATCGCTGTCCGACATGCTGAAGGGCAAGCAGGGCCGCTTCCGCCAGAACCTTCTGGGCAAGCGCGTCGACTATTCCGGCCGTTCGGTCATCGTGGTTGGCCCGAGCCTGAAACTGCATGAATGCGGCCTGCCGAAGAAGATGGCACTGGAACTGTTCAAGCCGTTCATCTATGCGCGCCTCGACGCGAAGGGCCTGGCCGGCACGGTCAAGGCGGCCAAGAAGCTGGTCGAGAAGGAAAAGCCGGAAGTCTGGGATATCCTGGACGAGGTGATCCGCGAGCACCCGGTTCTGCTGAACCGCGCGCCGACGCTGCACCGTCTGGGCATCCAGGCCTTCGAACCGAAACTGATCGAGGGCAAGGCCATCCAGCTGCACCCGCTGGTCTGCGCCGCGTTCAACGCCGACTTTGACGGTGACCAGATGGCCGTGCACGTGCCGCTGAGCCTCGAGGCCCAGCTGGAAGCGCGCGTCCTGATGATGTCCACCAACAACATCCTGTCGCCAGCCAACGGCAAGCCGATCATCGTGCCGTCGCAGGACATCGTTCTGGGCCTGTACTACCTGTCGCTGGACCGCGACGGCGAGCCGGGCGAGGGCATGATGTTCTCCGACGTGGCCGAGATCGAGCAGGCCATCGACAATGGCCTCGTCAGCCTGCACTCCAAGGTGAAGGCGATGTATGAGGGCGTCGATGATGAGGGCAATCCGTGGCGCCGCGTGATCGAAACCACGCCGGGCCGCTTCATGATCGCCAACATCCTGCCGCGCATGAAGGGCATCCAGCCGGACCTGGTCAACACGACCATGACCAAGAAGACGATCTCCAAGATCATCGACGAGGTCTATCGTCTGTGCGGCCAGAAGGCGACGGTGATCTTCTGTGACAAGATGATGGAACTGGGCTTCCGCGAAGCTGCCAAGGCGGGCATCTCGTTCGGCAAGGACGACATGGTTATCCCGGCAGCCAAGCAGAAGCTGGTCGACGCCACGAAGGAGCAGGTCTCCGAGTACGAGCGTCAGTATGCTGACGGTCTGATCACGCGCGGCGAGAAGTACAACAAGGTGGTCGATGCCTGGTCGACCTGTACCGACAAGGTGGCCGACGCCATGATGGACGCCGCCGCCGAGGCACAGGCGGCCAAGGGCGACCGGAAGGCCCAGGTCAACTCGATCTACATGATGGCCGATTCCGGTGCGCGGGGGTCGAAGAACCAGATGAAGCAGCTGGCCGGCATGCGCGGCCTGATGGCCAAGCCGTCCGGCGAGATCATCGAGACGCCGATCATCTCGAACTTCAAGGAAGGCCTGACCGTTCTCGAATACTTCAACTCGACGCACGGCGCCCGTAAGGGTCTGGCGGACACCGCCCTTAAAACGGCGAACTCCGGTTACCTGACCCGCCGCCTGGTCGACGTGGCACAGGACTGCATCATCAATGAAGATGATTGCGGCACCGAGAAGGGCATCGACATTTCCGCCGTGCTGGAAGGCGCCGATGTGGTCGTCTCCCTGGCCGAGCGCATCCTGGGCCGTGTCACGGCGACGGATGTGAAGAATGTCGAGGGCGAACTGATCGTTCCGGCCAACACCTATATCGACGAGGAACTGGCCGACACGATCGAGAAGGCCGGTGTTGATGTGGTCAAGGCGCGCTCGCCGCTGACCTGTGAAGCCAAGAACGGCATCTGTGTTCAGTGCTATGGCCGTGACCTGGCCCGCGGCACGGTCGTCAACCGCGGCGAAGCGGTTGGCGTTATCGCGGCCCAGTCGATCGGTGAGCCGGGCACGCAGCTGACCATGCGGACCTTCCACATCGGTGGTGCGGCCCAGGTGGCCGACCAGTCGTCCGTCGAGGCGAGCTTCGAAGGCACGATCCGGTTCAAGGATGCCGAGACCGTCACCCGCAAGGACAAGACGCTGGTTGTCGTCGGACGCCGCATGCAGGTGGAAGTGCTGGACTCGGACGGCCGTACGCGCCAGTCCTTCCGTCCGGCCTATGGTACGCGCCTGATGGCCAAGGATGGTGACAAGGTTCCGGCCGGCACGCTGCTGGCGGACTGGGACCCGTTTGCCCAGCCGATCGTTTCCGAAGTGGCAGGCCAGATCAAGCTGGTCGACGTCATTGACGGCGTGTCCGTCCGTGAGGAAACCGACGAGGCGACGGGCATCTCCTCGCGCGTCATCATCGACTGGCGCTCGGCGTCCAAGTCGGCAGACATCAAGCCGTCGGTTCAGATCGTCGGCAAGGATGGCGAGCCGGTGAAGCTGCCGAACGGATCGGATGCGGTCTATCTCCTGTCTGTCGGGGCCATCCTGTCGGTGGCCGATGGCGACAAGATCGAAGCCGGTGACACGATTGCCCGTGTCACAACCGGCGGTGCCAAGACCAAGGACATCACCGGTGGTCTGCCGCGTGTGGCCGAACTGTTCGAGGCGCGTCGTCCGAAGGACCACGCCATCATCGCGGAAGTCGACGGCAAGGTCGTCTATGGCCGCGACTACAAGAACAAGCGCCGCGTCTCCATCGTTCCGCTGGAGGAAGACAAGGAGCAGATCGATTACCTGGTGCCGAAAGGCAAGCACCTTGCCGTGCAGGACGGGGACTTCATCAAGCGTGGTGAGTACCTGATGGACGGCAACCCGGCCCCGCAGGACATCCTGCTGACGCTGGGCGTCGAGGCGCTGGCCAATTACCTGATCGACGAAGTGCAGAAGGTCTATCGCCTGCAGGGCGTGCCGATCAACGACAAGCACATCGAGGTCATCGTGCGCCAGATGCTGCAGAAGGTCGAGATCACCGATCCGGGCTCCACGGGCCTGATCACCGGCGAGCATGTCGATGTGATCGAGTTCGAGCAGGCCAATGAAGCGGTGCGCAAGTCCCGCAAGAAGGACCAGGAAGAGGCCAAGGCCATTCCGCTCCTGCTGGGCATCACGAAGGCGTCCCTGCAGACCCGCAGCTTCCTGTCGGCTGCCTCGTTCCAGGAAACGACCCGCGTCCTCACCGAGGCGGCGATCCAGGGCAAGGTCGACACGCTGGAAGGTCTCAAGGAGAACATCATCGTGGGCAGCCTGATCCCGGCCGGTACGGGCGGTGGCATCCGCCAGTTCCGCCGTGTGGCTGCCGATCGCGACCAGAAGCTGCGCGCCAAGCGGGCCGCGGCCGCCGCGAAGGACCAGGAAGCGCTGGAAACCACGGCCGCCCTGCCGGCGCCGGAACCGGAAACCCCGGCCGAATAGGCCCGGTCTTCCGCTTGTACGAATTGGGAAAGCCTGCCAGTTTCGGCAGGCTTTCCTGCATCTGGGGAGAGCCTGCCTGACCGGAGCATCGCATGCGAGACAGCCAGTTCGACCGAGCGGACATGATCGGCGCAGCCTGCGCGGCGCTGGCCATCGGCCTGGTCGCCTTCCTGTCGCTGGACAGCTGGGCGCGGGCGGACTGCCGGACGCTGTTGCGGACCGGCGATTTTGCCTCTGCCGAGGGGGCGCCGGACGACCCGGATCTGGCCGCGCTGGCCGCCCGGCTGCGGGCCGGGGAGGGGTCTGCGGCGGAGGCTGCCTGCGTGCGCCGGATCGGTTTGCCCTTCTGAGGCGACCGTCACGGAGCCGAAACAGCTGTAGCCCGACAGCACCATGCCCTTGACGCCAGCGCCTGAGGGGCTTACACGCCACCAATCGTCAGAGAGGCGGGGAGCTTGAAAAGGCTGTCAGCCGTACCGGAACAGGCGGTTCCGGCCAATCTGGCCCCCAAGTTTTCGTCCGTCCCGGAGGCCAATCGCGGCATTCGGGGCACAATCCGTTACCGGCCCATCGGGCCACTGAGACCAAAAGAGACAGAAGGCCCGAATGCCAACGATTCAACAGCTCATTCGCAAGCCGCGCCAGCCCAAGCCGACGCGGACAAAGACACCGGCCCTGAAGGCCTGCCCACAGCGTCGCGGCGTTTGCACGCGCGTGTACACGACGACGCCGAAGAAGCCGAACTCGGCCCTTCGTAAAGTGGCCAAGGTGCGCCTGACGTCCGGCTTCGAATCGCTGTGCTACATCCCGGGTGAAGGCCACAATCTGCAGGAGCACTCCGTGGTCCTGATCCGCGGCGGCCGTGTGAAAGACCTTCCGGGTGTGCGCTACCACATCGTGCGTGGTGCCCTCGATACCCAGCCCGTCAAAGACCGTAAGCAACGCCGTTCGCACTACGGTGCGAAGAAGCCGAAATAAGGAAGCCGAAGCATGTCTCGTCGTCACTCTGCTGAGAAGCGCCAGGTCCTGCCGGATCCGAAATTCAAGGACGTGGTCGTCTCCAAATTCATGAACCAGATCATGCGCGACGGCAAAAAGTCCGTTGCCGAGCGGATCGTTTACGGTGCGTTCGACCTGGTCGAAGGCCGCGCCAAGAAAAACCCGGTCGAAGTGTTCCATGAAGCCCTCGAAGCGGTTGCTCCGGCGGTTGAAGTCCGCTCCCGCCGTGTCGGTGGTGCGACCTATCAGGTTCCGGTCGAAGTCCGCACCGAGCGCCGCCAGGCCCTCGCCATCCGCTGGCTGGCCGCTGCTGCTGCCGGCCGCAACGAGAACACGATGCGTGAGCGCCTCGCCGGCGAACTGATGGATGCCTCGCAAGGCCGCGGCAACGCCGTGAAGAAGCGGGAAGACACCCACCGCATGGCCGACGCCAACAAGGCGTTTTCTCACTACCGCTGGTAATCAGCACTGGAAACCCGGAGCGATTGCAGGTAACGCGCCCGTCAATCGCTCCGAACTTCCTCCCGGAAACCAGACACGAAGGTTTATCTCATGGCCCGCGAATACACGCTGGATCGCTATCGTAACTTCGGCATCATGGCCCACATCGATGCTGGTAAAACGACCACGACCGAACGCATCCTCTACTATACCGGCAAGTCCCACAAGATCGGTGAAGTCCACGACGGCGCCGCCACGATGGACTGGATGGAGCAGGAGCAGGAGCGTGGCATCACGATCACGTCTGCTGCGACCACGACGTTCTGGTTCCGCACCGAAGACGGCAAGACGCCGACGGGCATCTATGGCGACACGCCGGAAGAGGCCAAGTTCCGCTTCAACATCATCGATACGCCCGGACACGTTGACTTCACCATCGAAGTCGAGCGCTCCCTGGCTGTTCTGGACGGCGCGGTCTGCGTGCTGGACGCGAACGCCGGTGTCGAGCCGCAGACGGAAACGGTCTGGCGCCAGGCTGACCGCTACAAGGTTCCGCGCATCGTGTTCGTCAACAAGATGGACAAGATCGGCGCCGACTTCTTCAACTGCGTCGCGATGATCAAGGACCGCACCGGTGCGATTCCGGCTCCGATCCAGATGCCGATCGGTGCCGAGAACGAGTTGGAAGGCCATGTCGACCTGATCACCATGAAGGAATGGGTCTGGGCCGGTGAAGACCTCGGCGCCAGCTGGGAAATCCGCGACATCCGTCCTGAACTGAAGGACAAGGCTGAAGAGATGCGCGGCGAGCTCATCGAAATCGCCGTCGAAATGGACGACGCCGCGATGGAAGCCTATCTGGAAGGCAACGAGCCGGACGAAGCCACCCTGCGCACGCTGATCCGCAAGGGCACGCTGAGCCTGTCCTTTGTGCCGGTCCTGTGTGGCTCCGCGTTCAAGAACAAGGGTGTCCAGCCGATGCTGAACGCCGTGATCGACTTCCTGCCGGGCCCGCTCGACGTGCCGCCTTACATGGGCTTTGCCCCGGGCGACGAAGACGAAGTCCGCAACATCGAGCGCAAGGCTGATGACAGCCAGCCCTTCTCGGGCCTCGCCTTCAAGATCATGAACGACCCCTATATGGGCACGCTGACCTTCACGCGTATCTATTCCGGTACGCTGTCGAAGGGCGACAGCTTCATGAACTCGACCAAGGGCAAGAAAGAGCGCGTCGGCCGCATGGTGATGATGCACTCCAACAAGCAGGACGAGATCACGGAAGCCTTCGCAGGCGACATCGTGGCCATTGCCGGCCTGAAGGAAACGACCACGGGTGACACGGTCTGTGACCCGAACAAGCCGGTCGTTCTGGAAACGATGACCTTCCCCGATCCGGTGATCGAGATCGCCGTCGAGCCGAAATCCAAGGCTGACCAGGAGAAGATGTCGGTTGGCCTGCAGCGCCTTGCTGCGGAAGACCCGTCCTTCAAGGTAGAGACCAACCATGAATCCGGCCAGACGATCATGAAGGGCATGGGCGAGCTTCACCTCGACATCCTGATCGACCGCCTGAAGCGCGAATTCAAGGTCGAGGCCAATATCGGCCAGCCGCAGGTTGCGTACCGCGAGAAGATCGGCCGCGCTGCCGAGATCGACTACACGCACAAGAAACAGTCCGGCGGTACGGGCCAGTTCGCCCGCGTCAAGCTGGAGTTCGAACCCCTGGAATCCGGTTCGGGCTTCGTGTTCGAAAGCAAGATCGTCGGCGGTGCTGTTCCGAAGGAATACATTCCGGGTGTCGAAAAAGGCCTGGAAAGCGCCAAGGAAAATGGTCTGCTGGCCGGCTATCCGGTGACGGACTTCAAGGCCACGCTGGTCGACGGTGCATTCCACGATGTGGACTCCTCCGTCCTCGCCTTCGAAATCGCGTCGCGCGCTGCGTTCCGCGAACTGAAGGGCCAGGGAGACCCGCGCCTGATGGAACCGGTCATGGCTGTGGAAGTCGTGACGCCGGAAGACTATATGGGCGACGTGATCGGCGACCTGAACTCCCGTCGGGGTCAGATCCAGGGCTCCGAGCCGCGCGGCAATGCTGTGGCGATCAAGGCTTTTGTCCCGCTGGTCAACATGTTCGGCTATGTCTCCGATCTTCGGGGCATGTCGCAGGGCCGCGCCCAGTTCACGATGCTCTTCGATCACTATGATGAAGTGCCGCGTGCCGAAGCGCAGAAGATCATTTCGGACGTCGCTGGTTCGTAATCAATTGTGGCCGGTTTCCGGCCCGGAATTCAGAGTAAAGGAGAGGCCCGATGGCCAAGGCAAAGTTTGAACGCAACAAGCCGCACGTCAACATCGGCACGATTGGCCACGTTGACCACGGCAAGACGACGCTGACCGCAGCGATCACGATGGTGCTGGCCGAGGCCGGCGGCGGCGAGAAGCGGTCCTATGAGGACATCGACTCGGCGCCGGAAGAGAAGGCCCGCGGGATCACGATCAACACGGCGCACGTGGAATACGAGACGGCGAACCGTCACTATGCGCACGTGGACTGCCCGGGACACGCAGACTATGTGAAGAACATGATCACGGGTGCTGCGCAGATGGACGGCGCGATCCTGGTTGTGAACGCAGCTGACGGCCCGATGCCGCAGACACGCGAGCACATCCTGCTGGCCCGCCAGGTTGGCGTTCCGGCGCTGGTCGTGTTCCTGAACAAGGTTGACCAGGTTGACGATGAAGAGCTTCTGGAGCTCGTTGAAATGGAAGTTCGCGAACTTCTGTCTTCCTACGACTTCCCGGGCGACGACATTCCGATCATTGCCGGGTCTGCGCTGGCTGCCGTTGAAGGCCGCGACGACAATATCGGCAAGGACAAGGTGCTTGAGCTGATGGCGGCTGTGGATGAGTACATCCCGACGCCGGAGCGTCCGCTGGACAAGCCGTTCCTGATGCCGGTCGAGGACGTGTTCTCGATCTCCGGCCGCGGTACGGTTGTGACCGGCCGTGTCGAGCAGGGCATCATCAAGGTGGGTGAGGAAATCGAGATTGTCGGTATCCGCGACACCGTGAAGACGACCTGTACGGGCGTCGAGATGTTCCGCAAGCTGCTCGACCAGGGCCAGGCTGGCGACAATATCGGTGCGCTGCTGCGCGGCATCGACCGTGAAGGCGTCGAGCGTGGTCAGGTCCTGTGCAAGCCGGGCTCCATCACGCCGCACACCACGTTCGAGGCTGAAGCCTACATCCTGACGAAGGAAGAAGGCGGCCGCCACACGCCGTTCTTCACCAACTACCGTCCGCAATTCTA
>MRWF01007109.1_pt1 | contig 16275 bp, 9 predicted proteins | sample 1013331 | NCBI WGS metagenome assembly MRWF01 (sample SAMN06117577, study PRJNA244670) | biofilm metagenome | biome: Water; feature: Cathode Biofilm; material: Biofilm; isolation source: microbial consortium enriched at the cathode of a solar microbial fuel cell | place: USA: District of Columbia ... | reverse complement strand
TTGACATCCGCCGCTCGACTGTTTCGTGAGCAGGGCTATGACCGGACCACGGTGAAAGAAATCGCAAAAGCGTGTAATTTGCTGCCCGGCAGCCTTCATTACCGGTATCAGGCCAAGGAGGATATTCTTGTTGATCTGATGCGCCTTGGTTTGGAGCAAACCTCGACTGCTGTCTCCGAAGCCGTGGCCGGTGCGGCGGAACCCGTGGAGCAGTTGCGTAGAGGCATCAATGCGCACCTTCAGATGCTGGTCAGCGGCTCGGACATGGTCTATGTACTGTTGTTTGAGTGGCGTTCTCTGCGCGGCGAGGCACGTAAGGAGATGATCAAGTTGCGCGACCGTTATGAGTCCCTCTGGGCGACTATGCTCAAGTCACTGGCGGAGAAAGGGGTAATTCGAAAGGAAGTGGATCTTGATTTGCTGCGGCTTATAGGCCTCGGTGCGCTCAACTGGGTAGCCACCTGGTTTAGCGACGATGGTCGCTACACGCTAGAGGAGATAGGTGATTTTGTCTGGCGCATGATCCGCGACGCGGTGCTAAAGGAGCGCCTGCACGATATTCAGGTGTGTGATTCATAGTATTACCGCAGACCAGTGACATCTGCGAGCGCTTCCATAAGAAGGCTCCCCAAGAAGTTTCATCATTATGCTGGCAGGTATTACAGCCTATAACAGTCCGTGCAGCCGAGCTTCAGTAACTGCCTGAACCCGGTTGGTTACCTTAAGTTTGATAAAAATTTTCTTCATATGCCATTTTACTGCATCCTCCGTCACATAAAGCCGCTCAGCGATCTCTCTGTTTGTCATTCCGTTGCTTACACATTTCAGCACGGAAATCTGTTTCATCGTGATGCTTGAGTGGCCATTATCTAGTATCGGGCGCGTACTGTGGTTCTCTGTCTTGGCTTCGAGTTCCGTTGTGGTTTTAGACTCAGAGCCTAGGTCGTCTGGGACCTGATCAAAAAGATCCTGAGCAATGGGGCTAAGAGAAAGTAGCGCTTCTTTAATCCAGAGCCTCGTGAAGTGACAATTCAGATGTTCCGCAAGTAGGTTGGCATCAAGGATCATGCGCTTCGCTAATTTTGACGAACCAAGGGCAAAGGCTGCCAGTGCCTGGCAATATTGGGCGGCGACTTTGGTTCTAGCATCTGAAACTGCACTGGCGCTTTGTAGTGCTTGTCTGGCATATTTCTCGGCCACACCGAACTGTTTACCAAGCCTTAATCTATGCATTGCTTTTAATAAGGTAATACGTGCTCGAATGACCTGATTCTGATTCGGCAGAAATGTCAGTTCACCCTCATCGGGAAGGGTGGCTAGATCCAATTCCTCGTTGTTCAGGAGAGCAAGCTCAGCTAACTGAATCCTTGCCAGGATGTTGAGGCGGGAGAGACCTCGCTGGCGGGCGGCTAAGCGAGATTGTTCCAACAAGGCCATGGCTCTATCTCGGAACCCTTGGTGGTACAGAAAACGACTGTAGGTTTGTGTATATCCCCACAGAATATCTGTAACGCCATAATTCAAAGCGAAATCGAACGAAGCCTGCGCGGATTCGTGGGTAACCAGATGATGGTTCTTTTCGTGTAGAATCTGTAACTCAAGAACACCAAATATCTTGCTTAAGAAAACATTTGACAGTTGAATATATTCTGCTTCCTTCTTTCCCTGAAGCAGCACACTCGTCGCTCGGACCATGTCACCTCTAAAAAGTTCAGCCTGAACTTCCGCGGTTTTAAGCCAGATAAAGGCATAAAGCTGATTGGACGATTGAATGGCCACAGCCGCTTTATGCGATAATCGCTTAAAATCCTCGAAGCGGTGGTCACTGGAGGCAATGAATGTCTGGCACGTAAGTGCCGCACCTTTACCGACTATATTGCGCTCACCATAAGAGTCGATCCATTTTTGACAGAGAGTCTGGCTCAGCTGCATGTTATCCTGTGTAGCTTTGCCTATCGCATTAACCAATTCCCGCCATCCTTCCTTATCGAGGTCGTCCAGTCCCCTGGAGTTCGGATGGATCGAATTAACTAGTATTTCATCTGCTTGACAAGATTGCTGGTTGAAATACAGGACCCACGCATAACCTATACTCAGAGACGCAATTTTTTTTATCGTACGAACCGGTACTTTTTTAAACCATGTGCGAAGGGCTTCGATTTCTCCTTGTCTGAGTGCCACGTCCAAGATGATACTATCGCTCATCACGTGAGCCCAGCGGTGGTCGCTGGCCTCCAGAGCTGCGTTGATTGAATGGAGGTACTCGCCTCTACGCCAATGCCAGAACGCGACGCGTTTCAGCACATACGAGCAACGGTCTCGTTGAGTGGTGTTAAATAAACCACGTAGATACTCTCGCAACACGGGGTGCACAATCTTGTAGTCGCCGGAAGATCCGATGGGAGATAAAAGAGCATAATTTTCGTCAAGAAACGAAATTTCCTGATCGGCCTCCTCTGTTTTAAATACATAGCCATAACATTCCGCACTGATCACCTCGAGCATCGCCGCATTGAAAAGAAAGGTCCTCGTACTATTTGGCAACACTGTCAGGAGGTTTTCTCTGAAGTAGGAGCAAGTTTCCGGCCAGGTCGCTACGGGAAGATTTGGGCTTGAGGTTTGGCACATAAGCCTGACAAGTGCTGGCCATCCATCGGTAGCTTTTATGATGTTGCTGGCTTCGAGGTCACCTATGCCCGATAATTCACTAACCTCCTCTTCTGTAAATGCAAGCTCATTAGCGCCGTACCTTACTACACCTCCCATCATAGACAGACGTGCCAACGCCCCAGCGCTACGTGGAGCAATGAAAAATTTTACATTGCTGGGAGTTTCACATATTAAATCCTCGATCAGATCCGCAGTATGTTTAGCCTTATCAATCCCATCAAGGCAAATTCTTATTGTCTTTTTTGCACTACACAGTGCGTTTCGAAGAGCTTCGATGGTGTCGATGCCATTTTTTAGCCTGCGCCAGGATTCAAGACCTTTGATTTGATATAAAACCAACGCAGCAAACAAACCGTCAATAACTTCGCCTGAATCAGGGTAGGAGCGAGCATTGATGTAGACGGCGTTTTCAAGTTCCGGGTCGCGAGTGTTTGCTGCCAAGGCCACCTGTACAGATTTTCCATAGCCGAACGGGGCCCGATAAAGAACGACCTTTGATTCAGGCGTAGCAGAAGCGCTCAGACGATAGCGGTCTATACACCCTTGAGTAATGAAACACTGACGAGCCCACATCCTGTCAGACATCCTTCGACACCAGTTCTCCAAGCTATGGTGTGTCATCACAATCCAGTCTCCTGCTTTGTCTCCCCGAAACGTGGAAGGCGCTTCGGAATGAAAGCATATTGACAGATGTCTAGGGCAAAAACTACCCATTGGAGTAGTTGTATGATCGTCAGCTCTGGCGAAGCCTGTAGATGCGTACAACTAGTCCGTTCACCTGAATCATGCGTGTTCGTACAGTATAAAAAATGTTTATCCTGAAAATAAAAGGTGACCCCAATGTCAATGCCGGAAAATGTTTTAACGGAGTCTCCACAGAAAGATCCTGATACCGAGGGTTATGTGGACAGGAAACGCCATCTGTGGGTTCTTTCTGTGCTGTGGCCAGCGACGCCTCTTATTGGCCTTTATTTGGTATCCCAGACTGGATGGAGCATCTGGTACGGGTTGGTGTTAATCTTTTGGTATGGCGCAGTTCCCTTGATGGATGCCATGTTCGGAGAAGATTTTTCAAACCCCCCTGAGTCGGCTGTGCCTCGGCTTGAACAGGATCGTTACTATCGGGTGCTGACCTACTTGACCGTTCCTATTCACTACGCATCCCTGATTGTCAGTTGCTGGTGGGTGGCCACGCATTCGATGAATGTTTTCGAGTTCCTCGCACTGGCCTTTTCCCTGGGTATCATCAATGGCCTGGCTCTGAACACAGGCCACGAACTCGGCCATAAAAAAGAAACGTTTGACCGTTGGATGGCCAAGCTTGTCCTCGCCGTGGTCGGATATGGTCATTTCTTCATTGAGCACAATAAGGGGCATCACCGTGATGTGGCTACGCCGATGGACCCGGCGACATCCCGCATGGGTGAGTCCATCTACTCGTTTTCACTGCGTGAAATTCCCGGTGCTTTCAAGCGGGCATGGGCGTTGGAGGGACAGCGCCTCAACCGATGTGGCAAAAGTGTCTGGAGTCTGGATAACGAAGTTCTTCAGCCCATGCTTCTAACAGTTGTACTCTATGCCACATTGCTGGCGTTTTTTGGTCCGTTAATGCTGATCTTCTTGCCCATTCAGATGGCCTTCGGCTGGTGGCAGCTGACCAGCGCGAACTATATTGAGCATTATGGCCTGCTGCGTAAGAAGATGCCGGATGGACGTTACGAGCGTCAGCAACCGTACCACTCCTGGAACTCGAACCATATTATGTCGAACCTGATTCTGTTTCATTTGCAACGACATTCCGACCATCACGCCCATCCTACGAGGTCCTACCAGTCGCTTCGCGATTTCAAAGACCTGCCGTCCTTACCTTCGGGTTACCCTGGAATGTTCCTGGCCGCAATGTTTCCCTCATGGTTTCGCTCGATGATGGACCACCGGGTGGTGGAATGGGCGAAAGGAGATCTCGACCAGATTCAGATCCAGACGGGTAAGCGTGAATTCTATGAGCGTAAATTTGGTGTGGCTGGTTCTGAATCAGCCGATACCGTAGCGCATAAATGATCGGCTAGTCGAAACTTATATACCTCATTTGATTTATTTATGTTGCAAAAAGAGCCTCTGACGTGCCCTTGAAAGAGGGTGCGCGTCGGTCGCTACCAAAACAAAGACAATAATATCGTTTGAAAGGTGTGCCAAATGGCTAAATATCAATGCCCGGATTGTGGCTATTTATACGATGAAATGGCTGGTGATCCGCACGAGGGCTTTCCTCCAGGGACGACATGGAAAAACATTCCCGAAGACTGGGCTTGTCCGGACTGCGCAGTAAGGGATAAAATTGACTTCGTAACGCTCGGGAGAGCCGATTCCGAACCTTCGGCCTCCGAATCCGATATGCCAGCGGCCCGCCCTGCCGGCCAGAGCAGCGCCGGGGAGGCATCCCGGAAAGCAACCAAGGCATCCAGGCCTTCCGCTAAAAATAAATCAGACTCCAAAGCAAAAGCCAGACCTACCAACTCCCCGAAAGACCCGGCGCAAAATACCCCCTACCGGAAGTGGATCTGTGCTACCTGCGGGCATATCTATGATGAAGCGCTTGGAGATGAAGCCGAAGGGTTCCCGCCCGGCACCCGTTTTGAGGATATTCCGGACGACTGGTGCTGTCCGGACTGCGGTGCCGCAAAAGAGGACTATGTCCTCTATAAAGAAGAGAACCTCTGATCGAAAATAATCATAATCCCGTTTAGCAAGAGGTAATTTCATAATGCACACTGCCAGCCTGGCTGAGGTCGGGGCCACCAACAGACCAACCACCGATACAATTGAAGCAACTTTTTCGGCCCTGCAGCGGGCACAGCTTGCACGTCGCGGCAGCTTCACCCTGGAAGCCCGGGTAGCGCAGCTCGACCAACTGCGGGACGCGGTTAAACGCCACGAATCAAAAATCATTGCAGCGTGCGCGGCAGACTTCCGGAAACCCGTTCCGGAAGTCAAATTAACCGAAATCCTGCCGGTGCTTCAGGAAATTCGACATGCCAAAAAACACCTGCGTAAATGGATGCGCCCGAAACGGGTGGCTGCCTCCGTTGGCGTTCTGGGCACCAAATCTTATGTCCGGCCAGAGCCAAAGGGGGTGTGCCTGATTATTGCGCCGTGGAATTATCCGCTCAATCTCGCGCTGGGGCCTCTGGTCTCAGCGTTGGCTGCGGGAAACGGTGCGATCATAAAACCCTCGGAAATGACACCTCACACCTCGGAGGTGATTGCCAGTATTGTGGCCGAAACCTTCCCTCCCGACCTGGTTTCGGTGGTTGAGGGCGATGCCAAGGTAGCACAGAAACTGTTGGCCTTACCTTTCGATCACATATTCTTCACTGGCAGCCCTGCGGTCGGCAAGCTGGTCATGGAGGCTGCGGCCAGGAACCTCTCCTCGGTGACACTGGAACTGGGCGGAAAATCCCCAACCATTGTAGGATCAGATGCCAACGTAAAGAAGGCTGCCAGATACATTGTCTGGGGGAAGTTTGCCAATAACGGCCAGACCTGCATCGCTCCGGACCATGTTTTTGTACACAGAAGTATCGCGGATCAATTCAATGAAGCACTTAAACAGCAAATCCGACGCACCTATGGAAAAACACCCGAAGCCCGGAAATTGACGGCTGACTATTGCCGGATTGTAAATGCCCGTCATTTTCAGCGCTTGTTAAGCCTGATAGATGATGCCAAAAGCAAAGGCGCAAGAGTCTTTGAAGGTGGTGTTACAGATGCCGAAGAGAATTTTATTGCTCCGACTTTGATTGCCAACGTATCCAGCGACATGGATATCTCGCGTGAGGAGTTATTTGGCCCGATATTACCGGTTATTGAGTTTGATGATATTGATTCGGTTATCAATAAAATAAACGATAACCCCAAGCCGCTGGCGCTTTACGTATTCGACCAGAACAAAGCTTTTGCCAGAAATATTATCGAACGGACGAGTTCCGGCGCTGTAGGGGTTAACCTTACAGTCGTGCACTTCCTGCATCCGGACCTGCCTTTTGGTGGCGTGAACAATTCGGGGATAGGGGCGGCACACGGTGAATACGGGTTCCGTGCTTTTTCGCATGAAAAGGCGTTGATGGAGGATCAACATTCTCTTATACATCTTCTTTTCCCGCCCTATACAGCTTGGGTCCGGCGTCTTATAGATACTGCTGTTCGCATTCTGGGCTGAGCATAATCAAATAATAGGTGAGTTATTATGTACGATTACATTATTGTCGGCGCCGGGTCGGCGGGCTGTGTGTTGGCTAACCGGCTGACTGCCGATCCCTCCAAGCGAGTAGCGTTGCTTGAAGCAGGGCCAAAGGATAGGAGCCCGCTCATACATATGCCTGTGGGTATTGCACTTCTTGCCAATAGCAAGAAGGTGAACTGGGCTTTCGAAACCGAGCCTCAGGAACATCTCAAGGGGCGCCGTCTGTTCTGGCCCCGGGGTAAAACTCTTGGCGGCTCCTCCTCCATCAACGCCATGGTCTATATGAGGGGCCACAAAGCCGACTATGAACACTGGGGTCAGGCTGCCGAAACCGAACTTTGGGGATGGGACCGCGCATTAACACTGTTTCGCCGACTGGAAGATAACGAACGTTTCGGTCCGGATGCTTACCATGGCAAAGGCGGTGAACTCAGCGTAAGCGAACTCAAATCAGTCAATCCGTTGAGTCGAGATTTTGTTCGAGCGGCTCCTCATGTAGAGCTCCCGGTGAACACGGATTTCAATGGAGAAACGCAAGAGGGGCTGGGCCCCTACCAGGTGACACAAAAAAATGGTCGGCGCTGGAGTTCGGCGCAGGCGTTTCTGCGTGGCGCAGAGAAACGGTCTAACCTCGATGTGCTGACGGACGCACGGGTAACCCGGGTGGTAATGGATGGCCAGCGGGCGGTTGGGGTGACACTGAACCAGGAGGGCGAATATCGCCAGCTCAGACTCAACAACGGCGGTGAAGTCATTTTGTCCGGCGGGGCGGTGAATTCACCACAGCTACTTTTGCTTTCCGGAATCGGTGATCGTGAAGAGCTTCGGAAACACGGAATCCCTCTGGTCCATCATCTTCCTGAGGTGGGCAAGAATCTGGTTGATCATTTGGATATTACGCTGATGCACGCGGCGAACTCACGTTTGCCTATTGGTGTTGCCCCCAGCTTCCTGCTTCGGGGAATGAGCGCACTTTTTTTCTATATTTTCGCGCGACGCGGGTTTCTCACCAGTAATGTAGCCGAAGCAGGGGGTTTTGTTAAATCCAGCCCTTCGGGTGAACGGCCGAATGTGCAATTCCATTTTTTGCCAACTTTTTTGAAGGATCATGGGCGAAAAGTGATGACCGGGTATGGCTACACCTTACACATTTGCGATCTGCTGCCCAAAAGCCGGGGTTTTATTGGACTGAAAAGCCCGGATCCATTAGCCGATCCGTTGATTCAGCCCAATTATCTGAGTGACCCCGAAGACCTCAAGACAATGATTTCCGCCGTTAAATTTGGACGACGAGTACTGGCGGCGCCGACAATGGCCTTGCATAGTAAGCGAGAAGTCATGCCCGGAAACTCTGTGTCCTCGGACGATCAGATTGCGGACTACATCCGGGAAAATGCAGAGACTATCTACCACCCCGTTGGTACTTGCCGTATGGGCGCGGATCCGGAGTCAGTTGTTGATCCAGAGTTGAAAGTCAGAGGCATTGAAGGGCTGAGAGTCGCCGATGCCTCGATAATGCCCAGTTTGGTTGCCGGTAACACCAATGCGCCCACTATGATGATTGCGGAAAATGCAGCTGACATCCTACTGGGAAGCGTCAAGACCTAGACTCCGGTTATCATGCCCACCGCAGACATCTGACGTGCAACAGAAATGAAGAGCGTGGATACGTTCGGGCATGCGGCAAGCTAGAATAAAAAATATTTTACTACCCAAACCCGTGCTTTATTTAAAGACAATTAATACCGAAAGGCCGTTATGATAACCCAACCTCCCATGAAGCGCTTGGCGCAAAGAGCCAGGATGGCACCGCCGCAAGGCGTTACCTTGTTTGCGCGCAACATCGCGTTACTAGGTGGCTGGTCCCACCGCACTGTGCCTCTGATTCTGATAGTGACTCCGCCCGGCTACGGCAAGACCTCGCTGATGCGCAGCGGCTATCAGTGGCACTGTCGCCGTGGCGATCCGGTGGCTTGGCTAACCCTTACCGCCGCCGACAACCACCCGCCTGCCCTGCTGAAGGCGCTGTGTCAGGCGTTGGGCGTGCCTCCCTGCGATAGCCTTGAAATCCTGTTGACGGAACGCGCCGCCATGATCCCGCGCGTGGTACTTTTCCTCGACAACGTTGAGGAGTTGTGCAGCCGGAACGCCATTGCGTTGTTAGAACAGTTACTGACTCAGCACCCACCGGGTTGGTCTCTTGTGATGGCCGCCCGCTGCGAACCGGCGCTGCCGCTGGCCAGATGGGTGTTCGATGATCAGCTGCAACGGCTCGACAGCTCGCAGCTGCTGCTCGGCGCTGCGGAACTCGACCGACTGTTGCCGTCGTCGCTGGGCGCCGCCGAGCGCAACTTGTGGCAGCAGCTGCGTCAGCAGATGGAGGGCTGGCCGCTGCCGCTGATGTACGGCCTGCGTGCCTTGCGGAGCGACCAATTGAGCGGTGTGGAAGAGCTTCGCGAGCAGCTTGCACCGCTACTGGAGCATTACTTTGAATCCCTGTTGCAGAGCAGCTGCAGCGCCGAGGAGCGCCAGTTGTTGACCCTGGTGGCGTTGTTGGACAGCGTGTCGGCGGCCCAACTGGACGCGCTGCGTGGCCGCCCCCACAGCGGTCCGTTGTTGGAGTCCCTGCGTCGCCGAAACCTGTTCCTGGAGCCCCACGAAGGCCGCGACGGCAACTACCGGCTGCTGGCGCCCTTTCGCACCTTTCTGCACCAACGATTTCTTTGCCGTCACCCGGATCAGGCGGTCATGTGTTATCGCCGCGCCATGCGCCTGTTTCGACGGCAGGGCTGCTTGGAAGAAGTCGTGCGTTACGCCTTGCTGGGACAGGAATACCGCCAAGCGGCAACGTTGATGGCCGAGTACGGCCACGAGCTAGTGCGACGCCGGGGCGATCACCATCGACTGCTGTCTTGGATCGACCGACTACCGACGACGGTGCGCCAGCAGGTACCCCAACTGGGCGCGCTGTTCGCTTGGTCGCTGGCGTTCACTAACCGCGTGAAGGAGTCTGAACAGATCGTGGCAGAAGTGGCGTCCGCCTGCAACCAGCCGGTGCTGCAATCGCAGTTGGAGGCACAACGCTGCGTCAACGCCGCGCTGGCCGACGCATTGACGGAGGCCGGGCGGCTGAGTGAAGCTTGGCTACTGTGTTGGAGCGATGCCGGCGCCATGGAGACCGGCACAGTATTGTGTGTTTCCGCCTTTGCACTGCTGCATCAGGGCCATGCCAGTGTGGCGCTGCGAAGACTTGACCGTGCTCAGCAATGGTTCCGGCAGGAAAGCTCCGCCTACGGCCTTAGCTGGGTGGCGCTGCTTCGCGCTATGGTGCAACTCGCGCAGGACGATTATCTCAACGTACTGTCTGATACCGCTGCTTTGCTGAATAATGAAGGCCCGTTGCCCGCTGATCAGAAAGACACGCTGGAGCAGGTGCTGGTGCTGCGTGCCGCGGCGCAGCTGGCTCAGAGCGACGGCAACGCCGCCCGTGCCACGCTTAGCCGCGTGCGTCCGGGGCTGGAACTGCATGCCACTGTGGACGTGGCGGCGCTGTGGTATGGCGCTCAGGTGGGGCTGGCGATGTGGGATGGCGCCGACCCGCAACCCATTTTTCAGCAGGGCCTGGCGCTAGCGGCTCGGCGCGGGCTGCAGCGGTTGTCTTGGCAACTGCAAGTTGAGCGCGTACTGCGCGGCCTCAGCCAAGACTTCCTGACCTTGCCGAATCGCTGCGAAAGCCGCCTGCTGACTTTGCGCGCCCAGTGCGCGCGGCTACGCCAACCCGACAATGACCAACCGCCATCACTGCCCCGGGGCAGCGAGGTTGGACGGTTGTCAGTATTGTTGGCTGGCGCGCTGGCCGCCCAATGCCGTGGTCAGTCTGCTGTTGCGCTGAGCACCGTGGCGCAGGCGCTGGAGCAGGTGGCCAACCACGGCGGCTTGCAATGCCTACGCGATGAGGCCAGCCTGCAACCGCTGTACCAGCGATTGGCCGATGAGGGAAACGCCTCGCCTCCCGTCACCGCACTATTGGCACAGTTGCTCGACGCACCGCCCCATAGCAGCAGCGGTCTGCTTACGGTACAGGAACAACACATCCTTGAACACTTAGCCAATGGCGAGCGCAACGGCGACATCGCCGGCCGGCTGCATATTTCCGAAGGTACGGTGAAGTGGCACCTACATAACATGTACCGAAAACTCGATGCGGCAACCCGCACCCAGGCAGTGGCGCGGGCAAGGGCGTTGCGGTTGGTGTAAAAATGCTGGTTTGCGGGCCTGTGAACGTGTGTCTCCAGAATGTGGGTTTCAGAGTGGAGGGATCATGCTAACGGTGTCATGGCGTCGAGTTAAAAGAGGAACGTTGGGAAGAAACACAATAAAGCCGCGCCTGACCGGATATCCGTCAGGCGCGGTAACGTCGTTCAATTCCCTAGCGCTAAGGGGACGTAAGCCACGAGCAACAGAGCGATGGCCATCACCGTCACCGGCATGACTAAGCGCTCATGACGCTGCCACCAAGTGTTTCCTGCCTGGCTTTCGGCCTGGGTCTGGTCCATTTCCTCGTCGCCAACGACTTGGCGGGTGAGGATTTGATTGAGGGCAATCGGCGGGGTTAGGTAGCCCAGTTCGAATGCTAACAGAACCACCATCCAGAAGTGCACCGGATCGATGCCGCTCTGGTAGGCGATACTAGCGATAGTGGCGGACACCAGGATAATGGCGCCGTAAGGTTCCATGAACATCCCTATCAGCACCAGCACCGCTACCAAAAAGGTCATCGCTATCCATACCGAGGTGAAGCCGGTGGGAAACAGCTCCATCACGCCGGCGCGTTCCATCACCCCGCCGAGCACCACCGACAGTGCCATTAACATCAGCAGCGCGCCGATGTGGATGCTGGATTCGGCGGTACCGGCAATCATTCGTTGCCAGAAGCCGCCTTGGGTGGGTACCGTGGGAGCTTGATCGCTGGCCGCAGCTTGTTTTTGCGGCTGGCGCTTGCAACTCCAGACGTCGTAGGCCAGCAGGAAGATCAGTGTCACCGGCAGGATAGTGGGTGCCGAGAATTCGTTGAAGCTTTGGTTCAACGCGATGTGGAAGAAAATCAGGCTGACGGTGGCAATGGCCACATAAGGCAGCAGCGGGATCAGTGCCTTCAGCGACGCTGGTAGCGCTTCCCGGGCTGGTGCGCAGCCCAGCGGACTGCGGCGGGTGAGCAGTACCATGGCCGAGAACAGTATTGCGGTCAGTATGAACACGTTGTGGCCGGTATCGAACAGCTGGGTGGTGGTCACCTGTTTGTTAAGTGACGCAATGATTACCACCATCAGACAGGGGTTGAGCACCACGCCCATGCTGCCGGACATGGCAGTGGCAGCAAACGCCAGCGGCCGGCGGGCGCCGCTCATGCGAATCTCGTGGTAGATAAGACCGCCAACGGCGATCAGAAAGATTCCCGACGCGCCGGTGAAAGCGGTGGGCAGCGCCGCCAGGAGCACCACAACAATGGTGATTAGCTCTGGCGCCAGCTTCCAAGGCCGGATAGCGTCGAAGAGCAAATGCGCCAGTCGGGTCTGCTTGAGCAACATACCCACCCATACATACAGCGCCACGTTGATGTAGAGGTCGGCATACTTAACCATTTTGATCAGCTGTACTGCCATGCCGGCTTCATAATGCTCGGCAAGCAGGAAATAGAGGCCGGAAATCAGTGCCATGTAGGTATACACTGGAATTGTCAGCAGGGTCCCCAGCCAGTTGCCGCCAACCGGTAAATAGCGGTCGCGGTGTAGCAGTTGCCATATCGCCGCCAGCGCCAATCCACTGAAGCCAATAATCCAGAACCAGTGTATCCAGGGCGTGGCAGTATCGCTCGAAGTCATCGCCACCGAACGCCAATGCAGGGCGCTGAGCAACAATAACAGGTTGGCGCCCACTTGGAACAGCGCGGACACTTGGGCGTCACGCCGGGTACGGATGGCGCGTAGGGAGATGTGACTGTGCTGCAACGTACCCACAAGAGCACACAACAGGATGATGCCTACCAACAGGTATTTCTGGGCATCGAGACCCATCTCCGCCACGCCGCCCACCGCCGACTCCACCTTGCTGTAGGAGACCAGAAGCAATGACGATTGGCGCAGAGATTGGTTGTGGGAGTAGGTCTGATGCCGCTCGGCGCATTGCAGCCGCTGGGCTTCCAGCGACCGGCGGATGCTGTTTGGGTTGGGTGGACGAGGCGGCAAGATGCTGTTCGTCGTCTGTTCTTCTGCGCGAGCGATCTGGGCAGCTATGCGTCGCTCTACATCGAAATCAACGTCGCAGCTGGGCTCCTGCATGGCGTGTCGCAGCATGCCGTAGTCGTTCCAGATCGACTGGCCTAACGTCAGCAATTGGGAATGCAGGTAAGAGCTGGTGCCGAAAGTGATCGCCAACAATAGAATTAATGAAGTGGGCAATACCGACCACAAGGGGTGTGAACGCGGCGCACTGTAGCCGTTCTTGGGGGTGTAAGTTTGATGGGTGGCTAGCATCGGGAAAATCCTGACAGACGTAGGGGCAGGGCAGAGCCCCGCTGCGTATGCAGTAGGGCCGGGGCTCAGATTGCCGGGCCGCCTTCGGTGTCCTGGGTGCACTCAGCGTTATCCGGTAGTTCGCGGCAGCGGATGGTCTTGAGCATGCGCTGCATGCGCCGTGAGTAGACTCTGTCGGCGTCATATAGTCGCTGGCGCACGTTGGAAAACATCTCGTTGTAGCGTGCTTCTTTGTTGGTGCTCAGGTTTACCCAGTATTTTGTGGGGATGGTAGCTTCCGCCTTTTTCACCAAGCGCATGCCAACATCCCACATGTTTTCGTAAACCCAGGCGCGTGAGTGCTGGGCGAAGCCAGTGGGGAAGCGGTCGTGGTTCAATGTTACCTGGAAAGTAAGGATGCCTAGATTGTAGCGCAGGATGCCGCCGTTCTCGCCGAGGCCCTTGTACATTTCCAGCGCTTGGTAGGCAAAGGCCGGTGCGTAGGAAAGGTCGGCGCTATTACTGTTGAACATGCCGGCGAAGGTGCTAACCGACGCCGGCATCACGGTGCCGCCGATGTACTTGATCATCTCTACTGCCTGCTCATCCTCAGAGATCACCGTGATGCGCTTGCCGGCCAGTTTTTCCCAGTCGTCCAGAATGTTGCGATCATGGGAAAACAGGTATACCTTCCCGCCGGGAATGATGCCGGCGTTCTCGTATCTGCCTTCCTTCATCAGCGGCGCCGCGTTTGGGTCCGATAGAGCCGCGACGGCGGTGCTGAGGCCGTCGTAGCTCGGCAGCGCCGCCATCATGTCCAACGATCCTGGGAATTTCAGAATGCTGCGGGTGGCGAGGCCGAATAGCTCCACCGCGTCACAGTGACCTGCCCTGAAGTCACTCTTTGCCAACGCTTCGTCGGTGTAGGGCTTGAGTTCGAAGTTCACGCCCCATTGCTGGGCAGCCAACACGTACTGTTTCATCATTTGGTATGTGTCGCCGTTGGCACCCACCACATCGAACACGCATAGGGTCCGATCAACCATGGCCGCAGCACTGTTGGAGAGCGCCAGAGCACCGGTGAGCAGGGCGGCGAGGGTCAATTTTTTCAGCATGTCTTTTCTCCTTTTTGTTCTTAAGTGGCAAAAGCCGGGCACAGTTACAGCAAATCCTGAATGTTGGGGGCCGGGCGGCGGCTCTCTCCTGGGAAAGTCCCCAGCGCACCGGCGGGTGTCCGCGCACCTGTCTGTTCGATCCAGATCTGGTCAGACAGGTACAGCAATTGTCCACGGGAAATGAAATCAACCAGCGCGTAAGGTTTCGGCGGCGCCATTTCCGCATCAAGGATGGCAGCGGCCTGGCGCAGCGCCTCGCGCAGTTCATCGTCATGGCCCTGGTTGCCCGCTCCTAGAGCAAACAGCGTCAGAGGCAGTGTGGCACCATTGCGTGCGGCGATGGCGCCGGCCTGACGGTAGGCCTGCCAAACGTCTGCACCGTCCGGCGCGCTGCCCGGCACGAAGGACCACACGGTGGCGCGGATTGCCTGCGGCACACCCCACCATCTTTCGTTGTCCAGGCAAGTGGACGCGCGCATGGCCTGCACTGCCAGATCACGCGGCACGCCTACTTGCCCGCCGGACAACAGATCACTGCGCACTGCTTGCAGCGCCGTGACCAAGCCCACCATGTACGCTAGCTCGTCATTACGGCTGCGCAGGCGTGGGCAGCGGGGCTCATCCAGATCACCGTAACGGCGGGTCAGCGCAGTTACTGAATTCATGCGGCGTTCCGCAGCCAACGCATGCCAGCGCTGGGCCTGCAACAGCTCGTCGCGAGCGATCACGGGTTGGCCCTGCTGGCGTGCACGCCAATATCGCCGATCTGCTTCGTAGGCATGCTCTTCTGCGCACAGACCAGTTAGTAGATGGGTGTAAAACAATACGTAATCTGGGCTCTCCACCACGCGGCTGAAGGAGGCCATCAGCTGCGTCAGGCCATTGCCGGTACCGCATGCCGCCAGATTGGGGTCATCCTCACTGAGGACATAGGGCGTCACCTCGTCTTCGGCATAAGCTCCCAGCGTCCAGCCAAGCGGCGGGTACACGGTGGCACAACCGGACAGGACCAGGGTGGCGGCGAGGGTGATAACACGGGACAGCGACAGGAGTGGGACCTTCATGATGCACGCTCCGGAAATAGGTGTGTTTTTATTGTTGGAGGCGGATATAACCCGCCAGCATGGCAGGCCATGCGAGGACATAGTATAAGAGCGGGTAGGGGACGGGGAGCCTATCAAAAGTTGGGTCTGTGTGGGTGATTTGTAAAGAAGGTGACGGTGATCCTGGTTCGCGGCGTGCAGTGCCACTAAAAGCGCCCGGCCGGTCCGGCCCGGTCTGATCGTCAGTTTGTATTGACATCCGCCGCTCGACTGTTTCGTGAGCAGGGCTATGACCGGACCACGGTGAAAGAAATCGCAAAAGCGTGTAATTTGCTGCCCGGCAGCCTTCATTACCGGTATCAGGCCAAGGAGGATATTCTTGTTGATCTGATGCGCCTTGGTTTGGAGCAAACCTCGACTGCTGTCTCCGAAGCCGTGGCCGGTGCGGCGGAACCCGTGGAGCAGTTGCGTAGAGGCATCAATGCGCACCTTCAGATGCTGGTCAGCGGCTCGGACATGGTCTATGTACTGTTGTTTGAGTGGCGTTCTCTGCGCGGCGAGGCACGTAAGGAGATGATCAAGTTGCGCGACCGTTATGAGTCCCTCTGGGCGACTATGCTCAAGTCACTGGCGGAGAAAGGGGTAATTCGAAAGGAAGTGGATCTTGATTTGCTGCGGCTTATAGGCCTCGG
>MRWF01022519.1_pt1 | contig 16493 bp, 13 predicted proteins | sample 1013331 | NCBI WGS metagenome assembly MRWF01 (sample SAMN06117577, study PRJNA244670) | biofilm metagenome | biome: Water; feature: Cathode Biofilm; material: Biofilm; isolation source: microbial consortium enriched at the cathode of a solar microbial fuel cell | place: USA: District of Columbia ... | reverse complement strand
ATCTCGGAAACCGGCAGTGAGTGGGCAGAGCACATTCTTGAGAATTTCGACGACTACATTGGCCGCTTCTGGCTGGTGAAACCCAAGGCTGCGAATCTGCGCAGTCTGCTGGCCAGCACCCGGGCGCGTCCGGAATAAGAGGCTGAGAGGGTTTGGGGCGAGCAGCCTGGCTGCCGCCCTTGTCGAAATCGAGTTGATGAGAGCATCCAGATGAAAGAACGACTGAGTAATGACTTCCAGTTTGTCGAGGTTGGACGTGTCGACCCGAAAAAGGTCCCGGCCAAGAAGCGGAAGAAAGAGTTTGGTGAAATTTACCACCCCTTCACAGCAGATAACGCGGCGTCCCAGTCCCATCGCTGTCTTGAGTGTGGTAACCCCTATTGCGAGTGGAAGTGCCCGGTTCACAACTATATTCCGAACTGGCTCAAGCTGGTTTCCGAAGGCAATATCATGCGGGCCGTCGAGTTGTGTCACCAGACCAACTCTCTGCCTGAAGTTTGCGGCCGCGTTTGTCCGCAGGATCGCCTGTGTGAAGGTGCCTGCACCCTGAACGACGGGTACGGCGCGGTTACCATCGGGTCTGTCGAGAAGTACATTACCGACACCGCCTTTGCCCTGGGCTGGAAACCGGATATGTCCGCCGTGAAGTGGACAGACAAGAAGGTTGCCGTCATTGGCGCAGGGCCTGCGGGTCTGGGCTGCGCGGACGTTCTCGTTCGCAATGGCGTCAAGCCGGTTGTATTCGATATCTATCCGGAAATCGGTGGCCTGCTGACCTTCGGCATTCCCGAGTTCAAGCTGGAAAAATCCGTTATGACCCGTCGCCGCAAGGTGTTCGAGGAGATGGGCGTGGAATTCCGCCTGTCTACCGAGGTGGGCAAGGACGTTCAGCTGCAGGAGATCATTGACGAGTACGATGCCGTTTTCATGGGCATGGGCACCTACACCTACATGAAGGGAGGTTTCCCGGGTGAGAACCTGCCGGGCGTGTACGATGCACTGCCGTTCCTCGTTTCGAACGTCAACCGTCGTCTCGGCTTCGAGAAAGACGAAGCAGACTTCATTGACATGAAAGGCAAGCGGGTTGTTGTCCTGGGTGGCGGCGATACGGCCATGGACTGCAACCGCACCTCGATTCGTCAGCAGGCCGAGAGCGTCACCTGTGCCTACCGCCGGGACGAAGCCAACATGCCGGGTTCTCGCCGGGAAGTGGCCAACGCCAAGGAAGAGGGCGTTAAGTTCCTCTTCAATCGTCAGCCCATCGCCATTATTGGTGAAGACCGGGTTGAGGGTGTGAAGGTGGTTCAGACCCGTCTGGGCGATCCCGACGAAAATGGTCGTCGCCGTCCGGAAGTGGTTCCGGGCAGTGAGGAGGTTATTCCTGCGGACGCGGTCCTGGTGGCTTTCGGTTTCCGTCCGAGTCCGGCCGACTGGTTCGATGAGCTGAAGGTGAATACCGACGATTCAGGCCGGGTAACTGCTCCGGAAGGCGCTGAATTCATGTTCCAGACCAGCAACGAGAAAATCTTTGCGGGCGGGGACATGGTCCGTGGTTCCGATCTGGTCGTAACCGCTATCTGGGAGGGCCGTCAGGCTGCCGAAGGTATCATGGATTACCTGGATATCTGATTGCACGGTTGATCCTGATCAGAAGGGCGGTTTCCTAAGGGAAAGCCGCCCTTTTTTATTCCCGCAAACCGGGTATTATGGCCTCCATCCAATTTTCCCCTTTGTACAGAACACGCTGGATTTTCTATGACCGAGCTGAAGAATGATCGTTTCCTGCGCGCCCTGATGCGCCAGCCCGTGGACCGCACACCGGTTTGGATGATGCGACAGGCAGGGCGATACCTGCCGGAGTACCGTGCGACCAGGGCAAAAGCCGGCGACTTTCTCAGCCTGTGCAAGAACACGCCGTTGGCCTGCGAGGTAACTCTGCAGCCTCTGGAACGTTTCCCACTGGACGCGGCGATCCTGTTTTCAGACATCCTGACGATTCCGGACGCTCTGGGTCTTGGCCTGTACTTCGAAACCGGCGAAGGCCCGAAATTCCGGAACACGATCCGCTCAGAAGCCGATGTTGCGGCTTTGCCGAAGATCAACGCCGAGGTGGATCTGGACTACGTTATGAACGCGGTTTCTACCATCAGGGGTGCCCTGAACGGCAGCGTTCCCCTGATCGGTTTCTCCGGCAGCCCCTGGACCCTGGCGACTTACATGATTGAAGGTGGCTCTTCCAAGGATTTTCGGGAGGCCAAGAAGCTCATGTACGGTCAGCCGGAGGTTATGCACCGCTTGCTGGACCATCTGGCGGATGCGGTCATTGATTACCTCAACGGCCAGATCAAGGCCGGTGCCCAGGCTGTACAGATTTTCGATACCTGGGGCGGCGTTTTGAGCAGCTGGGCGTACGAAGAGTTCTCGCTCCGCTACATGAAGAAGATTGTTGATGGCCTGATTCGCGAGAGCGACGGTCGCCGGGTGCCGGTGATCCTGTTTACCAAGAATGGCGGTCAGTGGCTGGAATCCATTGCCGATTCCGGTGCCGATGCCGTTGGTCTCGACTGGACCACCGATATAGGTAATGCCCGCGCTCGCATCGGCGATCGCGTCGCTCTGCAGGGCAATATGGATCCGGCCATGCTGTATGCGCCGCCTGAGCGGATTCGCCAGGAAGTGGCCGATATCCTCCGGCGCTTCGGTTCCGGCAATGGCCATATCTTCAATCTTGGCCACGGCATTACGCCGGATGTGGATCCGGAGCATGCCAAGGCGTTCATTGAGGCTGTGGTTGAACTGAGCCCCGAGTACCATCGCTGAGCATTGGAGTTCTTTTTCTTCCAGCCTGCTGAACATGTGGGCTGGACCATGATGGGGCCCTTTCCAAAAACCGCTACGAGCACATCCCTGTGCGCTTGTCCTCGGCCATCCGTGGCCTCCGACATTTTTGGAAAGGGCCCCACCACGGCCCGAGTCTTACCTCAGAGATATATCTTTTCGAGAGTCCCGTAGGTCGGATTAGGCGCGCAACGCGCGCCGTAATCCGACAAACCGAAGTCGCCCTCAAAAACTCCTCTGGATGCAATCTCCTGTCCGGTCTATAGTCAGGTGAAATAAGACCGGTAAACAGGAGTAACCCGTTGCCCACCAAAACCCCCGAAAAACGCCGGTTCCATCGAATCGAATTCGATGCGCCCTGCGAACTTCACTGCCAGGAATCCGTCTGGACGACGGAAGTGCTGGATATTTCGCTAAAAGGTGTTCTGGTCAAGCGGCCGGAGGGTTGGCAGGTGCCGTTAAAGCAACCCTGTGAGGTGATCATCCATTTGAACGACCATGAGGCGGGAATCGTCATGGCCGTGGAGCTTCGGCACGTGGAGCCGCACCGGCTAGGTTTTAAATGTCAGTACATTGACCTCGACAGCGCCACGCATCTAAAACGTCTGGTTGAGTTGAACCTTGGTGACCAGGCGCTGTTGGAAAGAGAGTTTGCCCACCTCATTGACTAGTCGGCTCTGCCGCAGATTGAAGCAATACAGTCCAGACCTCGGTTTGCCCCGCTAATTCCGAATATTCGGGGTCATATTAGTGGAGGTTCTCTATTTGAGGCCTGCTCGAATGTATGTAGGAGTGGTTGGCAGGGGGAGCTTCCAAAAATGTCGGAGGCCAAGGATGGCCGAGGACAAGCGCACAGGGATGTGCTTGTAGCGGTTTTTGGAAGCTCCCCCTGCCAACCGCTCCGTAAACTCTGAACCACGAAGGCTTAGAGTTCCTCCAAGGCTGAGAGAGCGTCACTAAGCTTGGTCACCGGAATCACCTTCATGCCGTCGATGGCCTTCCTTGGGGCATTGGATTTCGGCACCAGTGCCCGGGTAAATCCATGCTTGGCAGCTTCGTAGATGCGTTCCTGGCCGCTGGGCACCGGACGGATTTCCCCGGAGAGGCCGACTTCGCCGAAGATTACCAAGTCCTGGGGCAGGGCCCGGTCGCGGAACGAGGAGACGATGGCGGCCAGAAGGGCCAGGTCGGCGCTGGTTTCGTTGACTTTTACGCCACCAACCACGTTCACGAACACGTCCTGGTCGGAAACGTGCATGCCGCCATGGCGGTGCAATACGGCAAGTAGCATGGCCAGTCGGTTCTGATCGAGGCCAACCGCGACCCGTCTGGGGTAGCCGCCCTGAGCCATATCCACCAGGGCCTGAATTTCCACCAGCATGGGGCGGGTACCTTCCCAGACCACCATCACCACGCTTCCAGGGGCAGCGTCTTCGCCGCGGTTCAGGAAGATCGCGCTGGGGTTCTTCACTTCCTTTAGCCCCTGTTCCAGCATGGCGAACACGCCCAACTCGTTCACCGCACCAAACCGGTTCTTGATCCCCCGAAGGGTTCGATAACGGCTGTCGCTGGAGCCTTCCAGCAGGATAGAACAGTCGATCATGTGTTCCAGAACCTTCGGGCCGGCCAGGCTGCCGTCTTTGGTGACATGGCCGACCAGAAACAGGATGGTGCCGGTCTGCTTGGCGAAACGGGTGAGGTAGGCGGCGCTTTCCCGCACCTGAGAGACACTGCCGGGGGCGGACTCGATATCCGCCATGTGCATCACCTGAATACTGTCCACCACCAGAATCCGGGGTTTTTCGGCCTCGGCCACCTGCATGACTCGTTCGACACTGGTTTCAGACAGCATCTTCAGGTCTTTGGTCGGAAGACCGAGCCGTTTGGCACGCATGGCCACCTGCTGGAGGGATTCCTCACCAGTGACGTACAAAGCGGGGACGCTTGCCGCCAGGTGGCAGACGGCCTGGAGTAGAAGGGTACTCTTGCCCGCGCCCGGGTGGCCGCCCATCAGAACAGCCGAGCCCTCGACGAGACCTCCGCCCAGAACCCGATCAAACTCCTGCATGCCGGAGCTGATACGGGGCTGCTCTGCCAGGCTGACATCATCCAGGCTCTGGACCTCGGACAGACTGCCGGCAAAGCCCTCAAAGCGGCCACCGCGGGCGCCTTTGCTGTTGCTGCTGACGCCGCGGACTTCGCTGATGGTGTTCCAGGCTTGGCAGGCCGTGCACTGGCCCTGCCATTTGGAATAGTCTGCACCGCATTCGGTGCAGACGTAGGCGGTTCTGGTTTTCGCCATCAGGCCAGCTTCTTGTACTTCATGCGCTGCGGCTGCATCGCCGAATCACCCTTGCGCTTCTTGAAGTCCTCGTCGTACTCGGTGAAGTTGCCTTCGAAGTACACCACCTCGCCATCATCCTCGAACGCCAGGATGTGGCTGGCCACACGGTCGAGGAACCAACGGTCGTGCGAGATAACCAGGGCAGAGCCCGGGAAATTCAGCAGGGCTTCTTCCAGGGCACGAAGGGTTTCCACGTCGAGATCGTTGGTCGGCTCATCCAGCAGCAGCACGTTGCCGCCCTGTTTCAGCAGCTTGGCGAGGTGCAAACGGTTGCGCTCACCACCGGACAGGTCGCCAACCCGCTTCTGCTGGTCGCTGCCCTTGAAATTGAAGCGGCCAACGTAGGCCCGAGAAGGGGTTTCGTAGTTGCCGACCTTGATGATGTCGTTGCCGTCGGAGAGTTCCTCCCAGACGGTTTTGCTGCCATCCAGATCGCGCATCTGGTCTACATAGGCCAGTTCCACGGTTTCCCCGACGGTGATGTCGCCAGAATCCGGCTTGTCGAAACCGGCAATCATCTTGAACAGAGTGGATTTACCGGCACCGTTACCACCGATAATGCCCACGATGGCGCCGGGCGGCACGCTGAAGGACACGTCTTCGTACAGCAGGCGGTCACCGAAGGACTTGCTGATGCCGTCAACCTCGATCACCTTGTTGCCCAGGCGGGGGCCGGGTGGAATGTAAAGCTCGTTGGTTTCGTTGCGCTTCTGGAATTCCTGGGAACTCATCTCCTCGAAACGGGCCAGGCGGGCCTTGCTCTTCGACTGACGGCCCTTGGCGTTGCTGCGAACCCATTCCAGTTCCTGTTTGATGGCTTTCTGGTGAGAGGCTTCCTGCTTGGATTCCATCTCCAGCCGCTTCTCCTTGTTCTCCAGCCACTGGCTGTAGTTGCCTTCAAACGGAATACCGTGGCCACGGTCCAGTTCCAGAATCCAGCCAGCGACATTGTCGAGGAAGTAGCGATCGTGGGTGATGGCCACCACGGTACCTTCGTAATCGTGCAGGAAGCGCTCGAGCCAGGCGACAGATTCGGCATCCAGGTGGTTGGTGGGCTCATCGAGCAGAAGCATGTCAGGGCCGGACAGCAGCAGACGGCACAGGGCTACCCGGCGACGTTCACCACCGGAAAGTACGTTCACTTTCTGATCCCAGGGTGGAAGACGCAGTGCGTCCGCGGCAACTTCCATCTTGCGCTCGATATCGTGGCCGTCAGTGGCCTGGATGTAGGCTTCCAGCTCGCCCTGCTTCTTGGCCAGGGCATCAAAATCGGCATCCGGTTCGGCGTAGGCGGCGTACACCTGGTCCAGTTCGGCCAGGGCGTCATGGACACCGGAAACCGCTTCATCGACGATTTCCTTGACGGTTTTCTCTTCGTCCAGCTCGGGCTCCTGGGGCAGATAGCCCACGTTGATGCCGGGCTGCGGGCGGGCTTCACCGATGTAATCCTGATCCACGCCCGCCATAATGCGGAGCAAGGTGGATTTACCGGCACCGTTGAGACCCAGAACGCCGATTTTGGCGCCAGGGAAGAAGCTCAGTGAAATGTCCTTCAGAATCTCGCGCTTGGGCGGGACCACCTTGCCCACGCGGTTCATGGTGTAAACGTAAGAGCCTGTTTTTCCTGTTTTGTCACCTTTTGACATGGTTTAACTCACCTATAGTATTGTTTCTGAAGCGCTTTGAGGGTGGTTTGGGGCGCTCAAAGTCGAAAAATAAAAAGTTAGGTTTTGCATTGCCTATATTTTGTTCCTGACTATACTTAAAAAAGTTAATTTTCAGGAGCGGGCGATGTGGGTTTCCAAGTCATAGAAATAGTTGTGAATGCTGCTCGAAGAAAGCTGCTGGTGCAAGACCTGATTCCGGTATACTACCCCAATTTATACATCACCTTCGAACACTCCGGCGCAGCACTCGAAACGACCAAGAAGTATCTGGAGCATCTGGCTGTGTTTGAAGAGTTTCTGGCCTTTTCCTCCATTGACCTCATTTCTCGCCTCGAACAGCGCCCTAAAAGCGAATACCTGACAGACAGTGAACTTTCTCGCTTTGTGTCGGACGCGGGGTTTAGCAAGAAAACCTTGGCCTTGAAGTATGCGGGGATGCGCTTGCATCCGACTACATACAAATCCGTTGGCAAAGTCCATGTGCGGCAGCGAATCGAAGCGGTACGCGACTATCTGGTTTTCCTCTATGAGAAGTTGGGTGATCTCTCAACACGAGCTGAGGCGGTTGACGATGTGAAAAGGCGTATCAACCGCAAGATCAAAGCGGCCAGCCCAGCGTGGAAAAAAACGCGAATTGACGAAATGAAGGGGCTTACCAGTCAGGAGCGAACTCGATTGCTGGAAATCATGCATCCGGATAGCGCCGATAACCCCTTTTCAGATGAAGCCATCAGGCAGCGTAACTACATCATTTTGCTGTTAGGTCTCGATATGGGTCTGCGACGCTCCGAGATGTTGCTGATCAAGACCAGAGATATTCACTGGCATAGTCGTCAACTAGCGGTGGTCAATCTGGAGGATGAGAGCCTCGATCCACGATCGATGGCCCCGCAATTCAAAACCCACGAGCGTCTGCTGGTAATGACTGATGACGTGTATGACGCGATCAGTGAGTACGAATCCAAATATCGCTCTAGAAAGCCGCATAGAGGCGCCTCGCTAGCCAAGAAGCATCCATTTCTACTCGTCGCACACAAACGAAATGAGGGTGGTCCTCTAACAATAAAAGCCATCGATGGCGTTATGTCTAAGGTCCGAGATGTAGCTCCCGAACTGGCGCATGTTCACTCGCATATTTTGAGGCATGACGCGGTTTACACCATGCTGGAAAGCATGCGCGAGCAACTGGTCGCGCTCTCACCGGAGGATCGCACCACTCAGGTTCAAAAGACCCTCACATGGATGTTCGGTTGGAGTCAGGAATCAAACATGCCCGGTCTGTACGGCAAGAAATTCTATAAGGAAGAGGGAGACGAAGCGATACAAAAACGGGCCGAGCGGTTTAGAGCCAACCGTCAGAAGGTTAAGGCCGACACGACAGAGGGAGATCCAGCGTGAAAATTGCCGTCGATGCACTTCAGGCACCCACGAAGAACACCCTCGATGCGTGGCTGAACACACCGCGCTTGGCCAAGTGTGGGGAGTTGTTTACACCTGCTGATCCGATGTGGAAACCGGATAAATCGGCCCATGACTCAGTCAACTGGGAGGCGGCCCTTGCCTGCGTCTCGCCAGCTTGCCGGCCTTGGCTGCACGCCGCCCTGGCCTATCGAATGGCCGATCAGGCAGCGATGACTGTATGTGGCGTCGCCAGTGTGTTGTCGCGGGCTTTTCAGGCCGGGCGCGACCCGCTCAATGAGACACACCTTATCGATCTGCGGGAGCGCTTTAACAGTGGTGAATTTAGTGCCCTTGCTGCTTTCATGACGTTTTGGCACGACTGCGAATCCCTCGAACAGCGCCCGTCGCAATCCCTGATCGATGCCTACAAGGCGCTGCCCAGAAAAAAGAGTTCTAGCAAAGATGTGGTTCTTAGTCTCGACCCAGAACAAGGCCCGTTCACGCAGATGGAGCAGGACGCGCTGCACCAATGGATACATGAGCAGTTTTGTCACGATCAGTTAGATCCGGAGCAGTACCTGTACCTGCGCATTTTGATGATTTACGGACAGCGTGGTGCTCAGGTGCGCATGATGGTTTTTGGTGATTTCACGAAAACTGACCAAAGCTGCAAGGTCAGGATTTATTGGGTAAAACAAAAAGACGACGAGGCGGGCTGGCGAGAAAAGTCCGAAACGTTCAGTCTGGATCAAGACCTCTTCAACACCGTGCAGGCATACAAGGGGCTGGTTCTGGCGCAACTCTGGCAAACGTATCCAGGCCGCGCCGACTGGGACGCCGCCATTGAGAATGTACCGCTCTTTCGTCGGAAGCTGGGAGGTGGCGCAAAATTGTGGGAGCGGACAAATCCCCCTGTTTTGCTCGATAGCCCCCACCAAAAAGCCCTCGAAGACGCGCCGCAGCCGATTTTTCATGTGGGGCGTGGAACAGTCGGTGCTTGGCTTGGGCGCATTGAGCAGATGGAAAGCTTTCCGATTTCGCCTCGCACGCATCAGCCGCTGAAAGTGACGCGGGGCCATCGGTTTAGGCACACCCTCGGTACAGACCTGTCCAATGCCGGGCTGGATGAGTGGGCGATAGCCTGCGCATTGATGCAAAAAACTACTCAAGCAGTGCGCAAGTACCGGCAGGTTTCGGCGGAGTTAATGGCGTCGATCGACGCGAAGATGAGCGATCATCTGGCGTTGGTGGTGAATGCGTTTACCGGGCGCATCGTCACGGATCGCTCCTCAGCGAAAAACGGCGATCAAGCGGATCGACAAATTGAGGATTTGGCGGTGTGCGGAGCCGATGCCATCTGTCATCTTGATGCGCCGTTTACCTGTTACCCATGTGGAAAATTCCAGCCATTTCTAGACGCCGATCACGGCGCTGTCCTGGCACGATTGGAGCGCCGAAGGGCGCAGGCCATGGTCACAGACAAAACGACCGGTGTGCTCTGGGATCGGCCGATTCTGGCCTGCCGCAAGGTCATTCTCGATTGCGAGGCAATGCGTCAAACCGGTTCAGAGGGCGTTAATAAATGACAAAACCTTTCGATTCTAGTTCCACAGATCACATCGTTGATTTTAAGCCGAAGAGCCACCGAGATGCAGAGGTTCAGCTCGAGGCGTTCGTTCAATGGGCCAAACAAACTCTGCCCAAAGGTATTCCCAATCGCGTGTACGAAAGTATTCGCTGGCAAGATAGGAGCTGGCATAAGCATGGTTTCACAAGCTGCAGTTTCACGGCGCTTGGATCGACGATAGCTGCCCCAAAGACGATGCAGCCCCCCTTCATCGAGTTTGCCAAGGCCATCTTGGTATATCGGCGGGTGTATTCTCAGAAGAAGTCGTTGCAAACCTGGCTGTCCGCCATGAAGGCTTTGGAGGCTGCATTGGTCGACCTGACTGGCTCGCGGGACGTGACGCGGGTGACCGCCGCTGTCTGTAATAAGGCGTGCGAACACATGAACCGTCACTGGACAAAGGGCGCCGTCCCATACCAACACAGCAAGGCACTTGTGCAGATTATCGCCCTGATGCGGGCCAAAAAACTGCTCAGGACGGATTTCCGGTGGTCCTCTCCGCTGACAAAGGATTCTCGTCGTACGCTCGAGCAGCAAAAAGTAGATAGGGAACAAAAACTGCCCAGTCGTGAAGCAATTAAGGCTCTTGGAGAGATCTTCAACAACGAAATGACCCGTCCTCTAGATATCGTTGTGACCTCGGCCTGTGCGCTGCTGCTGAGTGCCCCGAGTCGCGTGGGAGAATTGGCGGATGTTGAGTTGGATTGCTTGGTGTTTAAAGAGAGTGCTAGTGGCCATCGCCGCATGTTCCTGCGCTGGTATGCGGAAAAGAAAAATCAGGTGACGCTGAAGCCGGTCATCAGGCCGGAGATGGAGCCGGTCGTCGAGCGGGCCATCGTGTTGCTGAAACCGCTTACTGATGAGGCGCGGGCCTATGCGGCCTGGCTGGAAGACCATCCCGATGAATTTCCACAACACAAAGGGCTGCCATCCAAAGGGCCGGATGAGTCGCTAACCTACACCGAGGCTTGTGCTGCGTTGCAAATCAAGGTTGGTGAGACAAGCTCCCCGCGGTCCCTGTTTAAAATGTATTTCGTAAGACCTTTGAAGAAGCTAGAGACACTCAGCCCTGCTGCACGCACGATCTTGGCCGAGATCCTTGACGGGTGGGATAGCAGCCGAGGGAGGTCAATCCGTTTTAGGGGCAAGCCAGGAATCCAGGGAGTTGAGTTTGACGACCGGTTCGTGCTTACGCTGCGCAAGCTAAATGTATTGTTGCGCGAGAGGTATCTCCCGAAGGACTTTCCCTACACCACGCCTTACACAGACGGCAAAGCTCGCGTGAAGTACCGTGATGCGTTGTTCACAGTACGCACCGGAGCATTGGCTGAGGGCTCCGGTGCTGCGCTTGTCAAACGCGGTTTTGGCGTAGAGATCGCGGCGGATCCCAACCGAATGTCGGCGCAATTGGGCAATTGGAAAAACCCGGCTGTGAAAAACCTGTTCGAGCACCATGGTTACCACAATCTTAGGGTAAACACGCACGCGTTTCGGCACGAACTCAACACGGAAATGCATCGGGCTGGCTTGTCCCAATTGCTGATAGACGCCTTCTCCGGGCGCACGACGATGGGATCGGTTTACAACCATGAAACCATCGAGGAAAGGGCCCAAAGGGTTGCGACATACCACCCCAAAATCAAGAGCAGCAACGCGAGTCAGACTTTGGATAAGGTCAGAACCAATCAGCCGCTGAGCCTGGGGGATGTGAAAGATCTGCGCGAAGGTGAGCAGGACAGAATTATCCATCAAACTCACATCGGCGTCTGTGTGCATGACTTTGCCTCCGAGCCCTGTCCCAAAATGGGAGCCTGTCTGGACTGCGGACGGCTCGGGTGCGTCAAAGGGGATGATGTTAAGCTGGGCAACCTCAAGGAAGAGCGCGACGACATTAAACTCCGCCTCGATAAAGCCCTGGGTGCCATGTCACGCGGTGTGTGTGGAGCCTGTGAGTGGGTTAAAAGACTAGAGAAGAAGCTCTACAAGTGCGAAGCGCTCATCGAAACATTGGAAAACCCTGAACTTGAGAACGGTGCCATTGTGTGGAACGCCGATAACGGTTGGACGCTAACCAAGAATGCCGTCATCATGTCGAGGCAGATGGACGTCAATTTCATTGACGAGAGCCGAGCGCAGGAAGCGTTGCCATCGTTGGATGATGTTTCGGCTTTGTTGAATGAGATTGAGGGTTAGCGATGGGCCATCTAACGCCGAAAGACGAGCAACGAATCATCAAGCTGATTGAAGAGTGGTCAGAGCCGAAGTTGACCTGGCCGTTGCTTGTGGAGGCCTGCAAAGAGGAATTAGGGATTAGTCGTGCTCGCCAGTCTCTGATGGAGCTACCTGCCGTTGATTTGGCGATGAAAAATCGTAAGGCGGCATTGAAGGCTCAGAACCTGAAGCCTGGCTGGATCAAAGATATTCAGGCGGCCAACCAGCGCATTGAGGAACTGACCGCGAAGAATCAGAAGTTATTGGCAGCCGTCCGAGATATGCATGCGCGTTTCCTTATTTGGCAGGCGAACGCTGACATGCACGGGCTTTCGCAATCAGAGCTAGAGCAGCCGGTCTCCCAGCTTCAAAAAAAGACTTAATCTCTTGAAGCTTCGCTCAAGCGAGGACGCGAGTAAATTTTGTGCTTCAAGATCCGGTCTGGAGCATGCTGGAAAACGCCTACTTTAGCCCCTAAATTCGTCAAATTTCTTGTGGCGAGGAATTAGTATGATGGGAAGTGTATCCAGTTATCGGACGCCCATCGGAAACCTTATCTCTACCCGAAACCTGAACAATTTGTTCAAAGCAGAAGTAACAAGGCAGTCCACTCGCAATTTTTTTACCTTCGATCATCCGAGAACGCCCTGATACCCGGTAAAAAAGCTAGGAATTCGCGAAATGGGGTGTGGGCCCGAGTGTCCTTCGGCAAAATGCTCTAAGAATTGTGGTGCAAAGGTGCAATTTAAGTACCCTCGCCAGTCCGATCTTTCGATCGTTATTGAAAAACGCCGTTAGTTTTACATTCTTCTTATTTTTTCGGGCGCCCATCGGATTTATCGGACGCCCACTGGAAACCGTGTCTCTACTTAAAATCTGAACGTTTCTCGTTCAAAACGAAAGGTACAAGGCAGCCAACTGGCAATTTTTTTACCTTCGATTATCCGAGAACGCCCTGACACCCTTAAAAAAAGGGCGAGGAACTCGCCAAATCGAAAGTGGATCCGAGGTCTCCTTAGGGTCGACTGCTCATGACAGGGCCTCCTATGCTCGAATCATAGGTCAGGAGTGTCTAGTGGACCAGGGTAAGTCGATTTTTTTACCCTCGCCAGTCCGCGATTCCAACCGCATCGAGAGTAAATGGCCTCTGGTTTCACAATTCTTCCTATTTATCGGACGCCCATCGGATCGAGTGGTGACGCCCAATTACATCTTGGAGATGGACTTTTTGTAGGGCGCGGTGCTCGATGGCTGGCGACTTGGCTTTTTGACTATCACTGATCCTCTCATTGCGGAGTGTGGCCCGGCATCGTGGTCAAAAAGCATAAATCGTCGGCCGTATAATCACAACGGCGAAATCGACCTCCCTCTTCTCCGCCCTTCGCCCACCATTTCCGGATGCCGACCGAGAGAAGAGTCCTGTCTTGACCTGTCATTTTTTGGCCCCTCGATATCCTGAAACTGGAGCTCAGAGCCCGAATGTCAGGGCGCCAGCCAACATAAACAGAGAAATGAACCCTATTTCTGGCACTTTCTCCAACCAATCATGCTAGCAATGAGGTCGAAGGCGAGGTTTTCCGGATGCCGATTAAGAGAGTTGCCCTGTATTGACCTGCATTTTTTTGCTCCTCAATATCCATAGGGCGCAACTCAAAGCCCAAATGTCAAGGTGCAACCAAGGAGAATCGTTGTGCCGAATCGCTCAGTTCCGCGCAGGTATCGGCGACCTTGCAACGGCATCGGTAATCCCCCCGAAAAGCAGAGGCAACTATAATTTGGCAAAGTCGACCGCGCGTCAACCGGTCATATTTACGCTCTCAGTTATCCGGAATGCGGAGCCAAAGGCTTGAATTTCGATGGATGGTTCGGAAAATCTCTGGCGCATCCCTCCCCTCTGATTGCGCCAGAAAACATGCGGTTTGATGAAGAAAACAGAAGCAACTGAAGGGTGCTGAAGCGGATTAACCGGAATCAGGCATTTGGACGTTGTCGGAGGATAATAATCATGACGACCCACAGAATTGACGTAGTGACTGAAGCCAAAGCCCAAAGCCCCCAACTTACCGCTTGGTGGGGTGTAACGTAGACGATACCTGATGCCTCAAGGTGGAAAAAAATCGGTATGGCTAGGAGAGTCAAAGTAATCATACCTAGACAAGAGAGTAACAAAATCCAGGCAAGACTAGGCTTAACCAGAGCTGATAGACGTGCCAAACCAATCAAAGCTATTGGCATAAGAGCCAATAGCAGCAGCGTCGAATCAGATAAATCGATCAACGTGCTACCTCGAGGAGGTGTCGACAAAAACAAGCTTGACCTTCAAGCCTTTACCAAAAGAAGAAATGTTTAAGTGCGAGGACTGAAAAAATTGGTGTTCTAGCTTCATCGCATCGTCATCCACAGAGTTTTCGATAGAAAGTAGAAAGCTAGTTTAAATCAATCTTCTCCATGCGACCGTCAGATTGAGCCATGTACACGTCATCGTTGATGGCGTACGGCAGTGGTATTCCGCGCTTTTGGGCATTCACCTCGTCGTAGTAAGTGCGAATAATCTTGTCGTGGTTTTTACCGGCATTGCGGCGCATCTCGCGAAGCTTATCTGCTGTAGTAGCCATTTCAAAGTCCTCCTGAGGTGACGGGAATAATTTGCGTCATCGGCCCAGCCTCGGTTTTTATCCGAGAGCCACATAACCCAAGAACTGCATCAGTCTCCAGTTTACCCCGCCCTTTTCCGATTTCGCACTCCACCTTCCCAGTATTTTTCTCTCTTCAGGGTGACCAGTTAAAGAGTTCGAGTGTCCAGTACCCAGATGCAAACATCCCTGTTTCAGTTGCACAGCTGATCAGAGTTTTTCTTACTTTGGTGCTTCGCCAAATACTCTTATGGTGCTCACCCCTCTACTGGATCTTCAGCGCGCGATTGTTTGCTTTTGTTTAAAACTCGGCTTAAACATCCGAACTTTTGTGGTTAATGAAGTGTTTTAGTATCTCTCGCATCCTCATCTAAGGCCACATCCTTGGCTGCGCTATGCTTTCTGCGTAAACCGCTGAAGGTTGCCACCCATTCCACGTGAAGCCTGCCACCCGGACCGGAGCAAGGCTGCCACCCATCGGAGCGTAGCGACGCGGGGTTTCTCTTCTTACTCCGAAGTCTCAGTGCCCGTCAACTTTGCCTGCTGTTTTCGCATGGATTCGCCCCGCAGATTGATCTTGTAGGCGTTGTGTACGAGCCGGTCCAGGATGGCATCTGCCAGAGTGGCGTCACCGATGACGCCGTGCCATTCCTCGATGGGTAATTGGCTAGTGGCGATGGTGGAGCGCCGGCCATGTCGGTCTTCCAGCACCTCCAGCAAGTCCCGCCGGTTCTCCGCGCTCAGCTTCATCAGCCCCCAGTCATCCAGGATCAGCACGTCGACCTTGGCCAGGCTGGTCAGGAGCTTTGAGTATTGGCCATCGCCCTTGGCGATGGTCAGCTCTCGTAGCAGCCGGGTCAGGCGGACGTACTGGGCGGTGTACCCCTCCCGGCAGGCTTTGTGTGCCAGAGCACAGGCCAGCCAGGTTTTCCCGACCCCGGTGGGACCGGTGATCAGCGCGTTCAGGTGTTCCTTCACCCACTGGCAGCTGGCTAGGCCCTGGATAAGCCCTTTATCCAGGCCGCGTGAGTTCCGGTAATCAATGTCTTCGAGGATGGCGGCGTGTCGCAGTTTGGCCCGGCGTAGCCGGCTGCTCATGCGCCGGTTGTCCCGTTCCGTCATTTCCCGGTCGACCAGCAGCCCGAGGCGCTCCTCGAAGCTCAGATCGGTGATGTCGGGGGTGGCCGACTGATCCTCCAGGGCGGCGGCCATGCCGGTCAGTTTGAGGGCGTGGAGCTTATCCAGTGTGGGATGTTTCAACATGTCAGATTCCTTCAGTGGTAGTAGGCAGGGCCGCGGATGTTGTCGTGTGTGTCAGGTAAGGCCAGTTCTTGTTGCTCTTCCAGGGGCTGCTCATCCAGGCGGTGCTTTAGGATGGATTCGATGCTCTTGTATCGGCAACTGCCCAGCATCAGGGCGCGTTGGCAGGCACGTTCTAATCGTGCCTCGCCGTAGCTCTGGCCCAGCCGGAGAATGCCCAGACAGGACCGATAGGCCTGTTGCGGATGCTTTCTTGCCCCCAGCGCGGTACGGATAAGCTTTTCAGTTGCCGGTCCAGTCTTGGCTGCCCAGGCGGTCAGTCGCTCTGGGGTCCACTCGCCGGCTTGGCGATGGGACTCCGGCATGTGAGCGGCGATGGTGCTATGCCGACCCTTCTGATCCGAACGCCGGTGGCTGGCGACCCGGTTGCCTCGGTGGAAGCATTCGATGGTGTTGTGGGTGATCCGGACCTCCACCTCTTTCTTGATCAGGGTGTAGGGCACCGAGTAGTA